>Ga0307951_1001317_pt1 | contig 15040 bp, 15 predicted proteins | sample OrgLakmetagen374_FD_201842 | JGI IMG/M metagenome (GOLD analysis project Ga0307951, IMG submission 201842) | Saline water microbial communities from Organic Lake, Antarctica - #374 | ecosystem: Environmental > Aquatic > Non-marine Saline and Alkaline > Saline | place: Antarctica: Organic Lake... | reverse complement strand
GCGAGCTAGAGAACTCCCTGCCTGCCTGCAAAAAAACAGTACCCCATACTTGACTACCATACATGCCAGCAGGAATAACATACGTCTTAGCGAGCCACAAAGAAGTGTGTGGCCTGTCTGCCAAAGCGTGTTCACGCACAAATCTACGTATCCTATAGGCAGAGGCAAGAAAAGGACGGGCCGCGTGATCAGCAGACTTAGCCAAGTTCAATTGAGCAAGGTCCTGTAGAAAACCATGCCCAAATACCTAAAAGAATCTTTGTGATGAAGGGTGGCACCGCCGACATCAAAAACAGGAACATTTTCACCCGCGGAGTGCACAACTTCGGACTTGGAAGTGTTGACAATTAGATGTTTATTCCTGGCATACACAGCCAACCGACTCAGCATGATTTGCATATCACGGGGCTCATTAGTCAGCAAAGTCAGATAATCTGCATACAACATGTGTGATACGTGCACACCCGCGGTTCCGGTAATAGCCCGTGATACACCCTCAGCAATGTCGTCAATATTGTTAATATAAAGGGAAAAAAGCAGAGGAGACAGGGGGCAACCTTGTTTCATATCCAGATTGGAATTAACCTAGCTACACCCTTAGGAGTAGACTAATGTGGCGCTTTGAATGAGATATGGCTTATTCGTTTGCTTTCCTCACCACCATATGATTGTTCTTGTCTGCTCTGTTACAATGATTACGTCTTGTAGCGAAAAAAAGAAAATTTACGCAGGCAGTGAGTAATAAAGGAAAAGGAGCCGCTTTGGTATCGGGTACCGTAAAACTCCTCCACCAAAAGAGAAAGGAAAAGATCAATGGGGATCAGGAGGGTTACAGGCTTTTGACCTGAAAGCGTCTCCTGACGAGAGTTGATATTAGTGCTGGAAAGGGCACGTCTGGTATGAACAAGTTTGGCAGCGTATTTAACAGAATGAACATGATGCTTGGAAGCAAGTCTCAACTGTAGTACTATTCTGGCTAGCTATGTGCGTATGCTTAAAAGATAAGGCTCATTTTAAGCAGAAGGGTGCTATGGTCTGGATTAGATGAGAAGCTCAGGTGTTTACATAGTATATGGTGCCTCTAGGTGTCCTCAAGGAAAAAAGGAGAACTGTTGCTTTAAAAGTTCTTTATTGTCTATGGACGCTAAATAAGAGGTAGATGCTGTCTATGCACTTAATCTAAGTGATGATCAGTTGCAAATCCTGCAAGGACTGAGCACTCTGCAAAAAGTAAGAAAGCGTCCAGAGAATAAAGGACGCAGCAAATACAAAAAATAATTGAGCATTCATCTTTATAAGCCTGACATAGTTTGAAGCACTGACTAGACGTACACAGAGTCTGCCAAAGGAGATTAGCATGAACAAGTTTTATTCAAAAATTTTCTTCACAAAGCAATGAGAAGGTAAAACACTGGGCAAAAAACGACATTGCAATCTAGCATCTCTACAAGAAAGCTAGGATTATAAGCCACACACTCACATCATTGCTACACATTTGAGTGATAACACTGGGGTGACACTGCGCTACACAAGATGCAAGCACTTATTTAGGCGGAATGGCTGGAGCAAAAGTTGTAGATGGGGCTGTTTCCTTCCATTTAACAATGCCTATCACTGCCCATCACGTCAGTAAACACTTCAGGGGACAGTGCACGGAGCAAGGAGATTAGCGCATCACGCGACACCTGCAAATGAAAGTCATGAGCAGATTACTATGCGCAAAGCATGAAAGAGAATGCTACACATTTTTGCAGCACCTACTGGATGGAAAAGTGAGAGCAAGGGCACCATAAAAGGTTATAACAAAGAATGCCTTGACCAAAGTATCAGGAGCAGGCAACAGTGAAATCGTCTAACGAAGCATTTGGAGCGGGCACCTTTGAGATACGCATGGAAGCTAGCAAATCAGGAGAGAGGAGAATTAACCAGCCTGTGTGGTAGCACTTGCAGGACTGGGAGATAAATATTGGGAAAGAATCTAATCTGTGTGATCACACACTTGCAGCTGAGGCGTGCAACCAAAAAGGCAGCTCTGGGGCGGGGGGGAGGTAGGGGGTCGGCTGGCTTCAAAACTTAAAATCTTCAAGTATAGCAGGGCAGCTTATCTACCCATACGTTTGTATACTCACGTCTGTGATGGCGCCTGCCGAGATGTAGAACGCGAGGCACTGCTGAATGGCAGCAACTAAGGGATCCAGTGTGCCTCCAGGCATCAGGGAGGCAGCAAGGGCCCGGGCAGAGGGGCAGTCCTGAATGGCAAAGCCTAACAGCATGGACGCGTATACCTGTGTATGTGTGTTGCGTGGGTGCAAAAGCTTCTGTGCACTTTTGTGTGCTTGAGAGGGTTTGTGTTCGGTGGGCTGTGAAGCGGGGGCAGGAATAGAGGGGGGCTAGCATGGCTGACAGCACCGCAAAGCAACACCACCCTCACACCTCCTTGTGCACGAGAGTCTCACCCCCACGTACCTCAGCAGATTATGAGACTCATATTTCTGTGCTGTAGGCTTTATGAGACCTTGCTAACCAAACTTTTGCTCACGACCCGCTTTTTTCAACCGACCATCATCACGTCCACAATAACTGGCTCTTCCTGCTGGCACTTGTCTTTTTAGGCCTCTACTACATTCCCAGCACCGTCAAACATGGCAGTCCCTCTCATTCCACACAACCAGGTTTCCTGTACACACAGACACACCTGTACAATGGACGCCTGCCTCTGCCTGCTGGTGCTCGTCCAGCAAATCTTGCCATCAACCTTTCTCTGAGTACCGTGAGATACGTAATTCCCCCTCAAAAATACAAAGTCCTTGCGCGCGTGCGCACACACACACACACACACACATACACACACACAAAAACAAACACATAAACTCGCGCACACACACCTGCACAATGGATGCCTCAGCCTGCTGATGCTCGTCCTGGAGGGCCTCTGCAGTGACTTCATTGCCCTTCCCTGACGGTGATATCACAGGCACGCCCCTACTGGGAGCAGCATGCCCTCCCCCTTCTCCCTTTCCAGCCTCCATTCCTTCCTCCTCAGTGGCCGCTGTAGCCCCCTCTTGCACTATACCCTGGCCTGTCACGGTGGCAGCCTCGCTCAATTCGTGCTCAGCGACAGCAGCAGCAGCAGCAGCTGCGTCACTGTTATTGGCGGGCAGGCTATCGTTTTCCAGCGTTGATGCATTCCTCTCTTTGCCACCCTCCCGCTGCGCATGCATCGGCTGCTGCCCCTGCTGCTCATGTATTGGCTGTTGGTGCTGTGACGAGGGACCGTTGCTGCGCCACGCACGCGCAGAGGCCCTCTCCCCTGCAGCCTCAATCACATGAGCGCTGCTGGCGCGCCGGCTGAACGTTTTGGAGTGGCCAAAGGTGTCTTGTGGGGGTGTTGCTGACACGTCAAAGCCTGGAACAAGGGAGTCGGTGTAGGTTGTGGGGCACATGAGAGGGTGTGTGTTAAATAACCTGTGTTTACAGTGCTGCTATGCCTTTCATTCCTGAGGGGTGCTGGACGCAGCAATCATGTTGGGCTCACACGATAACAATATAGTTATACACAAATGAGTAGGATTGGCCAAAACTGTATATATACACCGTATATTATTATGTATGACTGTATATTTGGCAACTTCCTTGCCAAAAATACCGTACACACACCACATAAAAATGGTTCTGGCCAAACCCACGTATGAGGTATGGATGGTCAGCTTTCCGGGATGCTGCAAATCATTTCTCTTCGGGTGCGAGAAAATGCATGCAAGCAAGCCAGCTCTAGGCGTTAGCAGCTTGCATACTAGCAGCTTGCACACACAACAAACAACGCACCGCACAGCGCCACCACCATCATGAAATGAGAGGTAAACAGAGAGGGAAAGACAAGAGTATAATGCAGTCGTACAGTATGCAGTCGTACAGTATGCACCTCAAAGGTAAACAGAGAGGGAACGAATACAGGTATGCAAGCTAGCCAGATCAGCATGCAGCCTCAAGAGCCGGCCAACACATTTTTCTCCTAAACAAGGCGCCTGCCTCGCACCCTCACCTGCCGTCCCAGAGGAGGGTCCCACCGCAACAAGTGACGGCAAGGTTCGCACCCCCGCCCCCGCCCCACCATCCTGGACAATGCCTCCTCCTCTTGGCTCTTTTTGTGCTGATGCCGTGGCCGCCTCTGCTGCGTGACCTCCCTGACCTCCACCCGCACCACCCATACCAGTGTGGCCCAAACCACCCTCTCCCACCTGCACAGCAGCACCCCCGGCATTCCCTGTTGCTGCAATTCCTGCTACTGCTCCCTCTGCCTCAGTGCTCAAGTCTGCAGCCGCTGCTGCACTTGGCCCTGTCCCAGCCCCTCCAGCACTTGGCCCAGCTGCTGCTGGGGCCTCTGTGCCTCTGTCCTCCTCCTGTTCTTCTCCTTCTGTCACCATGGCACGAATGATGGCACACAGCAACACCACAACGTCCATGGGGAGGGGCAGCTCCGCGCCTGCTGCAGCTGCAGCAGCAGCTGTTGATCCTTGTTGTGCCAGTGCTCCCTTCCCTGCAGCAGCTGTACCATGCTCTCCCGTATCCTGCCCCTGCTGCCCCTGCTGCTGCTGCTGCTGCTGCTGCTGTTGTTCTTGCTTCCCATGCTCCACCACCACCTCCCCCTCTTGCCTCAGCCGCATGTGCCTCAGCCGCTCCCTGTTCTCAGGCGACAGTGAGGTCATGTTGATGAGCAGGCCCAGGCACACGCTCAGCACCTCCAAGTGGTGCAGCACAGCATCTCGTCTAACGCACACATTGGCCTCGGCAGTACAGCTCTGTCCTTCCCTGTCCAGACCCTGCTGCTGACCTTGCTGCGGGTTGTGATGCTGCTGCTGGCTCTGGTGCTGCAAGAGCTGCAGCTCCTGGCTGTCTTGTCGCGGCTGGTGCGGCTGACAATCAACCCCACAGCACTCCACCACCAGGTGCGCCACTATTTCAAAACCCCCCGCCTCTGCCATCGCGCGCACGCCATCCAAGTGGTCGTGCGTCATGTTCATGAGCACGGCCAAGGCGGCCTGGGAAAACAAGGGTGGGTGGGTGGGATGGTGGGTTGCCAACAACAAGAGCGATTGTGACATTATGACCCTTGTTTTTCGCGCGCCCTGAAGGGAAGCTGAAAAGACAGTAAAGAGGTGTAAGAAGGTGATCACAAAGGGATGTTTAGCTCTTCTGCTTTGTTGCCTTATCACTCACCATTGTTTACTAGGAACTACAGGCACATACACACACAAACACGCACATACACGCACACACACTACACACACACACGCACACTACACACATAAACACACAGACATGCAGTGACCCAAAGGCACCCAAAAGCGGCTCTGCTCGCAGGTTGCTAGCACACCCAAGAGGAAGTACAAACAGGATTGCAAAAAAAGTGCATTTAAATGAAATAAAACCTATGCTCAAACCTGTGTGGGCCACACTGTCGTCCTCCCTCGCCTAATTCCGCACCTGCAAGCACTCCTGGCACCCCTTCATAGTGGCAGGGCCCAGCATGCCACAGCTCTGAGCAGCGCGGACTGCGTCTGATGGCGCTGAGGGAGGAGGCAATAGCGCGTGCACAAGTTCATCCGCTTGTGAAGAAGCAGGTGCTGTGCAGGCTGTCAAGGGCTCGGAGCGTGTGTGAGGCAGCGTGTGAGACACCCTGTGCTTGCCTGCGGCATGCACAGAGCCCAGCAGCCTCACGAGGGAGAGTAAGGAGGAGAGGAAGGAGGGGCTGGGGCTGCGGACGGCTGGACTTTGGCTGTTGTCGCCCTTATTATTGCCGGGGGCAGGATCGGTGGTAATGGTGGAGGGCCCTGATGAACTTGGCCCTGCTACAACTGATGGTGGTGATCCTGCTGCTGTCCCTCCTGGTGCTGCTGCTGCCGCCCCTGCTGTTACTATTGTGTTTGCTGTGGGTACGCTGGCAGCGTTGTCTGGAAGCACACTGGTGCTCCTGCTCATGTGTGTAGGGCCCTGTCCTGGCACCTGCAGCAACAGCCAACAAAAGCAGCTGACTGATCTTTGCAGTTCTTACCTTGCAGGTGTGGGCAACCTTACAACAATTAAACTTTTAGTTGACAAGCAGTTGCAAGTAGTGGGGTTGCAAGAGAAGTCTCATTCTTTCCTGATCTAACTGCGTTTGACAGACTAAACACTCCCCGGTTTTATCTGTGCAAGTGTTTTTGAATGCACACCTGCAGCTGCAACAGCTCATTCTCGTTCTCCACGCACGTAAAGGTACAATTCTCAAGCACCAGCAGCACCAGACGCATCTCGGCTAGCAGTCCTGCAATCTGCTGCTGCTGTTGTTGTTGTCGATGTTGTTGTTGTAAGTGCTCTTGTTGATGCTCTTGTTGGTGCTCCTGCTCCTGCCCGTGCTGTGTTTGAACACCATTCTCCTGCTGCTGCCTGTGCTCTTCCTTGTTGGACTGTCGCTGTTGCTGCTGCTGCTGCTGCTGCTGCTGTACGAGTGCAGTGAGTCGAGCGGTGTAGGAAGGCACAAGCAGGCCTAGCTTCTTCAGCACCCCCACCTGAGGTATCCACCAAGTAGAAAGCGGCCGGGTAATAAAAGGAGGAAGCAAACCTTTCAGTCTCGCTGCTTTTGTAATCCTGTCTTCTGTACGAGTCTTGACAAGGCACCATCATTATAAAGCACCATCACTGTGGCACTTACAGCTTTCCTCCTTGCTATTCATCTTGCGGCCTGGGCACATTTAGCACGACCATTATTTAACCATGCCCACATCTTCACCGTGCCTCCACCTTTCCCATGCCCCATAGCCACATGAGCCGAATTCAAGATTCAGCGTCAGCTATTTCACAAGATATCTCCAGTGACAATTGAGCACTGGTCCTGTGGCCTTCAAGCACCACTCCATGTAGACCAATGGTTGATGCATATTATTACGTTATGGGCAACCCTGCTTCTTAACCACCCTCAATTTGATCCCAGGCAGTGCATGCTACATTACAGCACTCACACAAACCTTGCGCAGGTTCTCCTTGACGCGAGCAGAGTGGAGCACCCTTCCTGCATCTGTGCCTGTAGCAGCAGCCAAAGCGAGCGCCACGAGGGGGATGTGACTACGTAGGGGGGTGCCTGTGAGCAGAGCAACTTTTTGATGTGTAGGTGATGGGTTGCACACGTTGAGGGAATGAGAGGGCAGCAATTAGTGCATACTGTAAATCCTCGATCGCCTCTAAAAGTTAAATAACAATTTGGCCATTTAGGTACCTAGGTATTTTGGTATGTGCCTATTTAAAGGTCCCTATGTAAAGGTGAATGCAATGCGTCAGTGTCAATGTGTGCCATAGCTCATCCATACTTGTACCTTTGAGCACATACGCAACTACCTAGGCCTTTTCAGGCAAGCTGCTCAAGCCCTGCATGAATGCTTGCAGACCCAAGCGAAGGAGGACATGCACAAACAATAAAATAAGCACAAGAAGAAACGGATCAGCATGCGTCAAGAAAAGGCTTCTGAGTGATCCTCACGCCAGCCAGTGTGCCCCACCAAAGGTCAGACAGAGATCCGGGTCTGAAGAACACCTGCAGCCCCAGCCCCCACCTGCACCACGCCCCAGAGGACCCTCCATAATGACACACCTGCAGCTCCAGTTCCCACTTTCACCATACGCCCCAGAGGACCCTCCACAATGACGCGCATCACGCGCTGCAACATCGCCGCCCCTGCTGCAACTGCTGCCTGCTCTTGGTGCGCGTTGCCACCCACCCCGGCACTAGCAGTGCTGCAAGTAGCAGTAGCAGCAGGCAGACGTGCTCCATTGCTTCTGGCAGCAGTTCGGTATAGGCTTGTAGTCAATGAAGCAGCTACAGCATCTTGATCTGCATAATCATGGTCCACCTGCACATGAGCATGTGTGAGGGTATATGTGTGTACGGGTTGTGAGCTTGGGTGTGAGTATGTGCGTGTCTGCGAGTGTCGCAGGTGCAAGTGCGCATCTGTGATTGGTCAAGTGTGTGACGGCATAGAGAAAAATGGTTTGATATTCACAGGCTGATACAGATCCACACAAGCCACAATAGATCAAAAGCCACAGATACAATTCCATCCACCACCCTCGGTGTCATGAGCCCTCTACAAAGCAAAAGCGAAGTTTGCTTTGTTCTGTCTTTGGAAGCTGACCGCTTTCAGACAAACAGGGCTCCACAGCTTTAGGCACGTAGAATATACGCAAATGCTCCAAACTTATACACACAAGGACAAGCAGCACCTCCTCGCCCTCCCTGCCCCTCAATACACACATGCAAAAGTTGGCTGGCCATAACTGCAGCAGCCGAGGAGCACAGGTAGGCAGGCATGGCGTCCTCAGAAGCCAGGGCCAGCATGATGCCTGCACGTGTGCAATTCATAGAACAAGATCAGCATAGGAAGGTCGAGTCATGTACCCAGTTTACTCCCCTCGGACACTTACACACACAAGTGCCCACCAAGGGCAGGAATGTCGGCGACCCACATAGCCCTTAAACTGACGCAGATACAATTCACATCTCCCTTCCTGTCACCTAATCCCTGAGCATAAAACATAAAGCCCTTGACAAATCACAGTGAGGGACAGATCAATCAGACTTGCATATTTGCATATTTGACCAGGGTTAGGAACGTTTACTCACACAACTAATTCTTGATGTAGCGGCACACTATTGAATGGACAGGCACGCCCACAGGTTGCGCTTAAAAGCTCCATGTACACAGTTCTTGCAAGGAGCACACCTGAGCAGGCTAAGGCCAGCACTGGGTCCCTCTGTCCCCGCATCTTAGCAGCCCCGGTCAGGACTTGCTGCGCTAGGCCCTCACACCTGAGAACAAGTTTATGAGTTATGAGTGTGTAGACAAGCGATGCTGTTGACCACGTCCCTCTTGACCACGTCCCTCTTGACCAGGAACTTACTGGCAGTTGCTGTGCTAGGCTCTCACACCTGAGGGGAAGTGTACCGACTAGGTTCACGCAGGCTTGTTTGTGTGCATACCTCTAGTTCACAAATTCAAATCCCTGCAGGCACGCCCTGTGCAAGGCCTGCGCACCTGACAGCATTGTTGCGTGTGACCCCCCCCCCCCCAAACTGGTCAGGTGTGTATGTTCACTCTAGGAAGTAGGGCACTCACTCTGATCCTCTTCTTTAACCAAGAAAACCAAGTCACCCCATAAAAAGCCTCCAACAAGCCTGAGGCTTCCATCCAGTGTGCTTAAGATTACAAGACTTTGGGGGTGTTATACTTTATAGCGGAGGACTTATGACTGGCGCGTCAGCTTGTCGGCAGTGCATAAGTCCTCCGCTATAAAGTATAACAGGGGGTTGATCTCCCCAGGCAAGATGCAGGCTGGAGTTTGCGAGCACAAAGAGTTTTCAGTTACGTCCTGAACAGTTTCCAATCAAGCCTCACCACACTTTTGCACATATGCCATCAGCATGCCCAGCAAGAGCAAGGCACGAGCTGTGTTACCCTTGCTGCTTTTTGTCTCCCAACAGGCAACGGCAGCATGCCGGGATGATCAGCAGCGCGCACTCCACTCAGCCCTGCACTAACAATAACTCACAATCAACAATGCACACATGCACTCAAACACATTCACCTCAGCACAGCCCTGCCTGCCTCTCAGTAGCACTAAGGACTCCAGTTATCATGCGCATTTCACACATCCTTGCAGTTGTAAACAAACAGTGTCAACAGTGCTGACTCAACACAAACATGCACACTCACTCACACACATACATACTCACACACACCTCAGCGCAACCCTGCCTCTCCGCGTTGCCATAATCTCCAGCAACCCACACACAGATTCGCGCTGTGTGTCCAAGCTGGCTTCAGGCACTAAGCCGTCGAGGGCGTAGGTGGCATCGTCCTGGGCCTGCACCAGCTCACCACGCTCGTGCGCCTGCATGCATGTGCAGCACAAAGACACGGTAGAGTGGTAGAGAAGGAGCGAAAAGTAGTAATACAGAGAATAGTTGGCATCAAGCAAGGCAGCCAGGGCTTGTGCACCCGCGGTGTGATGTAGTGCATGTGCATGTATAATGAAGCAGCAATACAGAGAATAGTTGGCATCATGCAAGGCAGCCAGGGCTTGTGCACCCGCGGTGTGATGTAGTGCATGTGCACGTATAATGAAGCAGCTAACCTTGCAGGTGAAAGTAGGTGCACCTCTTGGTCTGTATGAGTTGGCACGACACATTCACTTGCCCCCAAGCGCAACAAATGGAGAGCAGCTTGCTGGTAGCAATAGCATTAATGGCTCATAAGCTCGTCAGCACGTGCTTCTTTGTGGCTCCATATGAAGGAGCCCGCGCTTAAGTGCGTCTCAGCCATCAGTACACATCAGTGAATTCACAATATTGATCCCTGACTGGATAAATTAATCTAAGCAGCGACACTGTTTCGGTCAACGTTAGTCACAAGGATGTAGTTAAGGGCACACAGCATGGGGTGAGGCATAGTGTGTGTGTTGTTACAGGCACACAGCATGTGGTGTGAGGCACAGTGTGTGAAACTTCAGGCTCACTACACACAACCATGTGGTGATCCCTCTTTGCCAGCCTGAGCACAGGTGAGGGACAGGAACATACCCAGTCCTCAATTCTTGGCCCTCAACAAACAGAAAATGCTGTAGGCCGTGGACAGCTACAAATAACAGATCTTCAGGAATTGGCCACCCCTTTTTTTCAGCCTCTCTATTTCCAACACCAGCCTGTGTGTACCAGCCAACAAACAGATCTTACCCACAAAAAGGGCAACCATACAGACACACAGGCACACATACACTGTTGCTTCAATCCTGCGCCCACCTCCATCACTGTTTGTGCAGGCAGCCTAGCCTGCGGTTTCTTGGGTGATAAGTGCTGCCCTTTTCCCCCGGCCAGCTTTGACCGCTGCTTCTGCCCAAGAGGGCTGCTTTTCCCTGCAGCAAGATTGGCCCCAACCTCACCCTTGCCCTGGCTCTCTGTGCGTATGTAGGTGTGTTTATGTGCATGTGTGTCGGTGTCTGTGTTTGTTTGTGTGTAAGGCGTGCATGTGCGCAATTGTGTACAGGAATGTGTGTATGCGCATGTGTAAGAGCAATCATTGCAATGCGTGTTCCATGGCAGGCACATCCCATGCCACCTTGTTTACTCGTGGCCGCTGCATTTTTGCCGCTGCTGCCCCGTTTGTTGCTGCTGGCCCCTCGGCCACTAGCCTGCCGCCGCCCCTGCCCTTCAGCATCGCTAGCAAATCGCACACGCCCCTCCGTCCCAGCTGCCTGACCAGCCGTCGCCACGGCTGCCACTGCAGCAGGAGTGGCAGCAGCTTCACCGGCACCAGGAAGAGAGGCATGAGGAGGGTTTGCTGCACCACCACCACCACTGCCCCTACCACCACTTTTGCTGGCCCCTGCTGCACCACTGCCACCACGTCCTGCTTGACCTCCCCTGCTTTTGTTGTCGCTGCCTGTGGCGTTGTTGGACATCGAGAAACCGGGCAAAAGTGTGGCCGCCGTGCCGCTGCTAGGACGAGACTTGGTGCCTGCCTTTGCTTTTGCATGCTGCAACTGCTGCTGCTGCTGCTGCTGCTGCTGCTGCTGCTGTGGTAATGATGGAGAAACATGGGACGAAGAGTGGTTGCCAGCAAGCTCCCCTCTCCTCGCAGCTTCCTGTGTCTCACTGCTTGCAGCAGTTTTTGCCATTTCTGACGCTCCGCTTCTTGTCACTGGTGAAGGGGAAGCGGGTGTGCTATGGTGCAGAGGAGGAGGAGGAGGAGGAGGGGGTGGGAGGCGTGGGCGGCGGTGCTGTGCACGCGGCGGCGAGTCCTCTGGAAATTCAAAAGCATCTGCCTCAGCTGTGCTCCCCGGTAGCTGCAGCCTGTGATCCTGTATGCCCACAATGCAATGCCCAGGCAGGTCAATGATACATTATGCAACGTCTCGTGGTTGAGCGGGTGGAGTGCAAGTGCAAAGGACAAACTTCATTTTCATTTTGATGCAAGCCGCGTTCATAGCAATTCATAGCAAGGATTCAAAATTCAAAACCTGCGAGAAGCATGCTATGCACGACATCCTGGACTAGAGCTTGCTTTAGGGTTAGGGTTAGGGTTAATTGCATTTGATGCACAAACTATTCAAGTATCTTGTAGTGCATGTACCTTGCAACCGCACCAACGACCGCGTGTGCATGGTAAGAACGAAAGTTACTGTGTCCGCCTGTCTGAGGCTACCTTGCATGGACTCTCCTGCTCCCCTTTCACTGGCAGCATGTCTACGTGATACTCCTCCTCAACCTCTGCTGCGCTGCACTCTTCAATCAACTGCTCATCGTCGTAGTCGAATTCCTTGGCCGCACAGCTCTTGAAGACACACAGCTTTTTGGGGCTGGATTGCTGAGGCTCCGCGAGCTGCTGTTCAAGGTGCTGCTGCTGCTGCTGATGTTGAAAGGTGTCCCCTCCCCCGCTAGATCCACCGCTCAAGCGCCTTTTGAACACCTTGCTCATTCACTGGTTTATTTGTTCAATATCATTACTTAAACAACGGGATGTGATAAAAGTTTGATATTGTCTAAATACTAAATACACGTCCTAGTATAACTTACTAACGGTAACGAGGGTAGAGGTCGAAGCACCGCGGCTGAAATTTGTGGCACGACACCCTGCCAGCAGGGCAAATATTTGACCAAGGACGTGCAACCAGCCTATATTTATTGGTTCAGGGCTTGTGAGGGGATGTGCAGCTTCGAATAAAAGGGGCCCATCATTATCGTGACAACTGCTGGCTAAAGCTGCAACGATTATATTTCCCGTTCAGGACATGGTGCTCAACTTTTAGTTGGCTAATCTATCTACTCATGAAACTGCTACCTGAGCCAATGCATTCTCCCTTAGAACCAAGCAATATCGGGCTGACATGTTTAATTGTGCCAACGGACTCTCATTTATTTCATGCATTTTGCTGTTTCCTCGGCAAGGTAGGTCTCCTCAACATGAGCTGCAGAGCTGCAGGAAGGAAAGCATAACACCCTAATGCACCGTTGTTTCTCAAAACTGGACACAATATATATTTCCTTACTCACCGATGCATCCTCGTACTTTGGAATAACTGAGAAATAAAAGATCAGAAAGCCTCCTAATCCTTTAACATAACCAGGCTGTCAATAACTAAGCGGAAACGCACGACCCTGCTGGCCTGGACAAGTGTGTGACCTACAATTTGGGCACCAAAACACACTTATTGAGCCACCGCGCCCCGACCAGAGCTCGCTTAAACCCCCAAATGCCACCGTACGTCCATTTTGTGTCATAGATCATAGGAGAACAACGGATTTTAAAGACAAGATTAAAAGAATTTTACAATTGATCCATGTAAGCACCCTTTCTGCAAATTTGTAAGTTAAATGGCTGAGGTATCGTCAACCATAGAGCAACCATAGAGCAATCAGCGCGACGTTTTGGATTCCACACCACAAACAAGGACGATTGCAAAAAGATGAGATGAAAAGGCTATTCAATTGGTGAGATCCCAAGTTTTTGCCATTTACCTTGCAAATGAAGTGGCAATATGGATTGAAATTCGACCTCCAAACTATTTTTCTAGCTAATTTTACCAATGTAATTTCATAGCATCGATTGACATTCTAGCAAAGGGGGGACTCTGGGCAAAAGTTAAAAGAAACATTTTGCATGAAGGGGGCAACCTCTCACACGCCATTCCATCAAACGCGTGGCAGAATGCACGTAATTCAAGGCAAATCAACCCGGGATAGGGTCAATACCTCTCTTTCTGTGGATGTCTTGACTTGTGGAATACTGCAGGATGTAGCCGCGTGACTCCTTGCTTAGGTTTTTTGGGCTGTTTGACTGTCAGCAGCAGTATGTGCTGCAGTAAAATAAAACGGGCCTCTCAACGCTTATTGTTGTTTGCTGACTTTTGGCACGAGAAAAGAGAAAAACTACGCAGGCAGTAAAACAAATCTCCCCACATTAATTAAGGAGCCACTTTAAATCCGGGTACTGTAAAAATTCCTCACCAAAGAAAAGAGAAATAAAAATATGGAGGGTAATGGAGGCTCTTTGAAGGATGGTGCAGAGATATATTTGCGCTGTTCCTGTGCGGTAGTCAGCTGGTTCTGCGGTCTAGTGTCCTCACAGGACTTGATCTTCATTGAGGTAGATGTCACATTGAAGAATGCCGAGTTCTTCAGGTCGGTGCTGTCGGGGGAAGGTGGATCTGCTGATGGCTGGCGGAACTGCTGAGGTGCTCCCAGTCTCCCTTAATTGCCCCCTGCCACTCCGGGGCCCAATAATTTTTCTTTTCCTTTTCCCCTTTTCTGACTTGACAGAATGTTGTGTGGTTTAACTCATAGCAGTGTTTTTTCCTATCCACAAATGGTCTCTTCTTTCATCAAGGTGGGAATTTAACTTGAATTGAAATTGTTTACACGCTACCAAAGGATGTGATCATATCTAGTGTACTAAAATTCCGCGTACCAATTGAAAAGGCTAAACGCACCTGTAGGGCACCATACCCTAGTTTGCACTGCTATCTGTAAGGGAAATGGCATTCTAACTGGCATACCTCGCCAACAAGAACCTAAGAAAAAGAATACTGAGTTGGTGGAGCGGGTGATCTATCATGAAGGCTTGGCAGCGAAATCTTCGAACGATCCTGCGCCCGTTTAGACATGGGCGCTCCGATTGCCGAAAATAAAGCTCAACTGCTATGAACTACATGCTGATGCTGAAACTGGCAACTGGGGCGACCACACCTTGGTGGTATGCAAGATAATTTCCCTTGGGACCTCAGTGTCTCCCCTCTGCATTCTGACAGTATTTTGAGGTGGAATTGAGCACTGGGTGGGGCGTGGTGGCACGCTATGCACGCACTTTGTGCCCAAATTATAGGCTGCACACTTGTTCAGGCCAGCGTATGTACGCGTGTATGTATCTCTGTGTGTGTGTGTGTGTGTGAATGCGCGCGTGCGCAAGTTTGTGCGTGTGTATGTGTGTGTGTGTGTGTGTGTGTGTGTGTGTGTGTG
>Ga0307951_1001316_pt1 | contig 15047 bp, 16 predicted proteins | sample OrgLakmetagen374_FD_201842 | JGI IMG/M metagenome (GOLD analysis project Ga0307951, IMG submission 201842) | Saline water microbial communities from Organic Lake, Antarctica - #374 | ecosystem: Environmental > Aquatic > Non-marine Saline and Alkaline > Saline | place: Antarctica: Organic Lake... | reverse complement strand
GCAATTGGTGAGTTCTGTACACTTATGTACGCTAAGTTTGACACTGTTTGTTGAAACTGGAGCGTACAGACGTTTTTGTAAGCTAGGTTTGACGCTGTTTGTTGATACTGGAGTGTACAGACACTGTTTGTTGATACTGGGTGTGTGTACACACGCAACTGGTGAGTTTTGTACGTTGGGTTTGGATGGGATGGTTCTGTTCTGACGCTGTTTGTTGATAATGGGTGTGTGTACACACGCAACTGGTGAGTTCCGTACGATAGGTTTGACACTGTTTTTTTATACAGGGTGTGCGTACACACGCAGCCGGTGAGTTTCGTACGTTGGGTTTGGATGGGATGGTTCTGTTCTGACGCTGTTTGTTGATACAGGGCGTGCGTATACACGCAGCTGGTGAGTTCCGTACGTTGGGTTTGGAAGGGATGGTTCTGTCCCTCTCCCTGGTTCTCCCAGGGTCGGAAGACAGGTTTCTTCTGTGAAGGGTTGGCCACAACCATATGTACGAGCCCTATTTATATGGTATATATAACCCTATTTAAATGGTATTTATATGGTGCTTTTGCCAGGAAAATTACCACGGTGCATACATATACGGCCGGATGGCCAAATATACGGTCGGGTACGGTGAATTCATATACCATATACGGCCAGACGGCCAAATATACGGTCGTGTACGGGGAATACATATACGGCCAGATGGCCAACCCTACTTGTGTGTGATCGTGGTTGGTGTGGTTGAGGGATGGTAACTCAAAACCCTGTGTTTTTTCAAATGTATGTGTGAGTTTTGTGTGTATGTGCGTCTGTGTGTGCGTATGTATGTGTATGTGTGCGTGTGTATGTGTGTGTTTTTGTGTGTGTCATCACTGGCTTGCCCCTGAGTTGAGATAGTGCGGGACTGACAGAGAGGAGGAGTGAGAAAGGGGTATTGCCAAGGGGAGCAGCCGCTTTTCATCAAAATAGCTCAAGGTGGAGAAAGGTTGGTCGTGTTGGTTGGCGTGCTGCTTTTGGGGAGGATGCGGGGACTAATGTGCTCTCACCATACTCATTTCTGCGGCAAGGTGGAGGTGGTTTGCTAATTGGACTGAATGAGAAAGAGCATGGAATACACGTGTCCGTATGACGTGCACAAACACACACATAAATAAACACACACACGCACACACATATACATACACAAACACGCAAACACGCACACACACACACGTACACACACATGTGTCATGATCAGCTCCCAAATGAATTTGAATGAGTACTTTCTGGCACCTTGATGTTACGTGATGACGTGATGACGTTATATCACCCTACCTTCTGCTATGCGTGCACACACACACATACACACACACACACACACAAACACACACACACATGCACACACAAACACGCGCACACACACATACATGTACCCAGGGCATTTAGACTGTGCTACAGTTCCAAGGCCGGGAAGCCTCACAAATTGGTGCCCACCAACCGATACGCGTGTGGCCAGAAACATGAGACACAGCGTTTGGGCTTACATCAAAGGTGGAGCGACAAAAGGAGTGAGGTACAGCCTGATCTTGACCAGGGCCAAAGTGAGGATTTGTGTGATGTAAAGCAGCAGTGTGACCAAGATCAGGGCCAGGATCAAGCGTGGCATAAACGGCAGCAGCACCGGCACAAGCAGGAGGAGCAGCAGCACCAGCAGCAGCACCACGTGCACCAGCACCAACAGGAGGAGCAGCAGCAGCACCACCACCGGCACCACCACCAGCAGCAGCAGGAGGAGTTGCAGCAGCAGCAGCATTGGCACCAGCAGGAGGAGCAGCAGCAGCACCACCACCACCACCATCACCACCACCACCACCACCAGCAGGAAGAGCTGCAGCAGCAGCAGCAGCATTGGCACCAGCAGGAGGAGCAGCAGCAGCAGCAGCACCACCTCCACCACCAGCAGCAGGAGGAGCTGCAGCAGCAGCAGCATTGGCACCAGCAGGAGGAGCAGCAGCACCGGCACAAGCAGGAGGAGCAGCAGCACCAGCAGCAGCACCACCTGCACCAGCACCAACAGGAGGAGCAGCAGCAGCACCACCACCACCACCACCAGGAGGAGCTGCAGCAGCAGCAGCACCGGCACCAGCAGGAAGAGCAGCAGCAGCGGCAAGAATCGCTTTGTAAGCATGACCAAGAGCAGCAACACCAGCAGGAAGAGCATCTGCAGCAACACAACCCTGCAGACGTGCACCACGAGACGAGCCCACGCCCCCCTTGTGGGTGTCAGGCTAGCCCAGCAGCAGAGCGAGAGCAGCAGCAGCGGCAACAGGAAACACTTTGTTGCCATGAACGGTCAGACCAGGCCCAGCATCTGCAGCAATACAACCCTGCAGACGTGCACCACGAGACGAGCCCACGCCCCCCTTGTGGGTGTCAGGCTAGCCCAGCAGCAGAACAAGAGGAGCAGCAGCAGCAGCAGCAGGAAACACTTTGTAGCCGTGAACGATCAGACCAGGCCCAGCATCTGCAGCAACACAACCCTGCTGACGTGCACTGTGAGACGAGCCCACGCCCCCCTTGTGGGTGTCAGGCCAGCCCAGCAGCAGAGCAAGAGGAGCAGCAGCAGCAGCAGCAGCAGCAGCAGCAGTGGCAGGAAACACTTTGTAGCTATGAACAATCAGACCAGGCCCAGCATCTGCAGCAACACAACCCTGCAGACGTGCACCACGAGATGAGCCCACGCCCCCCTTGTGGGTGTCAGGCCAGCCCAGCAGCAGAGCAGCAGCAGGGCCAGCAGCAACACTTGCCAGCCCTGGGAACTGAAGTGCACAACTACCCTCCCCTTAAAAAGAGATGCACACTAGGCAGCGACAGCAGCACGGTAGGGGGCAGCAGCAGCTTTGCAGGCGACAGCTGGAGTGCAGAAGGCGGCCGCAGCACTGTGGGTGGCAGCAACAGCAGCCCGGTTGGCAGCAGCGGTCGCAAAAGGAAGGGCCCTAGGCACTCCCACCACCTTCCACACAAGCGTGCCAAGATGGACCAGACCATCTTTCTTCAGGTGAGGTGCTTCTGTGAGACTGGAAGGAAAGGGTGAGGTGCTTCTGTGAGGCTGGAAGGAAAGGGTGAGGCTGGAAGGAAGGGTGAGGTGCTTCTGTGAGGCTTTTAAGGAAAAGGTGAGGCTGGAAGGAAGGGGTGAGGTGTTCCTGTGAGGCTGGAAGGAAGGGGTGGGGCTGGAAGGAAAGGGTGAGGTGTTTCTGTGAGACTGGCAGGAAAGGGTGGGGCTGGAAGGAAAGGGTGAGGTGCTTCTGTGAGGCTGTAAGGAAAGGGTGAGACTGGAAGGAAAGGGTGAGGTGCTTCTGTGAGACTAGAAGGAAAGGGTGAGACTGGAAGGAAAGGGTGAGGTGCTTTTGTGAGGCTGTAAGGAAAGGGTGAGACTGGAAGGAAAGGGTGAGGTGCTTCTGTGAGACTAGGAAAGGGTGAGGTGCTTCTGTGAGGCTGGAAAGAAATGGTGAAGTGCTTCTGTGAGGCTGGAAGGAATGGTGAGGCTGGAAGGAAGAAGTGATGCTGGAAGGAAAGGGTGAGTCTGGAAGGAAGGGGTGAAGTATTCCTGTGAGGCTGGAAGGAAAGTCTGTACTGTACCTTACGGATGCTGTGTCGATCTAAAATGTACAGCACACAAAATGGAGACCGTGGCCACTGTATCACTACACATGCAACGCTGCTACATGCACACATGCGCGCAAACTTCAATTTTTCTGGAAGGAAAGGGTGAGGCTGGAAGGAAGGGGTGAAGTATTCCTGTGAGGCTGGAAGGAAAGTACTGTACTGTACCTTACGGATGCTGTGTCAATCTGAAATGTACAGCACACAAAATGGAGATTGTGGCCACTGTATCACTACACATGCAATGCAGCTACATGCACACATGCGCGCACACTTCAAATTTTCATGGTGCTAGAGACATTTTACCAGGGATGGGTCATACAGACTTCTGAGACGTCCCATACGGTATAATACGCTATTAATACGCAATACGCGTATAATACGAAAACGTATTATGCTATTTTGGGGGGTACCCTGGGCTTGCACCAACCACCCTCCAACCACCACGAATTGTCCCCCCAGCCTCCAGATCATTATAATGCCTCCTGGTAAAGACCCTGAGTGGCATCGTGTTGTTGTTATGGGACAGAAGGGGCAGATTTACGAGATGCTAGATGCCAGAATTCCGAGATTTCAGCAGCGGTGCCCCCCGCATCCGCGAGCACTTCATGAGGCGGAATTCCAGCGTAGGTGTAGCAGCATGCAAAGCTGACCCGGCAGGAATCCTCAGGGCGTAGTCGCAGCGCTCGCTAGCAATGAGAGAAATTGCCGACGCTAGCTCAGAGGAGAGGAGAGGAGCTCAGAGGGAGGAGCATGCAGGAAAAAAAAGGCACCTGCACAGGACTACAGCAAGCACATCAGCAGCAGCATCTACACAGTCATTGGACACCTGCAGCAAGAGGGCAGTGACCAAGGCTTGTGTGGATGCAGCTGTTGCACAATTCATCTACGCTACAGGCACCACCTTCTGGGTTGTGGTAGCAATAAGCAAGTAATCATGCTACGTTCTGAGGGGCTGGGAGTTCCTCTGGGGGGCTCTAGAGGGCTTGGAAGTGCCTCTGGGGGGCTTAGAGGGCTTGGAAGTGCCTCAGGGGGGCTCTGGGGGGCTTGTGGCTGCAAAATTCGTAAGTGCCCAAAATCGTATTATACGGAGCAATTTGAAAAATACGGTTTAATACGTGATAAATACGATACGACGTATAATATGCCTACGCCGTATGACCCATCCCTGGGTATTTTAGAAACGTAGAAAAAAGAAAAATTACGCAGGCAGTGAACGCCACTCCCCACATTGATTAAGGAGTAGGAAGCCACTTTGCTACCGAGTACCGTAAAACTCCTTTATCAGCAAATAAAAAAAGGTCCAGTCAGAGAGGTCCGACAGAGTTCCAGACAGAGAAGATAAGCCACAAAGAGACTGGGGTACCAGTCTTTGAGATAAGCAAGAGCGCCAAGCACAGAAACTGCAGATGTGAAACTAAGCTTAGGGTCTAACGTGTTATGTCTTGACAAAAAGCTGGCAGCTACCTTTCTGGGCAACTGATGTCTTTGTTATTTACAGGAGCTGACGGAGGCCAGGCTGAAGATGGAAAGCCTTGGCTTGATGAACTAGCGCGTCCAGCAGTTTCCTTGCTTCCTCGCTTCTTGTCTTTATGGGATACTGATTACTCATCCAGGATGCTGGTGCAATGCTGTTGCAACTCTGGTGTAACTCGTTCAGGATGTTGGTGCAATGCTGGAGATGTTGTAATCATCAATTAAGCAATCTGGTTACTAGTACGTAATGTCTTCCAAATTTCATGTTCAATTTTTCATAACTGTGAACGCTCATGCCGGCTCAGGAGCTGATGAGCTTGAGCTGCATTTGACCCCATTCTTTTTTGTTTGACCTATGAATGTCGACATTCCTCAGCCTCATTCATTTTTTCTCGCCCGCTTGTTTAAGGTGAGGGAATTAAACGGCACCACATACCAACGTGACTCCTTTTTCTTAATAACTTTTCAGAGTGCCTTTCCACTGCCTGCGTAGTTTTTTGGAAATTTTTGAGATCAACCAGCATCACCCTGAAGTTCCCTGAGCATTGAGATGCACAACAGCTGCTGGATTTTACAATGGTTACAATGGTTACAATTGGGGGTGACCTTCAGCCAGGTTGTTTGGCTGATCGGCTGCTGACTGGTCTCGGCCAGCCACAAATAAATCCATAAGCTCAGAAAGAAAAAGAAAAAGTCTATTGTTCTGCTGAGAAAGGAAATCATGAACAAGTTGGTTGTTGACCTGTTGCAGCAAAAAGGGTTGGGTTGCTGAAAAGTCCTCAAAAAAAGGCGTAAACAGGAAGGAAAAGTGTTTCCTCAGCTCACAAACTCGATGGATTTTAGCAATCCAGAAGCAGTCATTGCTACTCCGACCCAGCAGCCACTAGCTAGTCTCAACACTTTATTTTTGCTGATTTGGGCCTGGGGCTATTTCTTTGCGTTTCTTCTGTATCCTTTTGTTTGATACAATGCATGGCTGAACCCATAGCAGTGTTCTTTCCTAATCCGTGCCAGAATTGCTCGCATTGTAGCGTTCCTTTACTTCAATTTACTTTACACGCCCCAAAAGAAACCCAGCAAACACTTACATAGGCCTGCCAATAATGCAAAGAGATCGATGAAGTCACTGTCATTGCAAAGTATAGGACACAGCACGTCAACTATTGGCTGCGCCTTTGGACCAAGAAGAAATGCCTTCAAAGTGGAAGTTACCATCCAACAGAGGAGTGAGATATTTGCATTGCTGTGGTCCCTAATGCTTCTACCGGTTCTTTAAATTCAATCTGTGCGCTTTCTGCTCATATTCGTGCACATGTGTCTATCTCTATCTGCTAGTGCTAAGAAAGAAAAGTAGAGAAAAAGAAAAGACTCCGCTGGTAGTGTGATGATACAGCCAGCATGATTAAGGGAGAGGGTTACTTAGGTGCCCAAACCAGGCAACCCCCCACCGCGCAAACGATTACAAAGAATTATTGTGAGTCAGAGGGGTTGTGTGCCGTAGCACCCAGACCCAATCCTTGACTGTTGTTGCTTGTATTATATTGCAGTGCATACCTTGTTTTTAGAAAACTACGCAAGCAGTTAAAACCACTCCCCACATTAATTAAGGAAAAGGAGCCACATTGGTACCGAGTACCGTAAAGCTCCTCCACCGTGAAGAAGGAAAGGAAAAATCAATGGGGATCAAGAGGGTTGCAGGCTTGGCCTGAAACCGGCTCCTGATGAGCGTTGATAATACCTACTACTGGAAAGGGCACGTCTGGTATGGACAAGTTTAGCAGCGAAGTTCACAGAGTGCACATGGAGCTTGGAGGCAAGCCTCTTAACTTTTTGAGAATCAAGACCCAGTTCCTTTAAAGGCAGAGTGTGAGTGTTGTAGATGGTGCCACCCACACCCAAAAGGATGATGTGGAGAGTAACGGAGGCTCCTTGGAGAATGTTGCAGAGGTCTTTGTGCTGTTCCTTTGCGGCGTTCTGCTGGTTCTGAGGTCTGGTGTCTTCAAAATACTTGATCTCAACAAGGTGAATGTCACGCCGAGTCTTGTTGAGGTCTTTAGGTCGATGCTGTCTGGGGTTGGTGGGTTGGTGGCTCTACTGGTGGCTGGCGGTGCTGCTGGGATGCTTCCAGTCTCCCTCAATTGCCCCCTGCCACTCCGAAGAACCCACCCCCCTGCAGTGTTTTGTTGTTTTCGTGTTTTTGCAGCGCGCGATGGGAGTAACCAGCACAAAATCTGGGTGGCTGGAGGTAAATCTGTCTTTATCTGGGAAACGGGGTGGGAAGAGCCATTTGGGAACTATTCTACTTTCAGCTGTTTCAGGAATCTGGAGATTTTGCATGGTCATCTGTTCGTTGCTGCCTATATCTATGGAGACAACGCATGATCCTAAGGAGCCTGTTTTGCTGATAGCCTTAAGGGTCATGCGGCATGCTATGTTGTATCTTTCGGTGATCATGTTCCTTATTTGCGTGTGTTAGCAACCAGAAAGGATGTGCAGGGCACTGTCTACGTGTGGGCAGAGGGGGCAAGTTCGACTTGTTGAGAGTTTGAACAAAGCCGCATGCTTTTAATTATACAGGGTGCCTGTTCTGTAATTCATAATGATACATTTGGTCTTAAAGGGGACATTGGATGATATTAGGTAAGCATTGCTAGCGGCTATTTGCAGTGCCGTCATTTATGAGGGTCTGGTAGTACGCATGGTAGTTCGCTTCAGTTTTGGCATTTTTTAGTTTATGGAGAAGATGCATATGTGCTTGAAGGGCGTCACGGTGGTTTGGTAGGTACCAGAGCTTTGGGGGAGGAGAATGGGCCATGTTTGTTGTATGGGCATGATTATGGGTTTGTGTTTGGTTTTCTGTATTCTCTATATTCTCTTTTGCAAGCCAGTGGATGTTGTAGAATGGATTTCCTTCAGGGCCTGCTGTTTTGATGGAGATGTCTGCAATGTTGGAGTAGGTGGTGGCTGACTTTATAGCAAGGGCGCCGGCATGCTCATTACCAATAATACTGGCATGGGACTTTACTTTGAAGAAGTAGATGGGCGATGGTGATTGGCGGATTGTTTTAGCAATGGATTGAAGGACATCTCCTTGGATGTGGTGGCGATGGAGATTCGGGTGTGACAGCTGCTTTTTGATTTGGTGCAGTGATGCAAGGCTGTCTGTGGCTATATGTGAGTAGCCGTGTATGACTGCAGCTGCTATAGCTGCTAGCTCTGCCCGTGAAATGGTGTTGGTTATACCCAAGCCATTTGGGTTTACATAGTGGGAAACGTTTAAGTGAGGGTGGTGTACGCCTGATTCGGTGTCTTGCCCTACTTCATTCTTTTGGAGGCTGCCATCAGTGTAGGCCCAATCCCGCCAATCTTTTACCTTACGGGTTAGGTTTTGGCTGGAGCTGCTTTGGGGTGCTTCGTCAATACTACAATTATGAGGTTGGTCAGTGCTAATAAGGGCACTTGTTTTATCTGGGCCTTCTGGGGCTTGAGGGTGGTCATTGGGTAGCTTATTAGATTTGTTGAGTCCTGAGTGTTGTCCAAAATCTAAGGCTGTTTGGTAGGGATGGTTATGTATGTTTTGAGTCTTCCACTTTGCCTCAGAGATTTCTTTGGCAAGTTCTTTTTGCCAGTCTTGTTTTGAGCATTGAGGCAGACCCTGCCCTTGGTGTTTCATATGGCAATGATCTGCAATTCCCAGGTGTGTTTGGAAGGTGGTGTTTGTATGTTGTTCCAAAAGGCCACTTTCGCATACTGGAGTTGGTCTGATGGGATGGTGCCCAGAAATTTACACATGTGTGGGTATTTGCGGCAGAGTGATGCATAGGGATTTGTGGTCATATCTTTATTCCATGAAGGGAGGAGCATGAATGTGGCTGTTTCCTCTGTGTTGACAGCAGCAGAGTAGATGGGGTGTCTTGTTGCTAAGAGCATGGTGTTTTCGTGGTAAATGGGATGGCAGATGTAAAACCCAGAAATACGGGAGGAGAAGGCATTAGTGTTTGCCCCAAACACTTTGTCCCTTGGGTGCTCACTCCAGTAATGGGGGAATTTGGGGTCATGGTCGAGGGGGGATGCCATTTTCTCTTTAGTGACCAGGGCCCACTTTTGAAAGGCGGCGATGATGTGGGAGGGGAGTATTCGTGCAAAAGAGTAATTTTTTTGTTCGTATGTTTAGAGGCAGAGACGTCTTACGTGCAATGAGGCCTACAAATTCTGATGCAAAGCTAATGGGAGGAGGTTAGACGTGATCGTGTAGACCGCTGCATTTTGCCCTGTCAACGGCCTTTCGTAGTATGTTAAGGCGCTCGGGAGTAAGCATACCTTTACACTTTCCGTCCACATTGTAAATACAGGCTACTGTGTCAGTGTACACTTCAGGAAGCATAGTGTCATCTGGGGAAGATAGGGTACTCTTTTCTTGATACTCCATGAGATCAATGGTTGTGATAGCCGGATTGCACGGCTGACAACCCGCCGAATCCTCATTAGTCTCTGTTATTTCTCTTTTTCGTTTTTCGGTGGGGCTCTGGCTAGTGTGAGCACTAGTTGAAAGCCTTCCTTAAGGCACGCTGGTATCTTCCAGTGTAGACTTTTAACTTGTTTTTGGCTCTTACAGCAGCTGGTTGTACCGCGGGTTTAGAAGTTGAGTAATTTCCTGCGGACAACAACGTGTTTACAACAGGAGTGGCCACAATCAGAGAGCTTGCTTCTGTTCTATTGATTATTTGATGTCCTGGACCGACATGAAGTTAACAAAACTTGAACTCTACTGAGAACGTCCAGGACAATCGAACACACGCAAGCGCCCTCCCAGTCACTGCAAGAGAACGGGGATGCAAGCACTACTGGAGCCTGCCATTCAAGCACAACAAAAGAGGGGGCATAGACTCTACAAAGAGTTGAGAAGAAACTACTTCAAATTGAGGTGCCAGTACTGAACAACTAATACGCTTGATTAATAATACTGATGAAGGGCTGGCTCACAGAAGAGGACATGGTGTGTGCATAATCACGCGAGAGGTTTCATTCGTGTTGACGCTTGCCTGGGCGCAATTCCTATATACAAACAGCAGTGTGCTTTCCCCTGTGAAGAATATTAAGAGCAAACATCAGTACATCTTGGCTGCAAGGTGCTGTTGGTTCTAAGGCAGATATAAGTGAAAATAAGTGGTTTCAGTTGAACAAGTCCTGATTCTATGCTTTGTTGCGTGAGGTGTTGAAAGGAAGGCAACGGAAATGAAGTGCCTGCTAAACTGCTTAAACTCTGAATTCAAATTTGCTCTTTACACGCGATTTTACAGTGTTAGCCAGGCAAGTGCTGGTTCAGAGCTCATCTAGCAGCAGGGACCGCAGCAAAAGAGTGATGAAGCAGACCATTTTTGATGTTCCAGACCCTCTCATTGCGCGTGTGCCGCTCTTCACTCATGAGTTTTGATTATACATGCCTCCCTCATTCTTGGTATCCTCAGTGTGACTTTCCGTGTTTTTTATTGGCCAAAACACACAGATGATTCCCCCTTTTTGATTTCATGCGGTCGGTTGGTCCGGACAGATGCTTGATTGTTTTACTGGATTTATTCAGTGCTGCAATGTGTTTTTTTCCTCTTTCCAAGGGTTATTTGTAGGTGCTGAAAGTCTGGTGCTACAACAACAATTATCACATGTATTACATGTTTCTTCATGCACAGTCTAGCAGTCGCACGTTTTGACTGATGGCTTTATCTGTAAAACTCTGTAAACGCTGAAGTTCAGTAATTTGGCAGAGCATTGTGTGATTTGTTGCAGCGGCTCTTATAGCAGGCAAGTGATTCAAGTTGAGAAAGGCGTACGGAACTGAGGAATTAAAATGTATGGATCTGGAATTATTCGGTGTTTGAATGTGTGTAACATGCTACCAAAAAGTTGTTGTTCATGAGGGTTTTTAACTTGCTCCCCCCTACTCACTGGACAAAACGGGATTAATTATTGCCTTCTACATCCATGCTGTTACACTGTACAACATCATCCATGCTGTTACACTGTTACACTGCAGCATCCTCTGCACATTTTTCATGCAATCTTCCATCTTCCAGTAACCCTTTGCAAGTCCAAAAGTCGTGCTCCCGTAGCTGCAGTGCCTGTGTAGCATGTGACAAGGCGGCTGCATATTGCCAGCCACACAGGCTCGCTGTTCCCTGCTTCATGGGCCATCCGTGGCCCCCCACTCCCACCACACCATGTTGGAGCAGGCGCCACCAGACTTCATTAGAAAGAAAGAATGCAGATAGTGTAAGCACTACCAGCATGGATTAGGAAAGGATGTTGTTTTGTGTTCTGCACCACCCAATGGATGCAGGGACACACAACATCCCACCTGGAGAATTAAAAAAAAAGGGGTTTTCAGTGTGTAACGATACATATACTCTCCAAATGTCCAGACCATTATCACAGACAAAGACTTATACACAGTGGGGGTCAGGTGGTTGGGTGGCAGAAGCCTGCACACCACCAGGAGTATTGCTCAGATGTTTGTGGGGGTTGTTGTCAATGTCTTGTTTATCTGTGTGAGTTATGTTGCGGATCTGATTGCTTGTCGGCTTGATTTTTCATGAGTGGTAAATCCGAGGCTCTGGAGTGGGTGCCTTGTGTGGCTGCTGTACATGGTGCCCGTTGCTCCTAACAGGGTGGTGTAAAGGGTTTTGCGGTGTCCGAGTAAGCGAGGCATTAGCAGCTTATGTTGTTCTCGTGCCTTTTCTGCTTGTTGGGTTGGGGAAGTGTCTACACAATACTAAATTCCAATCAGATGTATATCGCTTTTGTTTGGTTGTATGTCTCTTGGTTTCATATCCAGGGATAGGTATGGATTGGCAGCGCCATCTTCTTCTAGATTATTATGAGTAGCTCTTCTTGCATTGTTGGCAGACCTAGTTTGGTACGTGTTTGTTGGGTTTCGTTTGGGGCGTGGTTGTTGGGTCGGAGCAATTATGATTGCATCTGGCTTTCTAAATTTCCGTCGCTATTATGCATTGAGGGTAAGAGCCAGGCTGAAATCATTCCTATTTGTGTTTCTTCTGATGGGCGTATGCCTTGTTTTACCATTTTTCACGACTGCCTACGTCTGCTTGTGCTAGCAGGCATGCACCCTGCGTGCCTTGTTGAATTGCTTTAAGGGTCATTCGTCCAGCAACATTGTGCCTGTTAATAATCATTTTGTTAATAATGGGATGACTGCAGCCTGACAGCACGTGGTCGGTGCCGTATAACTTCTGGCAGATGGGGCAGATTAGTGGGCCTTCTATATGGTTGCACTGAGCGGCACGCTTTTACTTGTATTTCAAATCTGTGCGGCAAATCCTGACATTTTTCTTTTCTCTAGGGGTGACACTTGCGTTTTTCTAAATTGAGTATGTCTTTCTTGGCGATGCCTTCTTGATCAGTTCTTGGTATTATGTGTAGCACTTAGTGGAATGACGGTTCGAAACCTTTCATAATTCAGGACCTAGCTAGCTGTCATGCCCAATCAGTGGTAGCGACGAATCATGTGACAGAGCAGTTAGTTTCTTGACCGTTGAGAGTTTCTGTATGGCTTGTTCATTAAGCTGGATATGCTGGTGTTATAACCTTTGTCTTCAGAATTTGATAATTTGGGTAATCGATTGACGAAATGTGAACATTCTAAGAGGTACCTCTTGAGGGAATCCCTAAGAGACCCTGTGCCGTGTAAGGTCTCTGATTCTCTTTGCTCGCTTAGTCATATTAAGGTACAACATGATGAGACCGAGAATGTCTGATTAAATTGTCCCAGCTCCGGGAAGGGACAGTGGTGTGGCAGCCAATTAAAGATGATTAGTAGCACTAGCAGAAAGACACACGAGTATGAGCAGAGAGTGCACAGGCGTGGATGTACAGAACTGGTAGAAGCAATAGGGACTATTGCGATACAAAGAGCTCACTCCTCTGCTGGATGGTTTTCCAACTTGGAGGCCTTTCTTGGTCCGAAGGCACCCCAAATTATTAATAAGACTGGGAGACATACATCTTGAAGAATTCAAATAATTGCTCAGACATTTACCCGCAACAGACATTAGAAAAAGCGCACAACCAGCATCAACCTCTTATCCAGCATCTACGAACAAGGAGCCTCCGAGGCATCTCTCGAAACAACCAAGTCACACTTCATGTTATACTTCTTGGAGTCGGGGGCACAATCTACAATCAGTACACCATAACTCCTCTACTAAGCTTAGGCGTCCCCACGCACAAAGTGCACCAACTAGCTACTAAACTGCACTGCCATCCAATAAAAAGCTTGAACAAGATTACAAAAACAAGACACAAAATACACCTTAACAACAACCGTGATAAGGGGGGATCTGATGGGGGGGTCACTGGTAGAGCGGCTGGCTTCAGGAGGGCTAGGCGCAGGCCGGATCGCATGGCTGACAACCCGCCGGATCCTCATTAGTCTCTGTTGTTTCTCTTTTTCGTTTTTTGGTGGGGCTCTGGCAAGTGTGAGCACTCGTTGAGAGCCTTTCCTTAATGCACGCTGGTATCTTTCAGTGTAGACGTTTACTGTTTTATAACACATCCTAAAAGCCCCTCACTACCGCCAAATTAAGTTGTAGCTATAGGCCACTTAATGAGGATCAGGTGGTCTGTGTGCAGAGTATTTTTACCCATAAGCAACTTTGTGATAAATATATTTTAAAGCGCTTTTAAGCGCCAAGCCCCCAAAGGGGCTGCAGGGGTGTCCAGAAGGCCCGCTGGAGGGGATTGCATGCTGCTCGGAGCAGCCCCGTGTTGCTGCAGTTTAGAACCTTGAAGGCATTGTCCTGGCTGGAGATTGCTCAGCCGCTCCTCACTACAAAAAACCATGTTCTTTACCACCGCCATGATGTTCTTGTGCAACAACCGCGGAGACTTAGCAAGCCAGGTGCAATCACTTTTTTGGGTGTGCAGTGGGTTAGATTGAACAACACAATTAGGTAGAGGGTCCATAAAATGAGGAGTGACATATACTAGTGCGAAGCCTGAAAACACCTTCAGATGGGGAACGTAAACAGTTTTGAACGAGGCACGTTGGGTGTGGACAAATAAAGCAGAAAAAGAAAAAATAAAGAAAGAAAGAAAAAGAAAAAAGCTACGCAGGCAGTGAAAGCCACTCCCTACATTAATTAAGGAAAAGGAGCCACTTTGGTACCAAGTACCGTAAAGCTCCTCCACCACAAGAAGGAAAGGAAATCAATGGGGATCAAGAGGGTTGCAGGCTTGGCCTGAAACCGGCTCCTGATGAGCGTTGATAATAGTACTGGAAAGGGCACGTCTGGTATGGATAAGTTTAGCAGCGAAGTTCACAGATTGCACATGAAGCTTGAAGGCAAGCCTCTTAACTCTTTGAAAATCAAGACCCAATTCCTTGAAAGGCTTCAGAGTGTCAGTGTTGTAGATGGTGCCACCCACACCTAAAAGGATGATGTGGAGAGTAACGGAGGCTCCTTGGAGAATGTTGCAGAGATTTTTGTGCTGTTCCTTTGCGGCGTTCAGCTTGTTCTGAGGTCTGGTGTCTTCAAAATACTTGGTCTCAACGAGGTGGGTGTCACGCCGAGGTTTACTGAGGTCTTTAGGTCGGTGCTGTCTGGGGTTGGTGGCTTTGCTGGTGGCTGGCGGTGCGGCTGGGGTGCTCCCAGTCTCCCTCAATTGCCCCCTGCCACTCCGAAGAACCCACCCCCCTGCAGTGTTTTGTTGTTTTCGTGTTTTTGCAGAGATTGGAGTAACCAGCACAAAATCTGGGCGGCTGGAGGTATATCTGTCTTTATTTGAGAAGCAGGGTGGAAAGAGCTATTTGGGGGCAATTCTACTTTCAGCTGTTTCAGGAATCTGGAGATTTTGCATGGTCATCTGTTCGTTGCTGCCTATATCATGGGAGACAACGCATGATCCTAAGGAGCCTGTTTTTC
>Ga0307951_1001311_pt1 | contig 15067 bp, 18 predicted proteins | sample OrgLakmetagen374_FD_201842 | JGI IMG/M metagenome (GOLD analysis project Ga0307951, IMG submission 201842) | Saline water microbial communities from Organic Lake, Antarctica - #374 | ecosystem: Environmental > Aquatic > Non-marine Saline and Alkaline > Saline | place: Antarctica: Organic Lake... | reverse complement strand
CCGATTGGACCCATACATATATCAATTGACAGCTCTCAACAGGAGGTTTCCGAATATATAATTAATCGATTTGACACGTGCCTTCCAAAATGCTTCCTACACCCTCCTCCTGGGTCAAACGAAAAAATTCCGCTCAGGGACCAAACATATTTCTCAGCGGTCACACGCAAATTGAACAAAATATTTTTCACGTTTAGCAGGGTTTCGCTCTAGCTCCCCAAATGTCGTATGCCGTGATTCTTGTTGTTTGGCTGGCCGTGATGCCACAGCTAATGCCTAAACAGAGGACAGAATTCTTTGATTGGGCCATGTCAACACTTCTGCCAGCCGTCACCTCGGTCTTAGAGGGGGGTAACCCAATTGCCCAACTCGGGGCTTGCCTTGCCATGCATGCTCAAGGGCATGAGGGGGATGAAAGCCAAGGGGCTTCAGGAGTGCTCAAAAGGTGAGAGGCACGCTTCCTGTCAGCAGCATCAAGCGCAAGCATCACACGTGACATGTGAATGTTTTCTCCTCTTTCCCCCTCCGCAAAGGGAGCCCATCCTAAGGATTTTGGGAATAGGGAAAAGCAAGTGCTTGATGGGCGCGCATTGGGTGAGCACAGCCCCACTGGGAGGCTGCCCAATCTAAAAGGCCTTTCGCATGAGCAAGAACTTGCCGGAAAGGTCTTCTTCAATCTCGCTGAGCGCCCCTCCACCACCCCGTCCACATCCTCCTGCTCACCCTGCCCCTCCGCTTGCTCGCTCTATCCCCCTTGCCCTGCCAGCTCATCTCCACTGCTGCGTACGCAAGCGCTTGCAAAGAGCCAGTCTGGATCTCCCAGCCTGGCTGCCCTCTACCACAAAATCAGAGAGCCCCAGCCATCTACAGGACACAGGTGCCTCTGTGCATTGGGCACACCTGCCTGCTCCTGCTTGTCTTCTCTCTGCTTGCGTTTAAACCTGGCAGGAGCCTTCGAATTTCTATAAAATATCACCACCCTGACTACTGCAACACAAAATTATAATTTAAAGTGATTGTTTTAGGACCAGGCTTAACCTGTAAACCTGAATGTTTTAGGACCAGTGGGAACATGTGGGATCAGTTTCCAGCTTTTTGGGGGGAGGTCCCGAACGGAAAAAACACTGAAAGCCAGTCCCACCCTGTTTCTGGCATGAGGCGAAGATATTTTCATGTGAAAAATATTTTGGGATTCTACGTGTGACCGCAAACTTTTCCGTCATAAGTGAAAATATTTCTAGCCCCCAAAGAGAAAAAGTAGGAAAAATTTACGTGACCGCCCCGCCCATTAAGTCCTTTAGGGGCAAGTTTTCACCCTATTTTTTTCTTAAATGGGAATGGTGAACCCTAAACCATCAAAAAACAAAAGAAATTAGACCAGAACCCGCATTATTACACCCATGCCACGTTTTTGGCAGGGAAATGGCACAAACCCAGCCCCCATGCACACCCCTGACCCGAAATTCATTAATTTGTATGCAGAAGTGTTATGTAACCATTGTGTGACCTCAGATGAGCATTTCAGGAGAGGGGCATTAATTTCCCCTTTTTGGGGCAAGCTTGGCTGGCCTGACCAATAAAAGGGTAAAAAGAGCTTGCGACTTCTATAAAATACAGTGTGCCTCACCTACAAGGAAAATGAGGTGGTTTGAAAGATTTAACCAATCCCTTTGTAGGATGTTCTACATGTTCAGCCATGCGACCTTATGAGGGATGTGTCCAGAGGTCTAGCCACAATTGAAAGCAATAAAGTACAGGTTGAACTAACACGTATTTCTACCTCTCTTTCATCCGAGACTGTGTTACATTATTTATCAAGCTCAAACTGCTGGAAATTGAGGTTGTAAAAGTAGGGGCAGTGAATGAAGGCATGGGGGTTTCAAGCTTATTTTTTTTTACACATTCCTGTCTGTTACCCACATAATTGTAATCCCTGCTTCACTCAGGCTTGCCCACAACCAGGCTTTCTGACTCGGCTATGTGTATTCGTGCAGGAAATCATGGACAATGTGGTATCACGCAATGAGAAGCCTATAATGGTGAGCATTAGTACACGATTTTAGAATTGGTGGCTAAATAATTGATTACTGAGATATTAGTTTGATTAACAAGAAACGACAGCTGTGCTGTTGGTGATTAATAATATAGTCAATTCATCTTTGGTGCCAATCTAGATTTGTTTCTGTACGCAGCACAAGCGTCAAAAGTGCGACTGTTATACAAAATGAGTGCTGCAATTAGTGAGTTGCCACACAGATCTAGCAAATTCCGATACATTAGGCAAATTACCTTTTGAAACCACTGGCGTGCATAAGTTTTGCCTGGCATCTGAATCAATGTGACATGCATGCTTCACACTTGCTACTGTGGCCAAACTATTGTTTGCTTACAACTATTGCCTCAATTTCCAGGCTTTTATTGTTTCCTAGACTTGCCTTGCGTCTCTAGGCACTTGAAAGGTACACAGGGTTGGCAACATGAGTGTGACTGCATATCTGCAGATGTCCCTATGAAGAGTACTGTGTAAACACCATTAGTGTGTATGTGTGTGTGCGTGCGCATTTGTGCATGCGTGTGCGTGTGCATGTGTGTGCATGCACATGTGTGCATGCATATGTATACACCAAATATACTTATATATGTTGTTTTGGCCATCCTAAAAATGGGTGTTTTTATGCATGCCCAATCTGCACACGTATACGCTACACACCCACAAGCTCATACTTAAAAACATTGAGGCCGTCCAAAGTCCGTCTCCTAGCTTAAACCCTGTCAAATGTTTGTTTCCTTGTTCTACTGTGCGTATCTGTGTCCATGCTACACGCTCAAAAGCTCAAGCGTTAACTTAAATCTCACACTCTGATACCAGCCTTCTTGTTCAGCTGTGCATGCTTCCTTTCCATGTGTGTGCCCCTTCTCTGCATGCTGCTCTACACACGCACAGGCTCGTGCCTTCAGTACTCGTGATGACGTCCAAGACTTTCTTTTTGCAAACCCGGACTTTATGATTGGAGCCGTACACTTTGTGTTTGATGGCCTGTCAGAAGCAGCAGAGTTTGACGTGGGAAATGGGTTTGAGCAGTTTGTCCCTCCAGGAGGTGCCCCTCCCCCCCCCGGTGTTAATGCTCCCCCTGACTTTGAGTTCAACCAATTCCCTGGCTCTGACCCAAGTATCGGGTAAGTTTTTTTTGGACAGTAATTCCCGCACTGTCCACACAGCCAAGGCGCCTCCCTAGTGACACAGATGACAATTTTCAGTGAGGCGTGTTATGATGGTCTTTGTGGCTTGCTGCTCTTCTGGGGTTCTGAACTGCTGTTCCATGTCTAGGGCTCCTCAAACCCAGCCCTCTGGTCCTCATTGGAGCGTGCACTCAACGTTTCAGTTTTCTGCTTGAGTTTTTCTTGCCTTGTCGGCATCCGTCCCTGAAAATGTGAACAATAAAAACACCTTGAGCTTTTGACGAATCAGTATATGTACCATGGCCGCTAATAAGCTAAATACTGGCAATCCCATTGAATCCAGCTGCAAACCTGAAGAGTTCGTCACAGGAACCTGGCTTCAGGACAGCTACCTGGCTTCCGACTCTCCTCTCCTCTCCTGTCTGGCTCCTAAATTATCATCAGACTTTGTCCCTTGCTTTTCTGTGAAGTTGGATAGATGAAATCGTAACATATATGATATATCCTTGGAGGATGGCGCTTGGAGCAGATGTAACGTTTTCTTTTCAAGGGCATAGTTTTCGTCTCTATCGTCTAAGCTCCCAACACTTCGCTGTGTCCTGCGCGCCTGCTTGTAAGCTCACACACCTAGCTGATTGCAATGTGCCTTCTGAGAGCACCTGGCTGAATGTGTGGTGCCTATCCAAAACACCAGGCTGAATGTGTCGTGCCTTATAGGGACACGTGCCTATTCATAACACCTGGCTGAATGTGTTGTGCCTGTGTGTCTGTTAGGAACCGGCGCCTGAAGCAGCGCTTTGATATCCCTGAGGACCAGGAAGGCCTGGATTCACTGTTCAATCAGAGCATCTCGTCCATTCCAGAGCTGCAAGGCTTTATCGTTCAGACCAACACCACGGTGCGTTTTCATTGACATCTTTATTTTAACGAGCTTTATTCAAACTAGGTTATCGCAGCTTTCCCCTGAAGCTTCACACAAACACAGAAATTCCCGTTACATTCAGTATTACATGCAGATTTGGATCTAGTACATGCAATACCCTTAAGGTGTGAGATGTAGAAATACACGTAGCTTGTCATCCTCCAGCTTTTAATTCATGCTGCAGACCCGTGGCTGTGCTGTGCTCCGTCATACTGACAGACGCTTTCATCGTGCTTCATACTGCAGGGCAAATCATTCAAGGGCGTGTCACAGCACCCCAACAAGTTTGTGCAGATCCCTCTGCAGAACGCTGTCCACAGAGAGATTGCACGGTATCATCTCAGGCTGGTGCGTAATTCCTCACACTTTTGAGCTGCTTGTGCGTGCTCTGTGCAATGAGCTCACTCACGTGCTTAAGTGTTAAGTCGTTTGTGCGTGCTCTATGCAATGAGCTCACTCACGTGCTTACGTGTTGAGTCGTTTGCGCGTGCTCTGTGCAATGAGCTCACTCACGCACTCACGTGTTGAGTCGTTTGTGCGTGCTCTTTGCAATGAGCTCACTCACGTGCTTACGTGCTGAGTCGTTTGTGCGTGCTCTGTGCAATGAGCTCACTCACGTGCTTACGTGTTGAGTCGTTTGTGCGTGCTCTATGCAATGAGCTCACTCACGTGCTTACGTGTCATGGCGGGTGAGTACTTGCGCTTTTCATAATGTATGTGCATTTTCTTTGCATAAGCACACTTACGTGCAAAGGCAGGCAAGCGCTTCGTATGCCGTGTGTGTATGTTTGTGTGTGTGCGTATATGTGTGTTTTTGTGAGTATGTTTAGTGTGTGTGTGCGTGCATTTTTCTAGCACGAGCATAGTCGTGTGTAGAAGCTGGTAAGTGCAGTGCTGGTGGTTCCTGTCTTTTGCTTGGCTGTTTCTGAGTTCTGCCATATCTAGGCCTGCTCTTTCAAATCTGCCTCATTTTCCACACCAAAAACGAGGTGGAGGCAGCTGGCAATGCATTCTGCTGCATTTTACACACAGAAAAACGAGACAGAGGCGGCCGACAATCTAGTGTGGGACCTCGGCTTGCGGCGATTCCCTAACCCAGCTTTGGATTCCTTTGGGGTGCTGCGTCAGGTGTGTGTGTGTGTGTGTGTGTGTGTGTGTGTGTGTGTGTGTGCTACCTGTTGGAGCTTAGGAATGGCCTGAGTGCATGTGCATGCGTGATGAGCTTGTTGCATGCGTGATGAGCTTGTTATGGACATCATTGAAGGTTGCTTTACCAATGAAATTAGTAGAGTTGTCCAATAACAGGTCACTAAGCAATCGAAATAGGGCGCCGTGTAGGTATTCCACGCTCAGTGGGCCTACAACGTACAATAGTATGCGGCGTGTTAAATTGAATCTGTAACGTGAATGTGCGTCTGTTGCCTAACCTTTATGTCTGGTGTGTGACACTCGTTAAAACCATGCACACATATTTTGTGCATAGTCAATCGACGCTGCCATTGCAAACTTCCGAGCTTGCCACTGCACATATTCTTGGTCAGGCCTCTGTTTCCTTTGCCCTGATGGCCAAAGCTTGCTCTTTCAATATATCCTGATGCTTCTTCATCAATAATCACTCATTATGACTGTCTGCTTTTTTCAATAATCACTCATCTGTCTGCTTTCTTCATCATTATCACTCATTATCACTGTCTGCTAGTCTAATGTCCACAAGTCCATGTCCTTTGTCGCATCAAACCCTCGTGGCATGAAACCAATGCACGTAGCCTTTCCCACTGCGCTTCACACATACAATGCTCATGCATCCTGCAGATCCTTGGACCCTTTGTTTTTGCTGCCCTCATGTTCAGCTTTGTCATCCAGATCAGCACGGTGGTCACGGAGAAAGAGCTGGGTCTGAAGCAGGTCAGTGAGTGTGCATGAGCGTGGGTAGGTTAGTGAGTGGGCATGAGCGTGGTGGGTCTGAAGCAGGTCAGTGAGTGTGCATGAGCGTGGGTAGGTCAGTGAGTGGGCACGAGTGTGGTGGATCTAAAGCAGGTTAGTGAGTGGGCATGAGCGTGGGTAAGTTAGTGAGTGTGCATGAGCGTGGTGGGTCTAAAGTAGGTTAGTGAGTGTGCATGAGTGTGGTGGGTCTAAAGCAGGTTAGTGAGTGTGCATGAGCGTGGGTAGGTTAGTGAGTGAGCATGAGCGTGGTGGGTCTAAAGTAGATTAGTGAGTGTGCATGAGTGTGGTGGGTCTAAAGCAGGTTAGTGAGTGTGCATGAGCGTGGGTCAGAAGCAGGTTAGTGAGTGTGCATGAGCGTGGGTAGGTTAGTGAGCGTGGGTAAGTTAGTGAGTGTGGGTCTGAAGCAGGTCAGTGAGTGTGCATGAGCGTGCACATGCCTGCAATTGTGTGTGTATGCCCATGTGAAACCCTTGAACCCGTCGTGCGTGAATTCAAATCAGTAATGGCACAGGAGAGGACAAGCCGGGGCCTGTCGGATGCCGAAGAAAGTGTATGCATGTTTAGTAACGGAACACTTTCGCTGTTTTCCCTCTGTCACACCTCTTCCCATGTTTCACAGTTCAACCACATTGCACACAACCTCTGCTGCTACCTGTCACAGCTGAAACTTGTGTGAGTGGTGTGTGCTAGCATCAATTATGGCCTACTTGTGCTTTTTGTTTGCTGTAACAGGCGTTACGCACAATGGGCATGTCAGATATGGCGTACTGGACTTCGTGGGGTGCCTGGGAGGTGACGCTGGCCTTTTTTCAAGGGCACTTTGTCGCTATCTTTGGTACGTGAACAAATGAGTCAATGCCGGTGTGCATGTTTGAATGATGCCAGCAAGCATCCAGTCCGGATGTGTCAAGGAAGACGCTCCCTACAGAGTCTGCTGCTCACTCAGTTGTGTGTGTTTGTATATGTGTGTGTGTGGATGTGTTGGGGGGGCGGGGGGGAGGGTGTAGGTTTGCCGTTCCGTCTACTGTTTTCTAAGTTGCATTTGGACAGGGCAGCATTCTTTTGCTAACAATATGCACAGTGTATAGGAATGTGTGTTCTTTGCTGTAAAGGTGTGTGTTTTGTGTGTACGAGAGAGTGAGAGGGTGAGGTGAACTTGCAGTGGTGCAGGACAACATGCGTGACCATGTGTGGGCGTGGATGTATGTGCAAGTATTAAACAAAAATGTATGTGCAGGTATTAAACAAAAATGTATGTGCAGGTTTTAAACAAAAAATGTATGTGCAGGTATTAAACAAAAAATGTATGTGCAGGTATTAAGCACTAAGGGAGTCCCTCTTGCTCGTTTCCACATGAAGCGAGTTTGCCGAGGGCTCACCACACATCTGTGTGTGGTTGTCGTGTTGCATGCTGGTTTGGTTCAAATTAAAACATGTTTAGTCTATTTGTTCCATGCATTAATCCTTGAGTGTGGCTTTATTTGATTGTGCCCAAAACGCTTTGCCTGGACTCCTTATGTCTGCTATGATGGATGGAGTTGTACGTTACCCAATGCAAACAAGGCTTTCTTTTCCTTAAGATCATTGGGAGTAGGTATCTCTGCCTGCATGAATCTTCTTTGCTCAGTAAGGTGACAGCACTGACTACCATGAGATTGGAAGTCAATGCTTACAAACCTGTTAAAACTGCTCCACCTATTGCATTACAACTTGCTGTGAATCACAGCATGCAAGTGCATCTTTGTGTACACTCACGTGCTGCACACTTGAAGTCGAGCCTATTCTTCCATCTGCAGGCCTCATCTTGCAGTTTGGAATCTTCCATGACAACAATTACGGTGCGTTCTGCAGCGCCTTTAGAAACGGATTCAAATTAGCTTGCATCTGCGCTGCGCTGCCCTATCTGTGCATTGTGCCTTTTTTAACCCACACCTCACTGTTAAATGCGGCCTGGTTTGTAAGCAATACGCACTTGGTAATCAGGCATCAATTGCCCTTACTCTGTGCCCGTATTTCGGTTGATTGGTCATCTTATCAATAACCGTGCACGTGAACATTAAGGTGTATTAACAAACCGTGCACGTGAACATTTAAGTTGTATTAACAAACCGTGCACGTGAACATTAAGTTGTTAACAAACCGTGCGAAACAATAGCTTACATCAATTGCCTGTGTCCAGCACTCCACTGCTCAAAACCAGATGTGCATGTTTAGAGGACATGTACGCGATCTGACATGTGCATGTTTAGAAGACACGTACGTGATCTGACATGTGCATGTTTAGAGGACATGTACGCGATCTGACATGTGCATATTTAGAGGACATGTACGCGATCTGACATGTGCATGTTTAGAGGACATATACGCGATCTGAAGGCAAATGGTGTTTCACAACCTCTTTGTTACTCCTTGTATAGGCCTTCTGTTCTTCCTTTTCTTCCTTTTCCAACTGGCCATGTCCAGCTTGGCTTTCTTCCTAGCGTCGTTTCTCACCAAAACTCAGGTTGGTGACAAAATGAGCCAGGTCGGTTAAAAAGTGACCCAGGTCGTGACAAAGAGACAAAGTGACCCAGGTCGTGACAAAGTGACCCAGGTCGGTGACGAAATGAGCCACAGTAAATATCTCTCATCCATAGCAAAGCCAGGCGTGCATAATTCTGTAGCATGGATCAAACGTTTGAACAAGGCTCTTTGCAATCGAGACATTTTTCACGTGCTTTCACACCAAAGGCTTAGAAATTTAATTACACACTTTGCTGCCTCTGAGCCTATTGCCATCGCGTCAATTCGCTGCTTCTGAGCGCGTTTAGAATGGGCTTGTTTCCTATCAGTTGCCTCCCTTGGGGTGCATGACTATGTATATATGAAGTCTGATACGTAGGTTGCAGTGGACTTGGCAATTTAGATCATAAATGTGGGCTAGAGTCTCAAGATCATCAGTGCAGGCTAGATTGTGCACCATTCTTGCAGGTTAATAAGTTTGAATCAGGTCACCTGCGTGTCTTGTGACTCGTCAACTGGATTGTGCATTACGTAGCGCTTAACCTCCTAATCAACGTGTATAAAATTTGTGATATTGATTTTGGGCTGCACCACTCACCACACCACCTTTGTCCAATAATATAAACCTCCGATTGCTTTTGTAGGCTGCTGTGTACCTAGGTTTTGTGATCTTCATCGTGGGCTGGATCATGCAGGCTGTGGTGGTCTTTGGTGCACCCTACTCCCCAGAGTAAGTGGAGCAGCGGCGATAAAATGAGTGCACGTCTTTGAAGGCTTTGTGTTGAGTGGCGTCGAGTGATTAACAGCATTGTGTTAAAATAAATTTGCTGTCTTTGTCACACTTTGCTGTGTGTGTGTGTGTGTGTGTGTATGTGTGTGTGTGTGTGTGTAAGTGGCTTTGAACTTGTCATACGTGTTTGCCATTGCTATACGTTATTGCCCCTGTAGATGCCTGCTATGCGCCTGTAGGCACCTTGTCTTGCCTGGGTTGGATGGATTTTCGGGCTGAGGCTTACGTACAACGGCTTCTCTTGTCTTGCCTTAATTTGATGGATTTTCGGGCTGAGGCTTACGTACAACGGCTTCTCTTGTCTTGCCTTGGTTTGATAGATTTTCAAGCTTTGGCTTACAAGTCCCTGCAAGTGCCCTCACTGCTGTCGTTTTCTGAGCCCTTTCTAGCTCAACGTGATGTTTGGCCTCTTCCTAGCTCAACACGATGTATGTCTTTCCCTCGTCGTTGCTCTCAGTTTCTATATGAAAGATGGCATTGGCATCTTCCTGACCGTCATTTTTTCGGTGTTCCCGTGGAGCTTGCTTGTCAAAGGCTTCAATGATCTCGGATTGGCCACTCAAGAAGGCAATCGAGGTGCGCGAGAGAATTGTGTGTGCACGCCATTTCTGTGTATGTGTGTGAAGAAGGCAATCGAGGTGCGCGGGAGAATTGTGTGTGCTTATTGTGTGTGCAGAAATGTGTGTGCCAAAAGCCGGTCACTTAGGGTAAAAAGATAGAAGGCAATTGAGGTGCGTGAGAAAATTGTGTGTGCAGAATTGTGTGTGCCAAAAGCCGGTTACTTAAGGTAAGAAGATAGAAGGCAATCAAGGTGCGCGAGACAATTGTGTGTGCACGCCAGTTTTGTGAAAGTTTGTGCCAAGAGCCGGTTACTTAGGGTAAGAAGATAGAAGGCACAGAAGGGTGCATCTGTGTTTATGTTCGTGTGTAAGCAAGAAACTGAGTTTGTGATCAAATGTGCAAATGTGAGACGCGTTCATCTTAAAGTAGCTTTTGGTCGCTCCTTTCTCTGACAATATATAAAAGTTACATGGTATTGGGCTGCAACCCTTGTTTCTATTCATACGCATGTTCACAGGCCTAAAGTGGGAGGAGCGCCACTTGTACTGCCAGGATTTCAATCCTTCTGCCGAGGGCAATCAGGAGAGGCGGCAGAGCTTCAGAGAGACAAATGGCTTGGATGAGGACAGGTGCGCTGGTTACATTATTTGAAGCTTGGAAATTTTAAGGTGGGAAGGCATACAGTAAGGCTTGGGATGACCTTAGGATTCGGTGCCCTGCTATTCTCAAATCTGATCTATCATGGGCCCTCGCCGTGTTGTGAGGGCTGCCTTTGAATAAGCTTGAATCAGGAAAAGTGAGTCGCCTGTGGCTGTGTAGGAGGAACCAAAAACCAGTGCATCCATTACTACTACTGTGTTTTAAGTAGGGAAAGGAGCTGCTTTGGTACGTTTGAACCCCGATTGTGTTTATGTACAGAAAGGAGCTGCCGTGGTACGTTTGAACCACTTGTGAACCGCATAATATTAAATAAGTTGACAGGAATCCAAAAGACGGCAAGTTGAGCCAAGACTCGGCTTCTGGCAAGAGCTCCACCCAATGAGCCATAGACACCAGTTTGTACAACGAGCATCTGACAGCACGTAATAGGGAACCCTTATTCAGAACGACTCCTGAGAGTGGTGACAGGTTTGTTGCATGTGCACAAACCTTAAGGGATGCAGAGTGCAGTTGATAATTATAAGATCACGCTTGCGCCTCATTGCTGTCATGCTGCAGCAATTAAGCGCGACTTTTGCAGCAACTCGCGCGCCAAAATCAGAAGTGATGGCTTTTATTGTACCTTTTGTACCGAAACGCATGCTGCTTTGTGCTGCTGATTCCTTGTGGGCTAGCATCCTGTCAGCTGACATCTATTAACACCTGTTATCACCTGTTATCTATGACATCTATCAGCACCTGTTATCATCATATCACCTGATATCTATGGTATCTGTCGACACCTGTTATCATCATACTCTGCAGTTACGTAAACTTTGAGTGCAAGCTTTCCATTCAAGACCAATACTCCATCTTAATCATCCTGTGGGTCGGCTTCTTCATTGTGGCGATCTACTTTGACAACGTCTTCAAAAACGAAATTGGAATTAGAAAGTAAGTGCTTGATGACATCGTTAAAGTGGTCCAGGCTTTGTAGTTCTCCAGGATGTCATTTGCAATATTCTGTCTTTAATGTGCTTGGTTCCGTCAAAATTTCCACGAAGTTAATGAAATGTGCACAAATCATACTTTCAATGAGATGTGCACAACTCATATTTGCATCTATCCCATCGCTGGTGCAAACCATACCACGCATGTGTTCAGAATGCTAGTTGATGGGAAGGCTGCACATGGAGGAAGCCTCAATCGATGGAAATCTGTGAATCTGTACAGTTTTTTGGTCTACTCTCCTCCGAGGGAGACTTTTCAAAAGCTCCCCAAGACTTTTCAAGCTAGACCTACACTTACGTCATATTATTTTACACCTGCACACATTCACTCCTGTATCATTCTCAGTAACCTATTCTATGTCCGAGCTTCATCTTGCTCCATGTACCTGTTCCAGGAACATGTTCTATTTCCTTTTCCCAAGCTACTGGTTCCCCTCCGTGACAAGCCCCAAAGCTGCACTCGCGCACGTGTTGAAAGAGGAAGGCAAAGGGCCGGAGCTTGATGCCTATTACACCACGGATGAAGATGTTATGGCTGAAGAGAGTGCTACGCGGGCCTTGTTGGAGCGTCGCTCTGGTGCGTGAATGCTTATGCCTGCGTTTGCTTATGCGTGAAATTTATTTTTCTGGAAGAAGACATGATGGCTTGCTGAACGCCAACTGTGGTACATAAAGAAGTTTGCGCTAATACAAATAGATTTGCTGCACAATGCACAGATGTTTCAACCCAGAGTGGGTAAAGAGAGTGTTCAAAATTTCCAGAGAGGCTCGCCGAGACTCGTTGAGGCTCAGCACTCGCCACCCTCGTCCTTGTTGGTGCATTACGGTTGAAAATCACTGATGGAAGTTGGTCAGATTGCACAGAAAATTATTGAGGTATTCTTTTCTGTTAGTTGTTGTGAAGCGACTGGGGTAATACAACGAGCCACAGCGTTTGGTGATACAACGAGCAACAGCGTTCGGTGATACAACGAGCCACGGCGTTCGGTGATACAACGAGCCACAGCGTTCGGTGATACAACGAGCCACAGCGTTTGGAGAAACGGATTGTCTGCACGTCCCGAGGGTGTAAGCTGGGGTATAAGTATGCCATTTCAGTCCAAAAACGTCACCAAAGATTATGAAGTATGCCGATATGGATAAAGTTTAAATTTGGGCCAAACTTTTTCTCTAGTGCTATTCTGACGAGCTAAATACTCTACTTTGTGGGCTTGGGACAAGACGTAATTCCTCGTTGTGACCGGTGAATATCTTTCGTATAATTGCCCTGTGATTTTGCGAGTTCTTACAATTTGCAAATTGCACCCCAAAAATGGGTACCCTCGCTGGCCCACAAGGTCTTTCATAAAAAAAACAAGGCACGCCAAAAGTGTCTTTCATGCCAGTGTCTTTCATGCGGACTAGAGTGTCGCTGGCCAACAGTGTCTCTAATGGGACACGAGTGCCTTTCATGCGGGCACGTGTGTCTATCATGCGGACAAGAGTGTCTTTCATGCGGGCACGTGTGTCTATCATGCGGACAAGAGTGTCTTTCATGCGGGCGCGTGTGTCTATCATCCGGACAAGAGTGTCTTTCATGCAGACAAACAGGCTCGCCAAAACTCGCCGAGTGCGAGGCTTCAAACCTCGCACTCAGCGAGTGGTGACGAGGTCTTGACCAACCCTTAGTTACAACACCTTTGCCGAAAGAGCAGGCCTTGCTTGGAAAGGCTTACTTCTGCATGCATGCTTTTAAGGGCAACCGTTCAAAAAGAATTTGGATGTTTTCAACAAAGGCGGCCCCAATAAGCCTTGAGCTAATCTTTGGCAGTGCGCACACCAACGCTTCCAAACTTACAGGCCTGAATGACAAAGAGAAGGATCCGTCTCATCCAGAAGAGGATGCAGCCAGCTTGAATGCTATCGAGGTTTATGGCCTGAGGAAAAACTTTGGGGGGTCAAAGGGCTGCTGCGGACGAAGCCTTATCTGCAGTGGAGCCTACGACTGCTGTAGCTGCCGAGCTGCAAAAAGGTAGGCACGTGCTGCAAAATGGTAGACGTTAACTGCAATAATGTTGGCTCTGAAGTATGAGGAGAAGGGGAGGTGGGTGGTGGCTGCCGCAGTCATAGTCTCTGTTGTGCAGATGATAACTATTTGCTACAGAGCTCGAGCATATGTAACTTGCATGAGTGATTTGCAAATCGAATATGCAATTTTTAATTCCTTTTGGCCGCTGCGCTAAAACGGCTACTAGGAAAAATACTCTTGACCGTAAAGCACAGGCGTTGCAAGTCATTTACATCTCACGCGTAAGATGTGCGATGCGGGATTTCTGTAGCGTTCGAATTGGAAGGGCTGGTAGGTTGAAATTTCCCAGGTAAACTAGCATGGTGCTTGTGTCTTGCATTGTGTGTGTGTTAGTGTGTGTGTATGCGCTTATATGCATGTGAGCATGTGTGTATGTGCGATGTCTTTTTGTGACGAGTACATGCTGTCGGGCTTGGTTCCGGTGATGCCTTTTCAATGAAAAGGGTCAGACCCTTATTGTGTGTGTCAGCTCTGACTGATGGCAAGGAATAATAAACAATGTCCTACTGCTTTACCACATATTTTGAGCAGCACTCACCCGTTCTAGTTGTAGCCACAGCCACAGCATACGCTGCACATAGCACATGCACACACAGTCCTGTGAACAATGTCCTACAGCTATATCACATGTTGTGAGCAGCACTCACCCGTTCGAATTGTAGCCACAACCACAGCATACGCTGCACAAAGCACATGCACACGCAGTCCTGTGCGCACTAACTCGTCCAATTTGTGTATGGGGTTGACTTTGCAGCTTCTGGCCCATCAAAGACTCGTGGTTTGTCATCCCCAACAACCAGCTGTTCTGTCTGTTGGGCCCCAACGGAGCAGGTGAATGATGCCATTTGTCAAGTTCCTCTCCTGCAGGAGCTTGCACAGGAATAAGTGAGCTTGTAGGCTCTCGAGTACTTTTCCGTTTGCATTGTGAGATGCAGTAGGCGAGGGGGGGGGATTACCGAGGAAATACAAAATTTCTCGAGTTTTCTAAATTGGTCACGTTGCTTCAAAACGTACACGGCAAGCTCCTTCTGCCCCTTCGACCGCATACACTGCACAAATGCCGCATAAACTTCGAAAGTGCATAAACTACACAAGCGCCGCTTGTCAAGCACAAAAAGGGATGTGTCCCCTCCCAGTGGTTGCCCACTAACAGTGTTGCATGCACGTTGGGTGTATATGCCCACCACAAACGCATCCATGTGCTGTTTGCTCTAACCACACAGGCAAGACCACCACCATCAACACCCTCATTGGCATGCTGCCCCCCACCCACGGGGACGCCCTGGTGCACGGCCAAAGCATTCGTTCCAGTGGTGGGATAAACAAGATCAGGTATGGAAATGTGTTATAGTGTGCGTGCTTGATGATGTAAACATTTTCCCACAAGAACAAAATTGGCATGGTGCGTGGCCTAAGCATTAGTTCCAGGGGTGGGATCACCGGGATCAGGT
>Ga0307951_1001309_pt1 | contig 15081 bp, 18 predicted proteins | sample OrgLakmetagen374_FD_201842 | JGI IMG/M metagenome (GOLD analysis project Ga0307951, IMG submission 201842) | Saline water microbial communities from Organic Lake, Antarctica - #374 | ecosystem: Environmental > Aquatic > Non-marine Saline and Alkaline > Saline | place: Antarctica: Organic Lake... | reverse complement strand
TTGTTCTCTCTCCCCTCGCTCTCTCCCCTCTAAAAGTACCGTGTATTATGCGGCATAATGCATGCCCTTTGCACAAATTATCACACACAGAGATAGACCCAGTTGATGCTCAACGCCCTTTGGCACACAATCGTCCTCTCTTAATAGGTGTTTGCCTGGCCTCTCCACTTTTGTATATTCACAGGGAGCTTTAAGTGCTGAGTTCCAGCTGTATACCGCCTTTCCTCACACACGGTGAGCACGGCGACTAGGGATGCTGAGAATGCTGTTGTGAAATGATGTTTATTTTTCGCCTTAGCACCACCTTGTACCCCCCCCTTCTTATTGTGTAACTTACGGTCTAACGGTCCATACGATTGGCCAAAACCCGCATACGGTCATTTGGGTATGGATACAGTCGGGGATCTATTAATTTAATTATGCAACTTACCAATATGCGCCGTATTTTTGTATGTGCGGTTTGTGTTAACCCTAGTTGTGTTAAACATTTTATAAAATGATTATTCTGCCTCGGCATGCATTCATGCAACTACATGCACGTATCTACCTTCGCACAGACACCTGTACACACACACACAAACGCACACACACACACACAAACACTCGAATGCACAATTGAAACTTGTGCCCTATGCTTCCCTCTTACAGTGAGTTTGATGTAACCGATCCTGCAAGCACCAGCCAGCCAGCGGAGGCATTCCGTCTGCAGGGCGTACACTTGCGCAGCCGTATTGAGCGTGGCACCTACAGCAGCGCACTCACCTACCACGCCGCTGATTTTACTCCCCCTTCTGCGCGATCATCCCATCTTGTGGGTACTGCACAGCAGCAGCAGCAGCAGAAGCAGCAGCAGCCTCTGCTGCCACATCAGCACCAACCTCAGCCATTGATCCCGCAGCACGCCCTGGCACAGCAGCAGGGGCATCAGCAGCAATCACACCAAAATCAGTTGCAGCAGGAGCAGGAGCAGCAGCAAGGGCAGCAGCACACCCGTGAGGAGCAGCGGCAGGCGTTTGCAGCAGCCAAATACAGCATGGAGTCTATGGAGGTCGATTATGAGAAGGCATCTGTGTTTCCTGATCTGGAGCACTTGCAGGTAGCAAGCGTACTTGCAGCCGTACAGTCATTTGTGTGTGCAAGAGGATTAAGATCACTTGATGATCATTTGATGAAACAGTCTTTTGCCAGTGTTTTTCATTTTTAGCAGCCTGCTTGCCTGTGTGTGCACAAGAAGGTCCGGCCTCCCTGCCTGCATTTGCAGCATCCATTTATGTCTAACCTTGTAACTGATTTGTGGCTGTGCTCCTCGACCTGTTTCTGGTCTGCTTTTAATCTTGCGCTAGGAAGTACTGTCTTGGGTACTGATACTCAATGTTTTATTCGATTTCAACTGTTTGTGTGGCATGCTTAGTCTATTACGTCAAGACTTACTTCAAAGGCATTGAAACATTAACTTCTGTCTGCTCTCGTGTGATTTCAGGCACCACACACAGTAGCAGCTGAGGCAGTGGCACAAGCAGTGGAAAATCTGCCTCCCTTGCAGCACCCGTACACTGCTGGTTTACCTGAGGTATGAGGCTGTATTTGAGTGCGGGCCTGTCTGTGTTTGTCAACTAGTTTAGCTGGGTGTGTGTGTGTGTAATCTTGTGTGTATGTGCGTCTTTACTTGCATACGTGCAGGGATTGTACTCAGACGAAATGAAGCCACGCAATGTACCGTTCAGTGTGTGCGTCATACTGATTTGCTCACCTTGTAATATTTTGGGTGGGGGCTACTTGTCCGTAAAATAATTTATAGGGCAGGTGGTTCAAGGTTTTGTAAACATGGTATATGAACATTTGTTTAGGGCAACGAGGAGAAATTGGACGAGCTCGTTTTTTTAGGGAGGGGTAAAGGAGAGGAGGCAACAGGTGACAATTCGAATTTAAGAATGCATGAAGCAACATGATTGGGAAACGTTAACTTTTGTTAAGGTGGTAGGTGTGATTGTGGATCAGCCAATTTTTTTTATCCTTTACTATGGCATTATCAGCATAATGGCGGGCTGGCCGCCTCTGTTACGCAACACACAGATTTGGAGCAATCAGTTGCATTTGCTTGCGGAATGTCTAAAACTGTTGAACACATGCACGCAGGTGGAAGAAAAGGATGCAGCCTTCAACGCTCCCATAAGAGCAGTGCCGTGGCCTAAAGTAGTGCCAAATCTGGGGTGAGAGGCGTTTGGGATGAGCGAGGACAATCAGATTTGTGTGCAACCTGTGCATGTTACTGTGAACGTGAATATTTGGACAATTGTGTACATCATTTCTGCCTCAATGAGCATCCCTCCACCTGAAGCCCCTCCATCTCCCTTGATATGTTTGAGTGTCTGCAAGTGTCACGATTCACAATGCATCCACATTTTGTACCGTCAGCTTAGCTCAGCTCCTTGTGTTTGTTATGGGGAAAGCTGTGTGCCATTTAATTTCTGGGCATGGATGATTTTGGACATGAAAAGGCAAAGGAAGAATTTCAAAGCAGTGGCTTCGGGCTCGTGTTCTTTTGTAGTATAAAGTAATGAGGAGGGGGCATGAGCACGCCGGTGGTTCTTTATGAAAAAATTGAACTATGGAAAACTAGCTGACTGCTCGTGTTTTGCTTTGTTTTTTGCTTATATCAGTATATCGGTATATAAAAAAGCAAGGAATACCAGCCTGAATCATTCCTCACATCAATCTAGAAATCCTAGTTTTCACTTAAATGCTAATGGGCTCCTCCACCGCAGGGCAACATTAGATTACTGCGTTTGTGTGTTTTTGTTGGGCTCAGGCATGATCCATTAGTATCTTGATGTCTGCTGTTCTTTTCCCCACACAATGTTACATTTGCTACTTATTACATGATTTTTGCAGGTACGCCTGCCTGAATGAGACCCTCCGTGGCTTTGACTGCTTCTCTAGCAGAGACTGCGTCAAGGTAACTAAGTTGGGTCAGCAGAGGGTGCCTTGCTCACGAGTCATCTCACGTGCAAGCTGTTTCGTATTCTTGAGGCCGTACTCGTTTCTGCTCCTTGTTGCTCACCTGCAATGCTTAATGCTTTTAGTACAATCTGCATCCATTCCTCCTCCACTGGCTTCCCCTGGCTTGAGCACATGCCTTCCAACACACACACACCACACACACACACACACACACACACACACACACACACACACACACACACACACACACACACACACACCGTACCTTTGCAGGGAGCTTCGTAGGCAAATATGCATTTAAGTTTCCAGCCGCCAGTCCCCTAGCCCTGTCCTATAAAATTTACCAGAGTGGAAACCTGATCCACAAACCTACCAAATGCATGCACCGCCACATGCAAACAGCCTCTCTGTACAATTGCAGTGCAGGAATAACGGTTGATCTTTCCCCCCACAAAAAACAATCCAATTTGCAGGCAACTTGGGAGACGAAGGGCCTTCCAGCCGTCAGTTCCCTCGCCCTAGCAAACGCACGCGACCTGCTGCCCCTGATTCGATGGAACGCAAGGCACGGCATTCAATTCTTCAGACTGTCCTCGGGCATCATGCCCTGGTAAGCCCTCAATTGTGTGCTCATGGATTGAGTCGCTGGCCGTATGTGTCTGTATATATGTGTGTGTTTTTGTGTTTGTGCACGTGCATGCGTGCGTGCGTACGTGCAGTGTGTGTTATTTGGTGCTTGTAATATTCATGCGTGTCTGTGTTCCTGTTTTGTTCGTGAACACACTTTTGGCTGTTTAGACAAGTACGTGATCGACTTGTGTTGCGAATCTTAGTTTAGGTATGGGGAAAATGCCCTAAATTGATATTACATCCTTAGTAACATACAGTCGTCACTCATGAAAGCAGCAGGGATTACAAGCGCGCGTGTCTTGAACAAGCAAGCTCTGTAGTGCACACGACACACGAGCACACGCTTTCTTTACCACCTCAGGATGAGCAAGTACAGGGCGGAGGAGCTTCCTGACTTCCCTGCGATCAAGGACGCTCTCTTTGCAGCAGGAGAAGCCGCAAGACAGCTCGGTCAACGCCTCACCTTCCACCCCTCAGGTGCGCGTGGCTTTCCGACCAAAATACATGCTTACCGAATAGGGGGGTGATGAGGGGACCGTTGTGCGCTCTCAGAAGCAGGATGAGGTTGGAGCTCATGCTGAGGATTACAAAGTCGTGAAGTATTGGTGTGCTACGTGGTTGTGCACACGCTCTGTATGTGTGCCACTGCTGTTTTGTCAGTGAAAGCTTGATGTATTGACTCCATTTTCTGGTGTGGAGCAGCAGGGCTACATCTTATGCAGGTCTGCTGCTCCACCCAAGTGTGTGCCGAGGCCCTTTGTTGCAGGGCAGTAGAGGAATCCACTTAGTTTCAATGCCTTGTAGAAAAACTTGTTTCTTTCAGATGTCCTTCAGCCGCTTTGATTTGCTTACTGCCCTTTGTAGAATTTTGCAAGATTGCTGGGCCCAGTGGACGAGACGACTGGACTTCACAGGTGAGCAGAGGCATTTATCGGATCAGAACAGCAAAGCTTGTTTTCCCACCACCGTATCCTTGCTGCACTGCGTACATGCAACACTGCCGTGCACTCTCTGTTTGGAGGCATATTGGGCAAGTGGCAGTTCTTGTCGAGCACATCAGATAAGCAAAGCTGGTTCTCCCTCCAGATACATATCCTTGCTTGTGCGTACCTCTTCCAAAAACCTAGGAGAACCCTCAAAACTGCCCAATGGCTTTGTGCTTGCCTACTCACAGTCCGTCCTGGAGCTGGAGTCACACTCACGTGTGTTTGATCTCATGGGCTTCGCGCCAAGCGTGTGGAACAAAATCAACATCCACGTCGGTGGCACGTGAGTCATTTTGCAACTCCAAATTTAGTTTTGTTTCGGCCCTGCTTCTTTTCTTTCGACACCGCGTGATATGATTTCTATTTGTGCAAACTGTTTTACTTCAGTCCCAGAGTGGCTAGCAAAGCAGCCAGATGTAGGTTTTGCTTTTATATGAAAGAATAAGCCAATTCCTCAAGCTTAGTCTTTAACGCCAGCTAGCTCCATCAGCTTTGACTTATTGATAAGGGCTATTATGCAAATGTGCTGCAAGTTTCTCCTGGATTGCTTTGCACAGCACAATATAGGTACTGCTTCTTACTGATCTTGTGACAATGTGACAAATTCCATCACAAATTTCCCAGGTACGGAGACAAAGACGCCACTCTGAAGCGCTTTGCTGAGGTGTGTGTGTGTGTGTATGTATGTAATTCTGCCTGCACCGTCGTACTGGTATTGGTTGCATATTTCACTAGAGGGTTGGAAAGAAGCAGTTCATGGTAGCGTGAATTCTGAGGCTGAACAATCTTTTCAGGGTTCAATAGCAAAATTGAAAGTTTAGCAAAGACGTGTCTAACATGTTTAGTCAGCATCTTATGAGAGTTGTTATTCTACTGCAAAGTTGGTCTCTGCTATGTAAAGATATATTTGCTTCCTTGTGTGAGTACCTTAACGCAGCCAAGAGCAAGTCATAGCAACAATCCAACATGGTACATCACAAAAGGCTGGAAGCTGGAAACGTGTGCCATTGCTAACACGGCGTATTGAGCAGTGAGGTTTTGGACTCTTGTTGGAAAATCTTTAGTCATAGATTACAAGCATCACGTCGCTTCCATATTTGTTTATAGGTGGTGAATGGAAGGTTAAGCCCTTCCTGCCGGGCTCGGTTGACAGTCGAAAATGATGACCGTGCATCCCTATATTCTGGTACGCGCGACTTCTTGTCATGCCATGTTTATCGTGCATGTGTTCTGCGCTGGATTGTGTGTGTGTGTGTTTGTGTGCGTGCGCAGGTGTGTGTTTGTTTGCACGTGAACGTGTGCAAAACAGCATTCTATTCTTTTAAAGCACTGCGTTGAGAAGTGTGGTGCTATTGGTTGTTTATAATGTCGGTGTAAAGGTCAACATAATGGACTTGCGGCTTCCTGTGTTTGAGGACATATAGTATCGCAAAGCTTTGCTTTTTGGTCAAAAGATCCTTACTGTTTCCAAGGCTTGAACTGCATCTTAGGCCGTCCAACTAACAAGTTGAAACGATGTTGCGTTCATTTCTGGGAAGTCGTTTATAAATCAAATAATTGCTTGAACCTTCATTCGCAGTCAGAGATCTCCTCCAGCTCCACGATTTGTGCAAGATACCCATTACTTTTGACTTCCACCACCACAAGTGAGTACGCATCACGCACAGAAGATTTACTTGATTTTAACTTACAAGCGAAGTGCATGTCTCTGCCAGTGTGTAGGTGTGTAGGTGTGTAGGTGTGTAGGTGTATGTTTTCATACGTACAAGCATGGAATGTACATACTTCTGCCAAGTGTGACAGCTGGATAGCGTTGCATTTGCTGCAGATATATAGAAACAGCTGTCTGTTTAAATCCTGCACAGCAAGCACACTTGTAGGGTTGGCCAGCACTATATATATGGTGTACATACGGTATCTTGTGGCAGAGAAACCACTAAATATACGGTCATATATGGTGCATTTAGGGTTGGCCAGCACCATATATATATACGGTCTTGGCCAATCCTACACATTTGCAAAAGCGCGCAGAACACACTATGCCGAGGAATGGCCGAGTTATGTATGTTGCTAGTCAGTCATGACTGCAGTGCTTAGAAGAGGAAGAGTGCAATTATGCTATAGCCATTTCCTCAATCACTTGCATCTGCAATTGCCGGCAATGTTTGGTTTACTGGCTTCCAGATTCTGCACTGGGGAGATGTCTGAGGAGGAAGCATTTAGAGCTGCTATTGCGACGTGGCCTACTGGGATTAGACCAGGTGAATGTTTGCATTCTTTGTTGAACTTGCACACCACGTGCAAATTTATGTTTGGAAGTCCTGCACTAAAGTGAGTCCAGTAGTGCGCGACATGTGTGTCACAAAGTGCTCATCTTCCAATTATGTCCGCAGTGGTTCACTGGAGTGAGGCACGAGATGACCAGAGGCCAGCCTCACACTCCACCTATGTGCATGGACCCATCAGGTAAAAGTGCAACTAGTTCTCATCACATATGTGCATGTATGCTGACTCCATCACCTACGTGCTATGTGCATGGGCCCATCAGGTAGAAGTGCAGTGTGGAGAGTGGTTTTTACTCGCCCGCCTAGCTTTTTTCTTTTTTCTTTGTTGCGCATTGCGCATGACAACCAGAATCCAGCCTCTCACTCCACCTTTGCGCATTGACCCATAAGAGTGCAACACAATCTTGATCTTAGAGTGTTGGCCTGTGAGGACATGAGGCCTTAGCCTTGTTACAATGAGTTTTCGAGTTAATCAAAGCATGAATTATTTTTTAACCTTCTTTTGTGCCAAAGCACAACTTCAACCATAACGAACCACCATTGTGCAGAGTGAAGTTCGTCTGACGGAGTTATTCTTATTTGACCTCCAACATAGATATTACACCTGGAAGTAAGATTTTTTTAAAATTAATGCTTGTCTCATGTTCTGCTACCACAAATTTCGCGTGCTGTGCCTTAGCCTGTGCCTGTGTACCTTGTTTCTAACATTATTGATTCCTCAGAACTGTGTATGTACATCAAACATGGTATATGATATATGATCATACCCACAACTCCTGGATTCCTTGTAGATTTCCCTGTTAAACGCACCTCATCTTATGGTCTTGGCCACCCCCTCATTGGTCTCTCCTGAGTTTGTCTCATGTGTAAGGTTGGACTAAACAATATATAGACACCGTGTATCACCGTATATAGACACTGTGTATCACCGTATATAGACACCGTGTATCACCATAATTTGTGAGTTCCCTGCCAAAAAAAATAGTTTTTTTGGCCACGTACGGAAGGCAGTACGGAAGGAGTCATACAGTGTGTACAACACATGAGTATGGTTCTGGCCAACTCTACTCATGTGTCGTACACCCTGTATGATGCCTTTTGCCCTCGCCCCCCTATATGATGCCCTTAATACTTTCTCCACTCCCCTCTTTCTGTGTATGATGCCCTTCGTACAATGTCTGCCCCCCCTCTCCCCTTATTGATGCCTTCCATACTCCTGCGCCCCCCTGTAATATTTCCATGCCCCCCTTTTGCGATGCCCTCCTGAACGTCGCAGTCTGCATGGGTTGGAGTCAGAGATCGATGTCATGATTGAGAGCAAGGGCAAGGAGATTGCACTTTTAAGGTGCGCCTAGGCTGTGTCTGGATGTACTTGAGTTTGCAAGCTGTTAAAGTGCTTTATTTGATGCCAAGGTGACAGGAGATTTTCCAGCTGCTTGTGAGGCTTGCAATACAGCCGCTTTTGTGGGGGGGGGTAAGGTGAATTTCATTCTATCTTTAACCACCGAAAAAATTGGACTGTCTCACCTCTACCATACTTCAAGCGTGTTTTCTAATTATGCGGCCCTCGACCTTGCTATTCAGGTACCGTGAAATGGCATGCCGCGCAGCAGCTGCACAAGCTGCTGAGGCGGGTAAGAAGGTGTAGGTTGCGCATCAGCCATGTCAGGCTGGAGAGTTTTGTAAGCCAAAAAGTACTTGACAGTTAGAGAGCGGAGCCCATTTGTGGTCAGGATGGTGCGATTTGAGTAAGCCAATGTTTCTGCCCTATACAATAGCAGCGAGCGAAGTGATGAAATTTCAAATTTAAACAGGTTGTAGGATTTACTTGTTTATGTGGTAAGGTGGTGAACCTGGTGAACTAAAGTCACCTTGTAGTATATCGTGCTCTTAATGTGAAATACGATCCCCCACAGCTTTCTGCCTTTGAGAATGACCCACCGCAGCTTCCTGCCAACGTGAAATACAATCCTTCTATTGCACATGTTCACGCCAGGACAGATGTGGCTGTTTATACATTACAGTTTTGCTTACGTATGGTAGTGGTGGCTCTTGTTTTTGTGACGACTGGAGATTGTTAAAAAAAAAGTTTGTGACATTTATGTTTTGACCTGAGTTACTGTGCGCGCAGACAATGGTATTCATGTGCAGTGTTATGAGTATGCCAACAGTGTGCACACTGGGTTGAAGTAGTGCAGTGTTTGGCAAGTGTGAACAGCCCTAGGCTATTAGGATGGTTTGTGAGGATGCACTGTCTTTCACTCCTTTTTGGTCTCTAGGACACTTTGCCTAGACCTATGCATTGCTGGAAAAACTGAGAGCCTTACAGTTTAGAAATCATGACCTTTCTCCAAAACCTTTTGTCGCCAATTTGAGTAAGAACCTCATGCCGAGTAGGATGGTGCTTTCCGGTAGTCCCAGGAGAGTGCACACAACCCTGCTTAGGGCGAACTTGCCAGGCAGTTGGCACAGGCATAGAAGACAATGTCATTTTGGACTTATTGAAGAGCAAGAAAGCCTTCGATTGCTCATCACAGAGATATGGTTGTCACGGATTATGGTACCAGCTTAAGCATGAAATGAGAGACCCCAAGTGCCATTTTTTAATTGTCTTATTACAGACTAAATCCAAGTCACACTTGACTTTATCGTCAGCCCCAGGCATGCAAACATTTGAGATTCAAGTTCCTTATGCCATTGCTTTACAGATAAAGAACAATTGGAAAAGGTTTACGCAGGTTTTGAAATCTGTTCCGCATATGAAAGAAAAACAAGTAGCTTCATCAATACCAAGTACAGTATATACAGTGCTTCAACAAGGGGTTACAAGGGGTTACAAGGATGGCCTACAGCCCGAGACTCTGGCTGATGGTAATTGGCTGGTGAAACAAAGTCAACCAGTGTCGAAAATTGAAACTAAATCCGACACAAACTTGAGGAGTCTGTATGAGTCTTAATTCAGAATTGCATTGATCTCAAAATCAGTGATACTTTGATGACAAGCCAAGAAAGGAATAAGTTCAGAGCTCAGTGTTTCAACCTGTATGGAATGTTGTAAACCTCAACCGGAAAAGAGCAAGAAACTTAGATTAGGAGGGCGGATTGCTTGGCATTACGTCCAATCAGTGGCAGCGACAAATTGTGTGACAAGCAGTTTGTTGTTTATGATAGTTTCTGTATGTCTTGTTAAATGAGCAGGATGTGCCACTGGTCTTATTGACAACCTATAGGTATGGTAAACGATTGACACGTAATCAATTGACAACATGTGAGCATTCTAGAGGTACCATGTAAGGAAATCCTCAATAGAACCTGTATCGTGCTAAGTTTCTGATTATGATTCATCATCTAGTAGCCATATTACCGTGCTGTAGACTGAAGCCGAGGATGTCTGAGTTAACGGTCCCAGCTCCAGGAAAAGACAACGGTGCGTGTGGCAGCTGATTAAAGATGAGTAAAAAAAGATGAGTAAGACTATCAGAGATCGACACATGCACACGAGTCTGAACAGAAAGCGCGGCAGGCATGGAGTCAGGGTAACCCTTCGTAGTACCATCAACGTCGGAATGTTAGAAAGCCTTACTAGGATCCATTGTTTGGCTTACTGCTCGCTTATTTGATGAACAAGCGGCCAGTAAGCCAGCTTAATTACTACCTAGGAAGCGAATAGGAAGCCATGAGTAATGCTTTCCAGTAATGCTTTTTTCAATAGAATTTCAATAAGCCACGAGTGCCTTGATAATCCAGTTGAAGGGCGCACAGGTCTGGGAACTCTGGTAGAGGCATAGGGAGCACAGTATTGCAAAAACTCCCGCTTCTGCTGGATGTTTTTTCCACCTTGGAAACCTTTCTGGTCTGAAGCTCTGAAGGCGGTGATTTTGAGCTGACACGGCACGCCTGTTGTTTTGTGCCTGTGCTAAAACCTAGGTAGGGCAAAAAAAAGAAAGGCCCAAAGAGGTCCAACAGAGTACCAAAAGGACAAAAGAAGTCACGAGGAGACTGGATTAACAAGTTCAAACAAGCTAAAGCGCCAGGCATAGAAAGTGCAGAGCTAAGCCAAGGGCTAACAGACCACCCGGTGGCCCTAAGCCCATCTGGCCATCACTGCCAAAAAAGGTGATCAATAACAATTCACGACAAAAAGGTTTGGACTAGCAGGCAGTTAACGCAAATTCAACATCACCCAGCTTCACAAAAGGGTAACCGGCATCCAAAACAGCAGGCTTTTTGCTGGGCTCAGTAAACGCAACAGTAAGCAAGGTGTTTAATTCAGCAATAAATCAGCAAGCATTCAGACTCCTCCGGGACAAAGAGATGAGCACCTCACTGTTGTTTAACATCTGTACCACCCAGAGATTCCCGCCTTATGGAATGAAGAGGGGGAGTTTGCGATTTCAATCGGAAAAAGACAGGGTGAAGCTAACAGAGCAGAAATTGAGGAATTCATGGCCCATTTCTTTCAGTCAGCCGCTCAATCTGGTTGACTAACTGCTTTTGCAACTGTTGCCGCAAAACTTCCTCTTCAGGGTCCATAGAGGAAGCAGCGTCTAGAGCCGCCAGTTCCTGTCAAGTGTGTAGCAGCAATCAACAAGAGGGACAGAAGGATAAAGAGCAGAATCCACTGTACTGCGTAAACGGTAAGATCAACTTAGTTATTGTACATAGAGCTCCTGTGTGAAAGCGTGCCAATAGATTTGCAATGCCCTTCCAGGGCATCATGGACTGGCACATGCACACGGCAATGAGCAATTACAAACAAGCATCAAATCTAACCTTCTTGTACTCCTCCATCTTTGCCTCAACGGCTGCCCGCCCCTTGTTCTGCTTTGCTGTGCTTGTGGTGAAAACAGGTTGGGGCCCATTGGCCTTTGGTGCACTGTAAAGCAGCCAGGACGTTTTGGAAGTAAGTGTGACACATCAACTTTAATAATACTGTCAAAGGCCAACGTAGTGCTTGCATTAGGAAGGGCCCCGTCTCAAACAGGACTGAAGATGCACGTTAATAGGGAGAGTACCAGCAGCGTGAACTGTAGGGCGAAACAACTCCCAGGGGCAGGCATATGCCAAGGACGTCTTTGCAAAAATAGCTGATAAGGGTTTCTGGCCCTAGGCAATGAGCAGCGGTACACATTTGGTCACAAAGCACATGCAAATGCAGGAAGTAAAGGTGAATGAGTGCTTTAAACATCGATCAATTATTGGTAAAATTGAAGAATGCTTGTACCTCAACGTAAAATTAGCCCTTTCTGATTACAACCCTCACCCCTCCAATTCAAACGTCATGCACTGGTCAATGGACGCACACATCTGCCGCCTAATACCTTTTTGTCTCCTGAAGTATTTGACCATTTTTATAAAAAGTTGCACCTCGGCCGTCACAGAGTGGGCAGCTTCTCTGAGGGGTATAGGAACAAAAGGAAGTTGCAATGAGTAAAACACGAAACCACACATACCAAATGAACACGTTAGCACCAAGGAAGAAAAACCGTTACATGGGATTGAACCAACCTTACCTCTAGCCTTCTATGGTTATAGATTTCCGTCACTTTGCCAGAAGAGTCACTGGAATTTCAGTGGTGATCGGATGATAATTTGACACTCATAAAGTGGGATGGAAGCAGCTGGAACCAGCAGGTACTCCAAAGGGAATTGTTTGTGTGTGTATGTGTGCGAGTGTGTATGTGTGTATGTGTGTGTGCATGTGTGTGCATGTGTGTGTGAGTGTGTATGTATGTGTGTGTGAGTGTGTATGTGTGTGTATATGTGTGTGCACGCATTGTGCGCGTGGTTCTCGTACCATTCTGCACACAATCCCATGTCTACATCAGTGCCTTTCCCTGCACAGATTGAATTGCAGCACAGATCTTGGGTTATATATCGCTGATCAAACTGAACTCTTTGGCGCTTGCAAGGCCCAACACCGCGCCGTGCAAGCGTGTAACACTAGATCTTGTGCTTCTCACCACTTAACCCCTGCTGGTCTTGGCTAGGTAGAGGTGGGCCAGAGGCTGGTGGGGACTGAGCAGAAGCAGAGATCGCCCCATTTTCCTACAACCAGAAAAAAATCAACAAATCAGTGACCCAACACGCCACCAGCAAGCTTTAAAGTAAGGCATACGTATTTGTGCGGCCTCAGCTTCCAGAAATGAAAACTGAGGTACTGGAGATTGCATCATATAAGGTACTTCAATAGGGTTGGCCAGAATCGTACATATGCACCGTACTTGACCGCATATTCGGTAAATTCCCTGCCATAAATACCGTGTATACACCGTATATATGGTTCTGGCCAACCCTGTACTTCAATGAAGCTGTGTGTGCGTCCGCATGTTTATAAATGTGTGAGGAAATGTTTAATGCGCATTTGTGGTGTGTGTATGCTTTTGCATTGGCATGCGTGTGTGTATGTTTGTGTGTGTATGCGTGTGCGTGTGTGTGTGTGCACGTGAGTGTGTGTGTGTATGTTTGTGTATCTGCGTGTGAGAGAGAGAGAGAGAGAGAGAGAGTGTGTGTGTGAGAGAGTGTATGCGCATGTGCATGTGTGTTGTGTATGTGTGTGAGAAAGAGTGTGTGTGAGTGTGTGTGGGTGTGTATGTGTGTGTGTATGTGTGTGTGTGTGTGTGTGTGTGTGCGTGCGTGCGTGTGTGTGTGTGTGTGTGTGTGTGTGTGTGTGTGTGTGTGTGTGTGTGTGTGTGTGTGTGTGTGTGTGTAACACAAGTGCTTGCAGGTGAGCCTTGTACCTTGCTCTTATACTTTTCAACCAGCCTTGCGTACTGCATCCTGTCGTCATCATGCAACTCCAGACCCATAATTCAAATTATAAACGCTTTAGGTTTCGAAGCCACGTCTTAGGTTTTGAGAAGGCGACGTTTTAATTATATAAATACAAAGTTCGTTGTGGTAAATGCCGTGGTATTCGTCCGCTCGTTCTTCAGTTTATTCCATGTCGACGCTGACTACACTGTAGGCAATGCCTCCCAGACAGCAGGCTGATATACGCCATGAACCTTACACCGAGGACAGGGATTACCACCAACGGTCCAAGGATCGACCTGGGCTCAATCCGCAGGATTTTAGGCTCAGGGACAGCAGGCTTATTACGATGTCATGGGGCCTTATGGGATTCACGGCCTATGCAAGCTACTTGTTGCACCTCTTCAAGACTTCAGCAGCAGAGGGGTCAACAGGAGGAGGAGAGGATGCCCGACCAATACAGTTTGATGGCAGGGCTGTGGACATGGCGTGTGCCCTCGCACTCGCACTCTCTTGCTTGACGATAAGCGGCACATCGTTGGGGACGAACGTGTGTGCGCAACAGGTTGCCTGTGGCTCCTTGGGCGTGCTGTGCTCGTGCTGGTACTTCCTCGGCTTGTTCGTGGTGAGAGGCGCACATGTTGTTGTTTGGACGATTCGCCCCCCCCAAATCACACAAGCAAATCACACACAAACATATCGCAGGGTGTTCGGCGGTCGGATTACGAAGTCATCACGACCTTTACCTTCTGTGCTTGTGGAATGGTAGGTGTTGTGGAGGGGTGTTCAAGTAGTCACAAACCACACACACACACACACATACATACACACGTACGCGCTCATTCACTCAAATGAGCACACACACCTGACCTGCTGCAGCCTCACGTTCCTGTGCCGGCCCTCCTTATTGGAGTACACACAGCAGCAATGTCCTGCTACTTCACTAGCGCAGGCTACGGAATGTACACCTCCATCCTACGCGTGAGTATAACTGCACTCTTACCCTTACTTTTTAGAACGCCCATGGGTGTGGGGAAGTGCATGGCGTCAGGACTCAGTGGGGGGTCATACACATCTAGGTCGCTTCTTTGATGGTCCAAGGCAGAAGCCCACAAGAACCTAACCCTCAGTATCAGTTTCACCAACCATTCCGCCCCCACACACGCAGGCCCTGGTGGTGCATGCCATTGGCACACTGTTGTATGCAGCTGTGGAGTTGAGACTTAGAGCGCGATTTAGTGCGGCAGTAAAGCAGCACAATCAGCAGCAGCAGCAGCAGCAGCAAAAGCAGCAGCAGCAGTGCCAGGACAGCGACTCGTCCCACCTCTCCTCCCCGCGGAGCACACGCACACAGCCCCCGTGCCAGCCAGGCAGCAGATCCGCAAGAGCTTTGGAGGAGGAGCAGATTGCAGCAGCAGCTGCGCAGCTCCTATCCCCTGGGCCCCCCCGGAACGCCTCGCCTTCCC
>Ga0307951_1001303_pt1 | contig 15100 bp, 17 predicted proteins | sample OrgLakmetagen374_FD_201842 | JGI IMG/M metagenome (GOLD analysis project Ga0307951, IMG submission 201842) | Saline water microbial communities from Organic Lake, Antarctica - #374 | ecosystem: Environmental > Aquatic > Non-marine Saline and Alkaline > Saline | place: Antarctica: Organic Lake... | reverse complement strand
AGGTATAGGATGGTGTATTGGCAGTTGAGGCAGGATCTGGACTTGTCCATACCAGATGTGCCCTTTCCAGTACTGTTATCAACTCTCATCAGGAGCCGGTTTCAGGCCAAGCCTGCAACCCTCTTGATCCCCATTGATTTTCCCTTTCCTTTCGCGTTGGAGGAGCTTTACGCTACTCGGTACCAAAGTGGCTCCTTTTTCTTAATTAATGTGGGGAGTGGTTTTCACTTCCTGCGTAGTATTTTCTTTTTTTCTTTTGTTCAAGATCTGGAGGCTAAACAGCAGAGGTGCAGGATGGTGTGGAAGGCGGCACAGGCAATCCGGCGGCACGAAAACAGGTGCAGAAAGGTGTTGAATGGCACATCCAGGCCAGGCAACATTGTAAAAGGGCTGCATAAAATAATCAAGTGCGGAAAGGTGCTAGAAAACTACTCAGAAACGCGTGGATTCTACTTCACAAGAGACCAATACAAAAAGTGTGTGCACGTTGATGAGGAAGACAAAGGCAACGTATGGGGCACATGCAAGAAGGCTGTCTTGGTCACGTTTGGGTCACGTTTGGCCTCTGTTTCACAACACTTAGTTGCTGGCTGTGTCAACATGTCTGTGCATTAGTGCACGCACTTGACTCAACACACACTGGAGTGATGCATACATACACACACACACACACGCACACACACGCACACACACCTCCTTGTGCACAGAGCCTTTTGCCTGGCCAAGCTCGGTCGTTTCAGGGAGGCCTGCCAGGACTATGATGCAGTCCTACATTTAGTCCCTGGAAACGCGCATGCAAGCCACAACAGGTGTGTGTGTGTGTTTGTGTGTGGATGTGTGTGTTTGTGTGGATGTGTGCGTTTTGTGTGTGGATGTGTGTGTTTGTGTGTGGATGTGTGTGTTTGTGTGTGGATGTGTGCTCTCCCATTTTTGGAGGATCCGCGTCAAGCCTGCACAAAAGGGCTCACAAGCTTGCAGTAAGAGCATTGACAGCATGCATTGGGGAGGCATCATGTACCAGCAACCTGCTCTGTCTCATATAAAGATTGTATACCGCTATGTCCATCAGGTGGTGCAGAGCACAAAATATGAACATCCGTGCCTCATTGTCATATAAAGACTGTATACCTCTATGTCCATCAGGTGGTGCAGAGCACAAAATATGAACATCCGCGCCTCATTGTCATATAAAGACTGTATACCTCTATGTCCATCAGGTGGTGCAGAGCACAAAATATGAACATCCGCGCCTCATGTGATTGATATTACCTACTTCCTTTTCTTCTCCTTTGTATTAAAGTTGTGGACCCCCTGTACTGGTGGCAGCGCAGTAGCCATGCTTCTTCTTCCCTTCCTGCATACCATCCTTGCTCACTTTTATGCTTTCACTACGCAAGGGCGATCTCCATGCAAAAGCTGGACGCACCAGTCCGACATGGCAGCCCAGAGTCGCACCCCATCTTGTCCCAGAGGAGCACGACAACCACGAGCTTGGAACAGGTGTGGGTGGTGGAATGCAGTTGTTTATGCCAAGCGATCGGACAAGTGGCAACGATTGGCCAAAAGTGTATCGTTACACGTCCATGCACATTATATTTGCAGAACTACATTCTGCGCCCAAACATCTACACACTATTCTGTAGGTTTGTGTGTTACGTACTGAACTCAGTGTGATAGGAATTTGCTTGAGTGCCTTAATAGTTGTATTTTTTCCCTTTGGCAGGGAGAGGAGCAGCAGCAGCAGCAGCAATACCAAGAGCAGGGTAGCGAGCAAGAGCCACCGGTTCAGTGGGTAAGTTTAGAAGTTGTGATCCATGCACTGCAAACCTCAGAGTGAAATCCTCCACTCTGGAGTACGAGGCAACAAAAGGTACGAGTGTGTGTGTGTGTGTGTGTGCGAGTGTGTGTGTGCGTGGGTGTGTGTATGGTTGTGCACTGTGTCTGCTGCCAGTGTGAGGGGCAAGTGGTTTTGTTTTGAACCCGAGACATGATGAGATATTTAATCTATCCAACACTGAGCAGCATAGCGTAGCAAATGTTTGAAGCTGCCTTGACCATTAGTTTGCGGCACTGGTGGATTCAGGTCATAGATTATCTCCATTAATAATGGTATTTTTAGGCGATGTTTTGCAATGGGTACATGTTTTGCTCGTGACACGGAAGGGCACACAGGGACTTGGAGCTTGCTTGCTTGTGCAACAAGAGCACGTGTGCTTAGCAAGGTGCTCGACAAGCTACCGTCCTTCATCAATGTTATGAGTGGCTTTGCAGTGTGCATGGTTTGCCTCTGCACGATCTATGAAAGGGTTGAAAGCTGACACAGACGACTAACTAGGTAGTGGCTAACTAGGTAGCGACTAAATGGGTAGCGACTAACTAGGTAGCAACTAACTAGGTAGCGACTAATTAGGTAGCGACTCACATGTACGCATACATACAATTGTGTATGTTGTTTGTTGCCTTTGACAGGGGCCTGAGGAGCAGCAAGAGCTTGAGCAGCTGCAGCTGGAGCAGAGGGAATGGGAGGAAGAACAGCAGCGGCAACATATAAACCACCGTCACAGCAAAGTATAGTACTCAGCGCACCAGCTAATTTGCCACGCCCAATGGGTGGTAGTGACGGATCGTGTGACAAATTTGTATCTATGCTGTTACAGCTCAGCGTCCCATGCTTCAGAAAGACTTGCAGTTAAGACTGACGTTTAGGTAGCAGTTGTGGTGGAAACCTGTGTGGGCTTGCCGGCTATTGCTCTTTTCCTGTATATACTGATGTAGCTGTAACTTGGTGCAAAAGCTCATACTATCACAGGCAGGCTGTGGCATCAAGAATGAATGGGTTTGTCGCTACCCATGAGTTCAGCATTAGAAAGCTGCGCAAAGGGTATAGAGAGTTGTGCATATGGAGGTTGAGGTACACAGTCCTTGCAAATGCCAGATGTCGCAAAACACTTGTGCTGACAGTGGGGTATCCGTAATCGTCCAAACAAATGGAGTAGTTATAGTCGATTTTCTTTAGATGATAGATGCACAGGATAGGTAGGTGCACAAGACAGTGTCTTTTGTACTACCCGTATGTTTCCTGAAGGACTTTTTCAAGTCACAGGCTTGTAGTGCCACTTCCCAACAGCATTGCAGTTCACTAGCAGCTGCTGTATTCTGCCTTGCATTTTTTTCCTCGTGGTATTTTGACGAGACAAAATTTGCCTGAATTTCGACTCTCATGTGGTGAGACAAAAGTCCCAAGTCTTCATGAGGAGTGCACTCAAGACCAAACAAAGACGAATTAGTATGGTGCCTTCTTGGGGGAGGGGCATGGCTAGCTAGGCAGCGGCTCATTGCGAGCTGGCTCTGGAGCGCAGGTGTGTGGCTTCCTCTTGCACGGTGACTAGCACTTGCATCTGGGCATGCGGTGCGCATTCTTTGAAAGATGCTGTGAGCCTAAACAAGTGTACCTCGCTCTGCAGCATTTGCCGCCATCGTGGTCCTAACTCTTTGAAGGATGCTATCTGTGTTGCGGCTAGGATGTCTGCTAACGCCTTGCTGTGGGGCTGGCTGAGTGTTCATACTGAGGCTGGCAACGGCCAGGACGGATCTGCTTGACCCTAGGTTTAAGGCCTTGACTCAGCTCTGCAGTTTCTGTGCCTGGTGCTCTTGCTTGTTTGAGCCTGGTACTCCAGTCTCTTTGTGACTTCATTTATCCTTCTAATACTCCTTTGGACAGACTGGACCTTTATTGTCTGCTGGCCACTTATTTATCACTTTCCTTGGAGAACAATATGGCACTGGCTGAGACCAGTTCTTTTTTTACCACCTTATATCTACTTCACGCTGGCTGATCCAGCAATGCCTATCAGCCCAACGTACGTGGCTGCCGGATACCCCCTTTGTAAACCCTTATTGTCTGCTGCTTTATAAGAATTGACTGTGTGAGCAGTCAAAACACGACGTGGACCTTTATTGTCTGCTGGTAGTATTTAACAAGTGCCTGTGTGAGCAGTTAAAACACGAGCGCGGAAGCGTTCTCTCCTGCCAAGCGTTCTCTCCTGCCTGAGCTGTACTTGCAGGAGTATCTGTTCTGATGCTTTTCTATACTGCGCTCATTCCAGAGCAAGCTACTAAGAAGCACAAAATGAAATGGAACTCCTCTATGAAAAAATACAAGGGTATAAAACACTAGGAGGAGGAGTCTGCAATTGTCCGAAGCAGAAATCTACACACGATGTGCGAGACAAAAACCACCTGTTAGGAGACGCAGGTACAGCTGTATGCAAACAGTAAACGGCTGTGTGAATGCATGGAAGCGTTCTTCCCAGCCGAAGAAACTGCAGGTCAGACTCGCGACAAGTGCGGGCACTGATGATCAACTCAGACTCGCGACAAGTGCGGGCACTGATGATAAACTCACGCCAGAAATGGCGCAGCACACATGACCAGGAGTGCAGGACGGCTTGTTTTCGTTTGAGCAGCCCAGAACTTGCCCTCCCTTTGCTTACGACAAGGCGGCGAGGATGTCACTTTCCCTGACCACGATGTACGAGTCATCACCCTCCTGCAATGACGATGCGCGAGTTGATCAATTATGAGGATACACACACACACGTAACAAGGGAGAAAAGCATTTTGTGCCAGGGCCATCACCCTCCTGCAACGACGATGCGCAAGTTGATTGATTATAAGGATACACACACGTAACAAGGGAGAAAAGCATTTTGTGCCAGGGTCAATGCAGCGCCGCATTTGGTCCGCACAGCACTAAATTATTTACCCTTTTCGACCCTCCTGCAACGACAATGCGCAAGTTGATACATTATGTGGATACACACGCACGTAACAAGGGAGGAAAATAATTTGTGCCAGGGTCAATGCAGCGCCGCATTTTATCTGCACCTGAATCATGCTGGCTGTGTCATCATACGTACCAGCGGAGTCTTTTTCCTTTTCTTATCTGCACAGCACTAACTTGTCGACCCTTGTGCCCAACAAAGCTAGGGTTGGCTAGAACCGTACGTATACACCGTATATGACCGTATATTTGGTTATTTCCTTGCCAAAAAAATACTGTGTGTACACCGTATTTATATGGTTCTGGCCAACCCTAAACATAGCCCAACAACTACTGAGGGCACGGGCAATGGTTGTCCTTCTCTTGTGATCAAATGTCGAATGTGCGGCGTAAAGTCACACCAACTTTCCAAGTGACCATTGACATAGATACGTGGCATGCATAATTGACCCCTGCGTTCACCTAAGCTGATTACTCAAAACCTGATAACCCAAATATATCTACACCTTACTGCACTAGTCATGGAGGAACACACGCTGCATGTTCATTTACTGCATCTGCAAGCAAATGCTGCTGCAGACTTTATTACTTTAACTTCCAACTTGACGCGCTCTAACGTGTAAGGTTTATTAAACCTGATTACTTTAACTTTCAACTTGGAGCGCTCTGACGTGTAAGGTTTATAAAACCTGTTTGCAGAACTTTAAACGTGCAAGGTGCAAGCTACAGTGTGCTCATGAAAAGATGAGATCCTTGCTTAATAATCACGTGAGTACATGTGAGGATGCTCAGTTGTAATTGTACAAGCAGTGCAAGCTATCTTGCATTGAAGAGGGCTCAATAAACAATTATATACAAAGCAAGCATTGCTTAAAAACGTTCTTTGTACCCCCGAAATCTGTACTTAAGATCGTGAGCTATCATGTTGCACATCGGAACACACAAGCATGCGCGCACAAAGATGCATATACATACCATATGCGCAGATCAGAACACACAAGAATGCGCGCACAGAGATACAAATACATACCTCAAATTCTGTGCCGCTGTACTTTGAGTACATGACCGTCTGGCCCACTTCCACGTTTGGCTTCACCATCTCTTCGCTGTCCTCTTTCTTCTTACCCGCACCAACCTTCACCACCTGCACTCAAACAGATTATATCGTTGGGGTAAAGCGGCATGCACAGCGTCACTGCACAGTGCATTAAGTGTGCACAAGAGACTCACAGCGCAGCCTGTGCAGTGTGTGTGTATGTGTGTTGCACGATTGTGCAGAGTTCCTGTGCAGTGCTCAACATGAACTAAAGCCCGTGTCAACAACGAGCGTGCATGATTAAGACGTGCAGCTCATCACACGGAGCACACGTCTATTTATACAAGAAGAATTGCTCTTCAATGAAGCATGGTATATGATATGATGATCTGACATCTGCAAAGTGCTGTTCAGAGAAGTGCTCTTCACCAAAGCATGTTATATGATCTGACATCTGCAAAGTGTTGTTCAGAGAAGCTGCACTTAGCAGGAAAGCCATTTTCTAAATGGTCATATACAAATTACCGATTCAACCGACTACTACACCAACTAGCCTAGGGGACAGGCAACAAACTGCTGCGTGTATATAGATGTGTGTGCACGCATGTGTGCGATTATGTGTGTGTATGTATGTGTGTTTGTGTGTACGCGTGCACGCTTGTGTGTGTATGTGCTTGCGTGTGCACGTGCTCCTGCACCTTTGAGCAGATAGTGTTTAATCAAATTCATCAAATGAAGGTTGGAAATGCAGCTTATAAAATCGCAGAAGCACCCAGAGCATCCATCATGATGGCAATCACTTATACTTACAAGACAAATTTGACGGCTTTATAATTCTCTAAAAGTAGCCGCTGCCTAAATTTCGAATTAATCGGACCAGCCTGTCGCTCAATTTGGTGCTGGTCCAAACTTAGCACCACAATCAACCGCCTTCTCTTGAGCTTGAAGATGAGCAGGTTACAGTCACAACATATCTGCAGGCTGTAAAAAGAGCAGGTTACAGTCACAACATATCTGCAGGCTGTAAAATGTGCAAGTTACAGTCACAACATATTTGCAGGCTGCTGTAAAATGAGCAGTCCCAGGGGCTTTGCGTGAGAAATAGCAGGCACACACACGCACTACTTTGCACCAAATTGAGAGACACCTCACCGTTCCGAAGTTGGGCTTCTCCAAGGTCTCGTTCAACAGCACGCCCCCTGAGCTAGTGTTCTCTGCCTTAGCGCACTACGAAGGGGGAGCGAAAGAAAGGCCAAAGAATGGTGTCAGGCTGGTTTCAAACCTCGATTTATGGCACAAATAGGGCACAAGGTATATCATACGAGGTGTACCCGATATGAAGTCAGATATGCTATTGAGCCATACGAGCTCAATCTATATCACGAAAGGGGGTCAATTGCCCTTTTTCAACGCAGCTTAGTTCACGTGTCTGCCTTGGGTTCAGAACTGGCAAGCAACGATCTAATTATTCGTATGCTCGTGCGCGCGTTTCACACAGGTAGTCAGGACTTTTGCTGCTGTGCTGTTTGGGAAGTCGCTTTCACTTAAGACCAAATGTTTTCACACAAAAGAAGTCCTCCCCAATAGTTAGCGTATTTTGCACGGACGCTGCAAAGAAGGTCAGCATTTTGACAAGACAGTCTCCGTCTTGTTGACGCCAAGGTGTACATCCCTCACGTAACAAACAAAAGTCCTTGTGTTTGACCGCACTGAGGTTACTGTTCCAGTATTTACAAAAACTAGTTAAAAACAACTTCTTCAGGCGACAGGTGAGGCCTCACCTTGATGAGGATTCGGTCACTTAATGGGGAGAGGGCGGGGATCAGCTCATTCTCAGGTAATAACCCAATCACATCCTCCTCCTGTGTGAAGTATGTTTGAGACATGCGCACATTAGTGTATGCATTTGTGTTTGCAGCGTGTGTGTATTTGTGTATGTGCGTGTATTAACACTTGCATATTCGCATGTGTGCGTGCATATGTGTGCACATGTTTGTGTACAATAATGTGTGCGTGTGTGCACGCATGTGTATGCATGTGTGTGTAAATATTTGTGTGTGCATATGGAAGTGCGTGCATACTTGTGAGTGTTTGCACATGCACATGCAATTGCCGTGCGTGTGTGTTTTAATGTGTGTGTGTTTGTGCATGTGCATGTGTGTGCGGATCTGTACGTGCATGCAAGTTGGTGCGTGCATGTTAAAGCGTGTGTGCGTACGAGAAATCATCGTCGTGGCGTAGTTTTCGTGCACGTCAATATTGATGACTGGCAAACACATGGCCATTGGCTACTGACATACCTACCTTTAGTAGCACATGGGCATCATCACCCACTGCAATGTCAGTTCCTGCGTACTTGGAGTAGATGACGTGGTCTCCTGCCTGCGTACGCAATGTGCGACATGAGGTCAGAGGATAATGTGCACTGCCTGCATGATGGAGTATAATGCCTGCCATTGGAGTACCATTTCATAAAGTCAGGAATGCTTCATGTACAGGCTGAACAGCAAGACCGGTGCGAAAGAGGGGTTAATGGGAGCACACTCACAAATGCCACAATCAGCAAGCCACCTCACCCACCTTGAGCAGAGTCACATCCCCAACATCCATTACAGTCCCGCCAGTGCTGGAGGCCTGCTCCACGGCCGGGAGGAGGACTCCACCCACACTGCGTGGTCTGGCCTTGTCAACCTTGACGAATACCCTGTCGCCCACTGGCTTGACGGATTTAAACTGTGTTCAGCAGCGGGGGGAGGGGAAGGGGGAGGGGGAGGGGGAGGGGGGTGAGTTCTCTGCTGGAAGGCGCGAGAAGGCTGCATTTTGGGTCGTTAATTCGGGTAAAATGCCGCCAAAGATGGCAGCAATTTTTCGCCACAGACACAGCCACCCGATCCTGCCCCAACAAATGGAAACTGCGTGTCGCGACGACCCTGTACCTGTTTGGGGAGGGCGTTGGCTGCTGCCGAGCACCTCAGGGCACCCCGGCTGACCCGACCAGTCTGCATTCCAGCTGAAAGCATGATTTATTTGGTATTATTATTAACTAGCCGCTTATTCTCCTGAGTCTTCTCGTGCGCAAAAATGAATTATATTATAAATTAAATTGATGCCGTTACATCAAAACTGAAGCACGCAGATTACCTGTTCAAGACTGAGTGTCCTGTAGGCCCCGGCCCTGTGGGCTGGTATAAGTGAGCCCTAGTCTGAGAGCTGTCTCCCGTGTAGAGAGCAGGGTTTATCATGGCAGACCGGCTCAAGCAATTACAAGTAAGGAAACACGCTCGCACGCGTGCACACACACACACACACACACACACACACACACACACACACAGACACATACACACATACTCACACACACACACAGCACACACACACACACACACATGCACACAAACGCATGCACACTTACCTGAACGCAAACAAACACACACATACAAACACACACACATGCACACAAACGCATGCACACTTACCTGAACGCAAACAAACACACACATACAAACACACACATACACGCACACACACACACACACACACACACACACACACACACAAACAGACACAAACACAAGGCACGCACACACACAAGCACATGCACAGACACACACACACACATACTCACACACATTAATGCAATTACAAACACTATAACACACACATTCATGTACACATACATACACACAAACACACACATGCATGCACATACGCTATAGCACACACAAATATACACACTTGTATGCACGCTACAAATAGTGCACATACACACAATCCACGCACGCAGTATTTGCAGCTGGTCAACAGAGTCACTGCAGGTGAGAATGTTGGGTGTTACGTGCATCTGTGCAACTCAGTCACACACGCACACCCCCTACCTTAAGGCATGTATGTGCCCACCAGTTTTGTGTCTTTAGCCTCATACACTCTGTACAAATGTGCAGAGCTGGAGACGCACCTGCACATCTCTGACAAGGCTGTGGGGGAGTTCATCATTGACACTGCACGCTCCCAGAAGGATGTGGACGAATTCAAGGCGGTACGTGTGTGTGTGTGTCTACGTGCTGGTTTTGCTAGAAAAAGCAAGCGATACATCCAGTGCTTCAGCATACATCATGGCTGACACGTGTGTGTGGCAGCAGGCACGTCAGACTTGGAGAAGCTCACACACTGAGCACGTGTGCATGCAGGTACACGCATGCACGAGGACCTCCATGTACACTGACATATACACATACACACCTGCATGCTCCAGCGCACACACTCTCGCACACACTCTCGCACACATCACACATGCACACACACAGGCCATGAAAGACCTGGGCCTTGGTGAGGCTCTGAACGATGCTCTGGTGGAGCGATTCTGGGGCATCATACATGCCCTAGGGGGTATGGGTGCAGGGCCGGGGGCGGCAGGAATGGCAGGAGGCCAGGGGACTGCTGAGCCGTCAACCACCTCCAACCGCCCGATGGTGTCTGTTGCACGCCCTGATGCAAAGATCCCTGGCCTGGCACTGACGAATACACGGTGCGCGTCTACTGTGTGTGCATGTATAAGTACATTTTACATGTGAGAAGCAATTTCTGTTGTGCAAATTGCAGAGATGGGCGGCTGACATTTCTTTGCATTTGCACTTTATTGCGTGCTGTTATGTGCTGCACCACTTTCCCTTCTCCTTTTATTTTGTTTTTCCTTTCACAACGAGCAAACTTAGCCTTGCTGGAGGTTACCACTGTGCACGACCAACTGCGTTTGGACTTGCAGTAGAGCGCATGTACGAATTTGTTGAAGCTGACTCAGAGCGCGTTTATAATGCTTAATTATTTTAATGCTATACTTTGCAATACAGGGATTACGCCAAATCGTTGAACGACGAGCTGATGCAAGAAGGAGGGACGAAGGCTCCTGCAGGTAATTAAGCATTTCAAGCTACAAAAGAGCAAAAGAAAGATTAAGTAGGCAGCATTGGTAGATGGAGTGAGATACTGTGCAAAGCGATCATGCAATGAGCTTGCATCATATGCAAGAAGGAGGGACGAAGGCCCCAGCAGGTAACCAAGCATATTTACCTACGGAAAGATTGATGAGTAGTATAAACAGATGGAGTGAGATACTGTGCAAAGCCTTTAGGCAGTGAGCTGATGCAGATAGGTGAGGCAGGTTAAAAGTTGACACTCCAGCTGCTGCTACCTGCAGCACACATGTTGCCCTGCTTTATGCATTAAACACATACAAAGGAGTAAGTAGGGTCGGCCAGAACCATATTTACACCACATATGATCGTATATTTGGTGGTTTCCCTGCCAAAATACACCGTATATACATAGGGTTGGCCGGAACCATATGTATACAGCGTATATACGGTATTTTTGGCAGGGAAATCACCAAATATACGGTCGTATACGGTGTATATACACGGCTCTGGCCAACCCTGTATGTATACACCGTATACATGGTTCTGGCCACCCCTAGGAATGAGGGATTTGTCGATGGATGAGCTGATGCAGGAAGGTGAGGCAAAGGTCGGCATTCCGGCTGCTGCAGGTGACTACACAAGATAATAGCAGGAATTCTTCCTTTCCGGTATCGTCATTGATTCACGTCTTCTATCCACGGATACCCTCGCACACCACTCTGAGCATGCAGTATGTCCACAGACTTATTTGTATGCGCCCAGTGAGTGAGGAACAACTGAAACGCCTGCAAACCACTGCACCTGAAAGCACACTTGTTTTGCATGTGCCCAGTGAGTAAGGAACAACTGGAACGCCTGCAAACCACTCTGAGCATGCAGCATGTCCACAGGAAGACTTTTGTGTATGCGCCCAGTGAGTGAGGAACACCTGAAACGCCTGCAAACCACTGCACCTGAAAGCACAGTTGTTTTGCATGTGCCCAGTGAGTAAGGAACAACTGGAACGCCTGCAAACCACTCTGAGCATGCAGCTTGTCCAAAGGAAGACTTTTTTGTATGCGCCCAGTGAGTGAGGAACACCTGAAACGCCTGCAAACCACTGCACCTGAAAGCACACTTGTTTTGTACGCGCCCAGTGAGTAAGGAACAACTGGAACGCCTGCAAACCACTCTGAGCATGCAGCATGTCCAAAGGAAGACTTTTTTGTATGCGCCCAGTGAGTGAGGAACAACTGGAACGCCTGCAAACCACTGCACCTGACAGCACAGTTGTTTTGTATGCGCCCAGTGAGTAAGGATCAACTGGAACGCCTGCAAACCACTCTGAGCATGCAGCATGTCCACAGGAAGACTTTTGTGTATGCGCCCAGTGAGTGAGGAACAACTGAAAGGCCTGCAAACCACTGCACCTGACAGCACAGTTGTGATGTTGTGATGGAAAAAAGGGGGCCCGGCTGCAAGCAAATGCATTACCTGGCAGCAGGTGGAAAGGATGCTGCATGTGGAGGTGCATCACCATGTCAGAGAGAAAGCGTGAAACTGGTGACAATGGCGCACTCAGCATGATTACATCAGCATGAATACATTTAGAGCACTTTAGGTCCACACTAAGCACTTTAGGTCCACACCTGATATCCCCAGATTGCAGAGAAATATCACGAGCATCGGCAATTAATAGTTGCCTATCGTCCCATCTCCCCTCTATTTAAAAGGGAATAACTCCTGGAAGCTGGGGCTAGGTGGAGATGAAAGGACAGCGGTTTCAGCGGCAGGGCTTTGACATGGCTTTGTGCCGTCCCAACACCTTTCAAATTGGGCTGGTAGTAAGCAGTACTCACCGTTCCCATTGAGCACTCTCCTCACTGTTGCTGCCTGCCAGGCCCCAGCCCTGACGTAACTTTGTGCCGTCCCAACGCCTTTCAAATTGGGCTGGTAGTTAGCAGCACTCACCGTTCTCACTGAGAATTCTCCTCACCGTTGCTGCCTGCCAGGCCCCAGCCCGGCTGTGGAGACTGGCTCCAGGGGAGACAAGGATCGCTACAAGGACCGGGAGTCCTCTAAAAGACCGCGCTCTCGCTCACGTGACCGAGATCGTGACCGTGATCGTGACCGTGACCGTGGCGGCCGTGATCGAGATCGTGACCGTGATCGAGACCGTGGTGGCCGTGATCGGGAGCGTGAGCGTGATGGTGGCGGCGGCCGCGATCAAGACCGTGGCCGGAACGGAGATGCTGGAGGTCGTAGGGAAGCATTGCCGCCTCCCCCACCTCTGCCCTCTAAGCCGGAGGGACCTGAGCTAGGGGGCGTGTATCAGGGCAAGGTGGGTGTTGTGCTGGTTACCTGTATGTTCGTGTTCAGCCTGCCTGGTGTGAGTGAGCCTTAGTTGTATGGTGTGAGTGAAGGGCCTGTGCTAAAGTCACCAGGACAAGGATGGGTGCTGATTGTGTTTTCGGCTTGCCTGGTGATGGTAGGTAGTAGGTAGGGAGAGAAAAACAAAGAAAAGCACGCTTTGTGCGCGTGGGTGCCTAGTGATGGTAGGGAGAGAAAAACAAAGAAAAGCACGCTTTGTGCGCGTGGGTGCTAATTAGCTGTTATGCCGTCTTGACTTGAGGACTGTGCTGAAGGCATATGACTAGGGTTGGCCAGAACAGTATATATGCGCACCGTATATGACCGTATATTTGGTGGTTTCCCTGCCAATGATACCGTATGGACACCGTGTATAGGCATGTGGTTTTGGCCAACCCTACGAATGACCCTGGGCCTCAACTTTGCCTTCATGCCCTGACGTGTCCCTGCTGCAACGTTTCCTTCTGCTGGCGTGCTGCTTTCTGCTGACGTGCTGCCTTCCTGCTGATGAGCTCCTTCCTGTACATGTGTGCTTGCTTCCATGCCTGAACCAAACTGTGCTCCCTTTAGCACTCGGAAACAATGCACCGCTTGTCAATCTGAGTACCTTTTTCAAACTGGTACTCATGAAGCATGCTCTTATGCCAGACCATGCGTCATTGAAGCCTGCACCTTGCTTCTGCCAGTGTGCCCCTCATAGCCTGTCAATCTGAGTGCCCTATTCAAACTGGTACCCATGAAACATGCTCTTATGCCAGACCATGCGTCATTGAAGCCTGCATCGTCCCTTTGCTGGTGCGCTCCCCATAATATCTTTATTCACCAAAATCCAAAAACTGGTCTGCCAGAGACTGTGTGCCCCTAAAACAACACTCTTCCCCTCTTTGCCCTTCTGTCTAGCATGCACACTCCGCCCTTCTCTCTAGCATGCACACTCTGCCTCTTCATGGTAAGCACCAAACTCATGCTTGCCTGACAGAGACGGTGTACCCCTAAAACACACACTTTTTCCCTTTGCTGGCACGCTTTCTTTCCTTCAGCATGCACACTCCGCCGTTTTATTATCAGCATTGTCGATATTTGTCAAACTGAGTGTTTGTGCCTGTATATGTGTGGGCGTACAGGTTTCCAGCGTGATGGAATTTGGCTGCTTTGTAGAGCTGGACTGCTTCCAAAAGAAGGTGCGACAACCCACATAGAAGCAGGGGCAGATGCTTAATTTTGAAAGGCACAAAAATTGCATTGTGAAAAGAAGAGTATGAATAGGGCTGACCAGTTACCTGTGGTGGTGCGTGTACTTTGATGTACAAACCCTCGTCGTTTTGACCCTTTGTACAGTGCTAACGTTTCGCACGCTACCCTAGCGTGGCCTTCACCTTAACAAACAAGGGGAGAGCTGCCGTTGCACAGTTGTATACACAATATTTATTGCAGTGGAATGAGTGGTGCTGGCCTGGTATCTAGCCAAGCTTTAGACCTAGCACTGTGAGCTCTATACACAGGTTTTATTGCAGTGGAATGAGTAGTGCTAGCCTGGTATCTAGCCAAGCTTTAGACCTAGCATTTTGAGTTTGCAGGGTAACAGCTAAATAACAGTTGTATTACAGTTCCTTGTTATGTTTGTGCACAAGATGTTGTCCTAGCACTGCAAGTGTGCAGGGTAACAGTCAAACAACAGTTGTATTACTGTTCCTTGTTGTGTTTGTGCACAAAATGTTGTTTTGCCATGTGCAACCAGTGAGTGTTGTTCATTGTTGAGCAAGTGGAGGGCCTGGTACACATGGCCAACATTAATCTCACATTGTGCTACCATTGGGATTGGTGTATATTTATAGCAATTATCCTCAACTTTGTAAACATTGTCGTACTCAAAGACGCCCCAAACAAGCAGTGAGACTCGTTGTGTGTTTGAGTATTGAACTCGCAGGTGGAGGGCCTGGCGCACATAGCTGATATTGTCGTGCTTAGACGTTCCCCAACCATACTGTGGGACCTGTTGCGTGATGGAGTATGCAGGTG
>Ga0307951_1001297_pt1 | contig 15126 bp, 17 predicted proteins | sample OrgLakmetagen374_FD_201842 | JGI IMG/M metagenome (GOLD analysis project Ga0307951, IMG submission 201842) | Saline water microbial communities from Organic Lake, Antarctica - #374 | ecosystem: Environmental > Aquatic > Non-marine Saline and Alkaline > Saline | place: Antarctica: Organic Lake... | reverse complement strand
TTCCTCAAGTGTCATAGGTTGGTTTCCATTTAAGCCAAAGTATAAACGAATAACATCCGCATCTCTTGGTGCTAAGGTGTCTAGCGCACGTTCTATTTCAGTTTGAAGAGATTCGTGCATTAAATCCTTATCCGGATTTGGTGACTCACCAAAATTAAGCACATCGTACAAGCTAGAATCTTCTCCTTCTCTTAACGGAGCATCCATAGATAAGTGCCTTCCAGAGTTTTTAAGCGATTCTTTTACATCGCTAATGGTCATGTCTAATTCCTTTGCAATTTCATCTGGACTTGGTGGTCGTTGATTTGTTTGTTCTAAAAAAGCATAGGTCTTATTGATCTTATTGATAGAGCCAATCTTATTTAGGGGCAATCTTACCACTCGTGATTGTTCAGCCAGCGCTTGTAAGATAGATTGCCTAATCCACCACACAGCATATGAAATAAACTTAAATCCACGGGTTTCGTCAAAGCGTTTTGCAGCTTTAATTAAACCTAAATTTCCTTCGTTGATTAAGTCGGGTAGGGTCAAACCTTGGTTTTGATATTGCTTAGATACCGAGACCACAAAGCGTAAATTGGCTTTGGTAAGCTTTTCTAGAGCAAGATCATCTCCAGCTTTAATGCGTTGGGCTAATTCTACTTCTTCTTCAGCAGTAATTAGGTCTACTTTTCCAATCTCTTGTAAGTACTTGTCTAACGAAGCCGTTTCGCGATTGGTTACTTGTTTGGTGATTTTAAGTTGTCTCATGGATAACTATTCAATTTTATAGTTTATACGTAATAATTTGAAAAAGGTTACAAGTGTTTTTCAAAAAAACAGCCAACAAAAATAGTACAGCTTGAAGATTTAAAACCAACTTTTTACTCATTATTTTTGGTTTAAGACTGTTAAATCTTAAAATAGCTTCAAAACATGATTTTGTAAATCTTAAATTAATAATAGATAAAAGTCATTAAATCAATTTAATACAAAGGAATTTTATTTACAATAGCATAATGAAGGTAGATGTTCATAGAAACGAAATAAACTGTATCTTTGCCGACTTAAATTTAAGCTATATGCAAAATATTAGAAACATTGCCATTATTGCGCACGTTGACCACGGTAAGACTACCTTAGTAGATAAGATAATGCATCACTGTCAACTATTTAGAGAAAACGAAAATACTGGCGAATTAATATTAGATAATAACGACCAAGAACGCGAGCGTGGAATTACCATTGTTTCTAAAAACGTTTCTGTTGTATACAAAACCACGAAAATTAACATTATAGATACTCCTGGTCACGCCGATTTTGGAGGAGAAGTAGAACGTGTACTGAACATGGCAGATGGTGTTCTACTTTTGGTAGATGCCTTTGAAGGGCCTATGCCACAAACGCGTTTCGTACTTCAAAAAGCGATAGATTTAGGTCTAAAACCCTGTGTTGTAATTAATAAGGTAGATAAACCAAATTGTACCCCAGAAGAAGTTCACGAAAAAGTATTCGATTTAATGTTTGAACTAGGAGCGGAAGAATGGCAGTTAGATTTTCCATCTGTTTACGGCTCTGCTTTAAACAATTGGATGAGCGATAGTCCTACTGAAAAAACGGACAACATCGAGCCACTTTTAGATATGGTTATTGAACATGTTCCTGCACCCAATGTAGGGAAAGGTTCACCACAAATGTTGATTACTTCATTAGATTTTTCATCCTACACGGGAAGAATTGCAATAGGAAGATTACAACGAGGTATCTTAAAAGAAAATATGCAAGTTGCTTTAGTAAAACGAAATGGCGCTATTCAAAAAACAAAAATAAAGGAATTATTTACGTTTGAAGGCCTTGCAAAACGAAAGGTTACGGAAGTAGTTGCTGGTGATATTTGTGCTATTGTTGGTTTGGAAGGTTTCGAAATTGGTGACACTGTTGCAGATTTAGAAAATCCTGAAGGATTAAAGGCAATCGCCATAGATGAGCCAACTATGAGTATGCTTTTTACAATTAACGATTCTCCTTTTTTTGGAAAAGACGGTAAATTTGTAACTTCAAGACACTTAAAAGATAGATTAACTAAGGAATTAGAAAAAAACTTAGCACTTCGTGTTGAATTGACTGATTCTGCAGATCGATTTATAGTTTTTGGTCGTGGTGTAATGCACTTGTCTGTGTTAATTGAAACCATGCGTAGAGAAGGATACGAGCTTCAAATTGGTCAGCCACAAGTAATTATCAAAGAAATTGATGGTGTAAAATGTGAGCCTATTGAAGAACTAACTATCGATTTACCTGAAGGCCTATCTGGAAAAGCAGTGGAGATGGTAAGTTTGAGAAAAGGAGAAATGCTTAGCATGGAAACCCGTGGAGAACGCATGATTATTCAGTTTATGATTCCTTCTCGAGGAATTATAGGAATGCGTAACCAATTGCTTACGGCTACTGCCGGTGAGGCAATTATGGCGCATAGATTTAAAGAATTTCAACCACTTAAAGGAGATATTCCTCAGCGAATGAATGGTTCTTTGGTTTCTATGGAAAAAGGAAAAGCTATTCCGTATTCTATCGATAAATTGCAAGATAGAGGTAAGTTTTTTGTAGATCCAGGTGAAGATATTTACGAAGGGCAAGTAATTGGTGAAAACTCACGTCAAGATGATATGACGGTAAATGTAACCAAAACCAAAAAATTATCCAACGTTCGTTCTTCTGGTGCAGATGATAAAGCTAAGATTGTTCCTGCTAAGAAATTTTCTTTAGAAGAAGCTTTAGAATATATACAAAAAGATGAATATGTAGAAGTTACACCTAAATTCTTGCGTTTACGCAAAGTATACTTGAAGGAAGTAGACAGAAAACGATACAAGATCATTTAGTATTTAGTTCAAGATGTAAAGTAAAAAAAGCCTGTTCCAACTAACGAACAGGCTTTTTAAGTTTTTGAATTAACCAAAAATTATTTTATGGAGGAACATGAGTTAGAGAGTACTGATGAGTTGCTATTCTAATCCTTCCAGTTTTGTCTTTTACGCAACCAAATTACATACAATTTATGTACCTAGTTCTTACTCCAAGAAGTCTACAATTCCTGAGTCCATATCATATACTCCACCAACTATTTTTATTTGCCCGCTTTCTTCCATTTCATTTAAAATAGGACTATTAGCTCTTATTTGTTCAATTGTATTAAGCACGTTACTTTTACATACTTTTGCAACGAATTCTTCATTTTTAGAAGTGCGTTCTCCTTCATATTCCACTTTATCAACCGCAGGACGAATTTTTGTAAGCATTGCAGTTATGTTACCTAATTTGACATCATCAATAGCTGCTTTGACTGCTCCACAATGTTCGTGTCCTAAAACTAAAATTAGTTTAGAACCTGCTACTTTACAGCCAAATTCCATACTTCCTAATAAATCTTCATTAACGAAATTTCCTGCTACTCTACCAACAAAAATATCCCCAATTCCTCTATCAAAAACATCTTCTACTGGCACTCTGCTATCTAGACAAGAAAGTACAACTGCTTTTGGAAATTGACCTGTAGCGCTTTTTCTAACTTGTTCTGAATGGTCTCTTGCTGTAAGGTCGTTATTGATAAAACGATTGTTTCCTTCTTTAAAAGCATTTAGAACGTCATCTGGTGATAAGGCATTTCTTTCATCTTCAGTTAAAACTTCTTGCACAAGAGGTTTTGTTTTTTCCACTTCAACTGCCTTTTCAGAGGCTGTCTTTTCAGCTTGATTATTGCAGGACAAGGCTGCAATTGAAGCTAGCAATAAGACTAAAATTTTAATTCTGTTCATTTTATTTGTTTTTAATGTTTGCCTACCTTGTTATATGGTGGTCAGCTTTTCCACTTTATTAAAAGTTTAAATTTTGGTGTACACTAAATTGCAATTGATTTTTGGTCCATACTTCTGTTTCTTGACGCATCCAACCTACTTGAACTCTGGTGCTTTTGGTTAAAACATAACCCAAGCCTAAGTAGGTACGGTTTCTATCGAAAAGAGCTATTTCTGTTGAACCAATATCTCGTTCGCCATTTATAAAAAGCTCGTTGTACAAAGCAGCATAAAAGGTTTTTGGAGTAAGGTCTTTGGCATTTAATGCGATGTTTACAAATAAATTATATCTAAAACGTGTTCTAAAATCTTGTTTTTCAACCCAGCGTTGCTCATATCTAAATCGATGTACTAAATGTATTCGTTTCAGGAATTTATGATTTATTAAAGCTTCTTGATAGATTCTATTTTCATTAGTTGTGAATGTATCATCTCCTGGAGTTCCAGTAGTTATATTGGCATAGCCTAAGGTAAATAGAACAGGTTCGTCTTTAGGTCTATAGGTTAATCCAGACCTAAGTAATAACTGTTCTAGATCTCCCAGTATGTTCCAGTTACGGTACTGAAAATCACCTTGAACACCAAAATCACTATTTTTTAAATCTATATTGTAGAAATACATATACCAACTACCAAGTTTAGATTCTTCAACTTGGCTGTAAGAAATTACTGATAAGCATAAACTTATCAGTATTAAAAAATGTTTCATTTATTTGAGATTAAGTTAAATGTAAAATTTAAGATATTTAACTCAATAATTCTGGGGGATTAATTTCGCTATCAAGATGTATTTCTTCAAAAAAAGAAAAATGAGGATAGGATTGTAGCACATTATAAAAGTGGATTGGCGAAAATTTGAAATATAATTTCAAAGTTGTATATTCTTCCATAGCTGAATTGTTATCTTCAAATTCTACTGAAATAGAATTTTCTACGATATCTATATCGTAATAATCAGTATGATTTATAAATAAAATCAGCGTTAAGATACATGACAAAACTTTCATAATGCAATAGTACCTTTTCAGCTTTATTTGTTGTGTATATCTAAGTTTTATTTATGACTGAATTTAATAAAATTTATGAGTTGTTTTTCTTAACAGAATTAAGATCCCTTCGTTGAATTTAATAGATTTAAATCTACCTTAGAGGTATTACTAAAAAGTTATTTTTTAAACTAGTTTGATTTAAATACAAACTATTTATTTTTGTTATTATACTAGTTTTTGGTAATTTTTATTTAACTTAAACAATTCAAAACTAGTTAAATAGACTTGTAATATCCAATTTTTAACCAAAGTCTGTTTCTAAAGCGGTCATCTACTAAATAGTCATCTGTTCTGTAATCTAAACCTATTTCAAATTTGTTTTTATCATTAAAATAGAAACCCAAACTAGCCGTTAATCTGTTTTCAAAATCGTCTTCACCACTTTGAGTCATATAGATAATTTCGTTGCTGATGCTTATGTATTTTTCACCTGGATCAAGATCGAAACCTTGAAGTGGCACTTGTCCTTTTAGTCGATAACGAAAACGGTGCAAGGTCTTAGCTTGGTCAAAAAAAGTTTGATCAATTCTAAATCTATGACCAATCCTGAATCTGGATTCACGTTGTAATAATGAAGCTTGCTGAATAAGCCGATGCGTATTTTCTCCATCTAAAATTCGGTATTGGTATCCCATATCAACCTTTACAAATGGGTTTATTCTCCTGCCTATAAAGGTCTGTAAATCAGTTAAAATATGACTGTATTCAACTTCTTCATTCAATTGAGATTGTTTATCAAAAATACCATGTTGAGTTTCAACTTTATGGGTAATGGAATAGACTTTATTCAGCTTATAACTCAAGGAGGCTTCTGGGAAAACTCCGAATGAAAATCGATTGTCTTGTGCAGAAGAAGAGATGCTATACAGCAAAATAAAGAATACACTAATGTATATTTTGAAATAGAAACTTTTCATCTTTAGTAATCCAAATTATCGGTTGCCATTAATTTGATTTTTCTGAGAAGAACAAGATTTCCGTTGGCATCAAATAAGCTTTCCCATAATTCATCTTCGGTCTCTGTTTTACCATAAAATACTATTTCGTAGTTAATTTCAATATCATCATCTAGTTTGTCTTCATCCATTAAATCCTCTAAATCTTCATTTGAGCCCGTATATTGAATTTGTACTTTTTTTATATTGTATTTATTATAATGTGCTGTATAATAGTTTTTTATTTTTTGTTTTGCTTTAATTTGAATAGCATCAAAATCTATTTCAACTTCAATATTTACAACTTCACCATTGGGTTTTATTTCAACACTATGTTTTTGTTTTTTAAATTTTAATTTAGCCTCATACACTTGTTTTTCTCCATCGGTTTGGTAAAACCATTTTACTTTTCTTTTTACTTCATAAGCATCGTTAAACCATTTTTTGACTTCAGTAGGTACGTCCTTTTTAAGGATGCGTTTTTCTTGTTCATTTTTCTCTTGTGCTTGCATTAGGCTTAGAAAGAGTAATGCGATAAGGCTATAGAATGTTTTCATAATTTATTTCAAAAATAATACATAAATGAATTTCATATTAACAAAAATACAAATCCTAACTCGTAACTTTGAATTAAGATTTTATAAATGAAAAATAAACTATACTTTTTGTATTTATTTGTTAGCATCAGTCTTTTTTCACAAAAAAAAGATGTGATTTATGAAATTGATGGAGTGGAAGTAGACCCCGTTTTTTTTGAAGAATTAGAGGACTTAAATGATTCTATCGTACACCATTACAATGTAGTCGAAGATGAGCTAAAAATTGACGCTTTAGGATATTACAATACCGAAAGTGTTATCCAAATTTATACAAATGCTTACATAAATAGGCCAGATAGTTTGAAGCAGATTCCTTCGACTCGAGTTATGGATCGCATAGAAGGTAAATGGCATTTAAAAGATCAACCTAAAACCTATACAGGAGCGTTTAGAGATTATTATTTAAACGGAACTCTACAAGGAAAAGGAAAACTAGTTGAAGGGAAACTAGAAGGGAAACGCTGGTTATACAATAAAGACGGGAGCATTTCTGAAGAATTACATTATTTAAATGGTTTTCCAGAAGGTAAGGAAGTTAAATATTTTCCAGATGGTACCATACAACAGATAGGCTTTTATCAAGAAGGGTACGAAGTAGGTGAGTGGAAGAAATTTCACACCAACGGAGAGCTTAAACAAGTGACCGAATATGCTGAAGAAGGCAAATTAAATGGAGAAGTACGCACCTATTATTCTACAGGTGAATTGAAGGGAGTTAGCGAATTTGTAAACGGAGTATTAAAAGAAGATAGAAAAACCAATAGCATAATGGATAGTTATGATAAAGGGAAGAAAAGTTTTCAATTGAGTAATTTTGAGGAAGCCATTAAGCTTTTCACGAAATGTATACAGTTAAAACTCAACTGGAATGATGCCTATTTTGCAAGAGGAACTGCCTATATGAATAACTTTGAATTTGAAAAAGCCTTAGCAGATTTTAATAAAGCCATTGAAATTGAACCTTTAGATGCGTATGCCTATTCCAATCGGGCTTTTGTTTTAATACGAGAACAAGAATACATAAATGCAAAAGAAATATCTTCAACTAAAGGTGTAGCTGTATTTGGCAATAAAAAAGTAGAATTTTCAAATGAAGAATTAGAACGCATTTGTCAAAATCTTCAAAAGGCAAAATCTTTGGGAGACGATTCTAGGATGTTGATAGATGCTTTAGATACGTATTGTAAATAATTTTGATGTGAAGGCTAAATCCATATCTTTTATTGAAGACTTAAGTTTTAATTTTTATGAAACAAATGCACGAGTGTAAAATAAAGCATCGTGAGGTATTATTTCTGTTTTTAAACGGCTATAGCCAATGCTAGTTTTGTTTAATGTTTAAAAAAGTCGAAAATCGTTTTTGTAATTCATTATAATTTCTAATTTTAACGAATAATCTGTTTATTTTTGAACAAAAAATTAATTTTAGTATGAATTATACAAAACTCTTTTTTTCATTACTACTTTGTTTACTTTTTTTATTCATTGAACCAGTAGTTTTTACCCTAGACGAAAATCCCACTGGAATACTTTTGTTTTTATCTAAATACGATTTTATCCTAATCATTATTGCAATTACTTGGTTTCTTATCAACTTTATTAATTTATTGAAAATTAGATTCTTAAAAAGATATGATATCTCTGCTGAGGATAATTTAGATTCTAGGAAAGTGTATACGCAAATCAATTTACTAGAAAAAGTAGTGAATTTTGTAATCGTACTTTTTGGAGTGGGTATAATTCTACTATCTTTTGAAAGCATTAGGCAAATAGGAGTAGGGCTTTTTGCATCTGCTGGCGTAGCGGGAATTATTATCGGTCTGTCTGCTCAAAAAGTGGTAGGTGCATTGTTAGCCGGAATTCAGATAGCAGTAACCCAAACTTTTCGGATAGATGATGCGGTATTGGTAGAAAATGAATGGGGTTGGATAGAGGAAATCAATTTGACCTATGTGGTCATTCGAATTTGGGATAAGCGCAGATTGGTACTACCATCTACTTACTTTCTAGAAAAACCATTTCAGAATTGGACTAGAACATCTGCTGATATTGTAGGATCAGTTTTTATTTATACCGATTATACGGTTCCGTTTAATGAATTACGGGAAGAGCTAGACCGTTTATTAGAAAATACAGACTTATGGGACAAAAAAGCAAAGGTGCTTCAAGTGTCTGATGCAAAAGAAACTACTGTAGAAATAAGAATTTTAGTGAGTGCCAAAAATTCGCCAACTGCTTGGGATTTACGTGTATATATTCGTGAAAAAATGATTGAGTTTATTCAAAAAAACTATCCAAACAGTTTGCCAAAATCCAGAATTGAAATCAATCATCCAACGAATGCTTTAAAAGATAAATCTTAAAAATGCATTTATTTCTACTCATAATCGATATTATTTAATCAAAGAACATTCGTTAAAAAATCTTACTTTTGGGCATATATTTTAATAAGATGAGAAGAATTGTTTACCTATTTATTGTCCTTACTGCTTTAACGGCTTGTAATTCAGCTAAAAGAGCCCAGCAAAAATTGGCTATGGGAAATTATGAACAAGCCATAGATATTGCCATAGACCATTTGCAAGGCGATCAAACCCGAAAGAGAGGTCAAGAACAAATGTTGATACTCCAAGAAGCTTTTGAAAAAATAAAAGTGAGGGACAAGAAAAGGATTCGCTTTTTAGAACGGGAGCAAAATGCTTCTAATAGTATCGAAATTTACAATACTTACGTGAAATTAGATCGAATACAAAATCGGATTCGTCCATTGCTTCCGCTTTACAACGAAAATTTAGGTAAGAATGTGGAGTTTCAATTGACGGATTATGCAGATGATATTTTGGCTAGTCAGGATCAATTGGTTGAGTTTTACTACCAAGAAGCCAACATACTTTTGGATACGGAGGAAAAATTTAGTGCTCGTAAAGCTTTTGAAGATTTGCAAGAATTAGAAGATTTAAGACCTAATTATAAAGATACTCGTCGTTTGAAAGATGAAGCTCAATTTATAGGAACCGACTTTGTAATAGTGAGTATAGCAAATCAGACTAATTTTTTAATTCCGAATCAAGTTCAAGCTGTGTTAACCGATTTCAACACTTTTGGGCTTAATGATAGATGGACAGAATACCACAATACAGTTGAATCCAATTTGGACTATGATTTTGAAATTTTCATTGATTTTGTAAATTTTGTGTTTTCACCAGATCAATTAAGAGAAAGGGAAATTCAACTTGAAAATGAAGTAGTAGATGGTTGGAAATACAAAACAGATGCTCGTGGAAATTACATTAGAGATGAAGATGGAAACCGCATAAAGGAAGATGTTTTAGTACAAGTAAAAGGTGTTTTATTGCAGTCTGTACAAAGGAAATCTGTTGCTGTGGAAGCACGCGTAATTTTTCAAGATCTAAAAGCCAATCAGAAATTAAATACGTTTCCGTTGGTCAGTGAATTTGTTTTTGAAAATTTGTACGGACAATTTCAAGGAGATGCACGCGTATTGAATGACGACCAAAAACAGTGGCTAAGAAATCGAGCTGTTCCATTTCCAAGCAATGAACGAATGCTAATTGATGCTAGTGAAGAAGTAAAAGCACAATTGAAAGGAATTATTAAAAGAAACCAGATTCGATAAGTTGAACTACACTGTTTCTAAACAAGGGTATATTATTTAAAATTGAAATATAAAATATGAACAGATGAAAAGGATTTTATTTTATTTTTTAAGTCTTAATATTGCAGCTTGCTCCTCTGTAGATGACAACGTTCCACAAACTAACCTTGAATGTGAGGCGGTTTCAGAAGTTCTAGAAGATGCAGCTTTCAATGCTATCCAAGAGGTTAATTATACCTTTATTGATATTCAATTGAATGTAAATTGTTTAGAAGTTAGTATAGGTGCTAGTGGTTGTGACCCTGAGAGCTGGGGAATGAACCTATACAGTACAGATTCATTTTTTACGGTTTTCCCTTTACAAAGACAAGTTAAATTTGAATTGATTAACGGCCAAGCTTGTCTAGCATATTTTGAAGAAACCATTTCATTTGATTTAACCCCTTTTCAAATAGAAGGTCAAAATGAGGTTCCTTTACAAATTGAAGGTTGGGATGAAGCTTTACTTTATGTATACTAGGGTAGTGATCTAAATTACAATATACTAAAAATTAAATTATTGAGGTTTTTTACTGATGTGACTATAATTATTTTTCAAAATAGCAATTAACAATAAACCATTTCTAATTTGTGAAAACAAAGAAAATCGAAAGATGAATTAAAAACTAGTTCCTTACAAAGAATGTAAAAAATAAAGCCCTGACGAATTTGCCAAGGCTTATATAAAAAATTATCTTGTACTATTTATTGGGCTTATACCTAATCTTCACCTAACATGGAAAAAAATTTGTCTAGGTTTGGCATAATTACAATTTGAGTTCTTCTGTTTTTAGCCATATTTTCTTTAGAGTTGTTGGGTACTAATGGATCAAAACTAGATCTTGCGGCAACAATAAGTTGTTCAGAAGCAACTCCAAATTTGCTTTCTAATCTTCTTACAATGGCTGCACTTCTTCTTGCACTAAGATCCCAGTTGTCTATAATATAGCTCTCCTTTTTTAATGTTCTGTTATCAGTATGTCCTTCAACCATTACCTCTAGGGATGGTTCAGACTTTATTACTTCTGCAATTTTAGCAAGGATTTCATCTGCCTTATTGCCAATATTATAGCTACTGTCTCCAAACAACAGTTCATCATCAATATTTATTTTCACAAAAGTTTCTTCAATAGAGACGTTGAGATCATCTCCATATGCTCCCATATTTTTAGAAATGTTATGTGCAATTGCAAAATTCAAAGAATCTTTTAAAGACTTGGCTGTTGCTAGTTTAGATGAGGGTACATCTTTTAAGGTTTTTCGCATTGCTGACTTGTTTTTTTCAGAGAGAACTAAGTTTTCGTTAGGCACTTGAACCATCATGCCCTCTTTTTCTACATTCAATGAGGCAATTTTGTTATTGTAACGCTCAACACGCATTTCAATTTGTTGCATTTGTTTTTCTAAACTTTCCTTTTCTACTCGCGTTTGCATGAGTTCAGATTTGGTTTCATCTAAATTGCTTTCTAATTCCGTATATTTCTTTTTAGAAACACAACTAGATAACATAACGGATAAACTTAGGGCTAAAATAAATGCTTTACTTTTAATCATAATTTGAGTTTTGTTTTAACTAATAACGCTATCACTAAATAATGTTGTAATTTAATATATAGATTTTTGTTAAAATCAGTAAATTTGTTTTAATCCCTTAGTCTCATAGGTGTTAAGTGAAAAATCAAATACAGGACATTATTTTTTTTGAAAAAATATAACTCAAATCTTTTAGAACAACCGTAAATATTTCATTTTTGATGAAGGAATAAAATTAATCAAAAGCAAAAAATATGCATCAGAAAATATTTGAACTAAAAACAGACTCAAAAGTAGATAACATTTTTGCAAATTATCCTGACTTTGTTAAGGAAAAAATGACGTTCCTAAGAGAATTGATAATTGAAACAGCTCAAAAAACCGAAGGAGTTCACAAATTGGAAGAAACTTTAAGATGGGGTGAACCTAGTTATATAACAGAGCATGGTAGTACTTTACGAATAGATTGGAAAGAAAAAAAACCTGAGCAATATGCTATGTATTTTCAATGTACAACTAGATTAGTGGATACATTTAGATTGATTTTTAAAAATGAATTTCAATACGATGGAAATAGAGCAATTGTATTTCAACTAAACCAAAAAATATTAAAAACCGAACTTAAAGAATGTATTAAGGCAACCTTGACCTATCATAATGTAAAAGAATTAATTACATTGGGGATATAAAAATATATAAATGCAAATTGAAAGTAATTTAGTTATGAATATGGAATATAAACTGCTCTCAAATCTTAAACAGCAGGAATGTATGATTGCGATCGACACGGGCAATATGCTCGTGCTAGCGAGGGTTTTTTATAATTTGAAAATTAGATAATTTGAAAATTTAAAAAGATACTAGGAGTGGAATTTGAATACTATATTTTTGAATATACCCTAGTTTTGGCCTTACGAGACTGTTGATCTTTTATTGACTTTTACGAAATATAATTTACTTCCAAGTTATGAGTATATTTTTACATCATTAGGTATGTATAGCAAATCTTCTACAACAGATAAGTTAATATTTCCATTCAACATAACCATTTTTCTGAGGATAATGTTTTTTTGATATTTCCATACCAACAGTAAAACAACTATCCTGCCTTTAATATCTTGGATTTGGTATTGATCTATAATCTTTAAACCATTGAGTCCTAAGAACAAATTTATTTTTATCAATTCTAGATTCTTTAAATTGACTAAAAGAAAGAGTAACCAACAATGAAGGAAAAGGCTTGGTAATGATAATCCCAAATTGAGTTGGCTGCATTCCTATCGGTTTGCCCTCTTAACTCAACACTATACCTGTTATTAAATTTATATCCTAAACCAAATGCTAAATTAGCTGCAGTAGTTATTTCCACGTCGTTACTTAATTCGAGTAGTATCATGGAATCTCGCTCTAAATCAATTACAACAGCTGCATTTAAAAAAAGTTTAGAATTGTCATTCAAGAAAAAGTAATGCCTTAAACCAATAGGAATTTCAATGGATTCGTAGTCTACCACTACCACTTGATCGGGTTCTTCCTGTTCAGCCTGATAATTTTTGTAGGTAGGCTCTATAAAAATTGACCATTTGCTTTTGTTAAATGGAAGTATCAATTCTGCCTCAACTCCAAATCTAAAAGAAAATTTATGGTCTACAGTAATAAACCGCGATCTGGGAGGTCTATCTATGTAAAACGAAGCATAATCCATTCCAGGTCTTACAGTTAAATTGAAAAGGTCTCTTTTCTCTTTAACAGCATAATTCTTAAACTCTTGATTTTTGCATTCATTAAAATTTACAAAATGACTGACTAAATCACTTTCATCATATTTTAAGTTCTTAATTTTATTTCTTGTAATACGTTCACACTTTAGATTATTCCATAATTGTTGCTTAAACTCATTATTTTGAGCCACATTATTATTTCTATCTAAATACTTCTTAAAAATTAAAGGTTCTACACCCTTCAATTTGTTTTCTCGATAAAAAAAGCGTCTTACATTACCATCTTTATAGGAGTAAAGTGTTGATTCTCCCTCTACTAAAACTTTTAAGAATAAATTTTCTTGTGTAAATTGATTACCTCTAACACTACTTAACTCTCCGATAATTATGCTAGCCCGATCTATATTCACAAAATGTCTTTCATATTTAATTTTGTCTAGTACTCCAAATTCCTTTACAAAATCTATAGATAGTTCCTCTTGAACAGAATTTTCAGTAAGTTTGAACTCAAATGAATCTGGATTCTGATCCCAATCTAAATTCTTAATTAAACCATCGACCCTCACATTATCATCGTCGATGTAATAACCAGGCTCAAAAATAATTTGAGAATTACTATAAAGGCTTATAATTAAGAATAATAAGAGAAAGAACTTTTTCATATTTAATATTTATAGATTAAAGAGGGTTATAAAAATTGTACCTATACAACTATTTAGCTTTCACTAATAGCATTTACATTTAGTTTATGATATCAAATCTATAAAATTCTTTAAAACGAGTAGGAGCATAATCACTTTATTTTGAAATAAATTCTCAAACATGAAATAGTTTTAAAATAACTATTAACTCAATTGCAATATAGTTGGCTATTTAGGTCAGACTGTACCAAGGATTTTAGTCAAACCTAATTCTAGAGTCGCTTCTAGCTTACCTTTCTAGTTAGGAACGTGTTCTTATTTATAGAGAAAATTTTGCTCATATATTATTGGGTCACACTATTTTTTCTTATCAGTTTAAAGAATACTTAACCCGCTGATTATGCTATATTTTTTTAAATGTTAGCCTAAATGTTTATCAATTGCGATACATGGGTGGAATTAAAACATGTACACATACTCTCATAAAAAAAGCCCTATGCAAAGTATAAGGCTTTTAAAGTTAAGGTGGCAGGATTACTATCGTGATCCTGATTTTGGGTGTGATGCTAAAGAAAAACCAGTACCTATTGGTGCTTGTGTTTTTTTGTTTTGGCTCACTTATGAAAGTTTCACTTTCAACATTTATAAAACAAAAAAGCCAATAATCAAAAATGATTACTGGCTTTTCTTTGTCGGGGTGGCAGGATTCGAACCTGCGACCTCCGCGTCCCAAACGCGGCGCGATAACCGGGCTACGCTACACCCCGAAATGGTCATCTATATATCGTTTTGCGCCTCTTTTTTTTATCTTACGCTCTAACACCAATGCTTCAGAGCGCGAAGATACTTTAATTTGCAAAACTACATTCCAAGGGACTCCTTTTTTTGTTGAAGGCACTCCACTTGAATTATGTCTTTTCAATCTTTTATCAATATTAGCAGTTTGACCTACATAATATTTAGAACTTATTTCACTGTATAAAATATATACAAACATACTCTTTCAGTTTGGGTGATCACGCCTCAAGCGTGACGACCTCCGCGTCCCAAACGCGGCGCGATAACCGGGCTACGCTACACCCCGAAATGGTCATCTATATATCGTTTTGCGCCTCTTTTTTTTATCTTACGCTCTAACACCAATGCTTCAGAGCGCGAAG
>Ga0307951_1001292_pt1 | contig 15132 bp, 9 predicted proteins | sample OrgLakmetagen374_FD_201842 | JGI IMG/M metagenome (GOLD analysis project Ga0307951, IMG submission 201842) | Saline water microbial communities from Organic Lake, Antarctica - #374 | ecosystem: Environmental > Aquatic > Non-marine Saline and Alkaline > Saline | place: Antarctica: Organic Lake... | reverse complement strand
GAAGGCCGCAGGCAACCTGCAGTCTCACCTGACTTCGAATGTTTCAAACATCTCGCAGCGAGCTGCTATTGCCGCAATAACCGGCGATCAAGAGCCGATCAAAAAGATGCTGACCGCCTTTGACCGCAGACGAAAACTAGCGGTGACCGAACTAAACAAAATCCCTGGAATGCTGACGCTAAAACCGGAGGGTGCGTTCTACGTCTATCCGGACGTGAGTGGCTTGCTTGGGAAAGACTGGGCCGGAAAACAAATCGCAACCTCCCTAGAGCTTGCAGACATGATTCTGGAAGAGGCTGAAGTCGCCTTGGTTCCGGGAGAGGCTTTTGGTCCAAGTGGTTATTTACGCATGAGCTATGCACTTAGCGATGACCAGTTACTCGAGGGCATTCAGCGACTGCAAAAGCTTTTTAGTTAGTCCTAGAAACCAATCAAATTAGGTTCTGGAATCAAGTTGATTCCCCACCTAGCAGCAACGCGTTCTTGAATGAGCCTTGCTAATTCAAGAATCTCAGTACTGGTTGCTCCTCCGCGGTTGGTAATCGCCAGAGCGTGCTTATTCGAAATTGCGGCCTTTGATCCAGGTATTGAGTAGCCCTTGGGAAAGCCGGCATTTTCAATTAACCAACCGGCTGAGAGTTTTACCTGGTCCTCATTTGGCATCTTCCAGCGCTGCATTTCATCGGGAAACTCAGTGCTTTTTTCAAGACTCACCACTGGGTTGGTGAAAAAGCTTCCGCATCCGACGCTATCTGGGTCTTCCGTGCTGATCACCATGCCCTTTGAACCGCGAAGTTCCAAAACTGTTTTTCGAACTTGCTCCAATGGCAGCGCTGAGCCGTACTCCGCGCCGACATGCTCCGTGATTTGGCCGGACTTCATCGGAACGCTCATTCCGGCTAGTTTCTGCAATCGAAATTCGACCCAGCCAGCCAGTCCCTCAAGTCCGTGCTTAAGAGCACTGTCACGGTAGGAAAATTCAAAGTAGCTTGCGGGCCTAATCATTACCTCGGCGGAATCTTTTTCCAAGAACTCAACCTGAGTGATGACGTCGGAAACTTCTTGCCCGTAGCCACCAACGTTTTGGACCGGTGTGGCCCCGACGCTGCCTGGAATACCGCTCATCGCCTCAATACCCGCATAGTCATTTGCTACCGCCCAGGCGACAAACTCGTCCCACGAATGCCCCGCCTGAACCTGGACCGTCACTGATTCTTGGTCTTCGGAAACTATTTCGACGCCGCGGTTTGTGACGTGCAAGACCGTTAGCTCATCAAGGTTTTCCGCAAAAACTGTGTTTGAGCCACCGGCCAGAATGTGAAACTGCTCGTCAGTATTCCAAAGTTTAATGGCTGCGCTGTAAAGCTGATCGGTATTACTGCAGGTGATTATTGCCCTTGGTACTCCACCAACCTGCATGGTGGTTAGAGTGGACAGGCTTACCGGAGCGCTACTCAAAGCTGAACCCAAACTTGCGCTTTGCCCAGAACGTTGTTGCCCTCAAAGCTAGTTTGCAGATCGATTCTTGCTTTTTTTTCCTCTAAGTCGAGTTCGGCAACCTTCGCGACCACCATGATTACGGCCTGGCCGTTTGCAGGAACGGCGACTGGTTTGGTGAACCTCACGCCGTAGTCAAGAATCTTTCCAGCATCACCAAGCCAACTAACCACAGGTTCAATTGACAAGCCCATCGTAAGCATTCCGTGAGCAAGGACGCCTGGCAAGCCAACACTGACGGCCACTTCATCACGATAGTGGATTGGGTTGAAATCCCCAGAAGCTCCGGCGTATCGAACCAATGCATCCCGGTCTAGGTTGAATTCTTTTTCAGCGACGATGTCGCCAACAGCTAATTCAGTGATCTCAGGCATCTTCGCCCCTAACCACCAGAGTCGAAATTGCGGTGCAGACAAGTGTCTGACTCTCGTCAAAAATTTCAGTGTCGAAAACCACCATGTGGTTGCCTCCCAGGGACTTTACGCTCGCCACCGAAAGCTCGCTAGTCAGCAGATCGCCGGCGATTATCGGCCGCTGAAAGACAAATTTCTGTTCACCGTGGACAACCCTGGAAAAATCAAGCCCGGCTTCTGGGTCAGCGATAACAAGCTTTAGACCGAACTCTTGAAGCACTATTGGGAAAGTTGGTGGCGCGACCAGATCACTGTGGCCAGCAGCCTGAGCTTTAGTTAGGTCGATTGATTCTTCGGACGCGAAAGTGGCTCTTGCGAACTCGCGTATTTTTTCCCGGCCAACTAGGTACGAGACCGATCTCGGATATCGCTTGCCTTGAATGTTTGGATTAACCATGGATGTAAGGGTAATGCCTTGGTAGCGGGAGCGGGACTCGAACCCGCGACCTCACGATTATGAGTCGTGCGCTCTAACCACCTGAGCTACCCCGCCGCGTTTGATCCGAAGACCGAGCCCCGAGACAGGTTTGAACTGTCGACCCCTTCCTTACCATGGAAGTGCTCTACCACTGAGCTATCGGGGCGCTACCATTACGGCAACCGAAGAAGATTAGCACTAGCGCACAGCGCTAGGCAAACGCCAAATTTGTAAATCTAATTCTGCTGCGTCGTAACGAATTTTTCCACCGACTACTCGAAGCGAACCATGGCCGAAAAGGTTTGTCGCCCCTTCAACGCCGCTGATGGCATCCCTAGAAAATTCCAGCTTCCGCTCTCTACCCCTGGAGGCAATAACTAGCACCGATTCAGTCTTGGATTCCCTGACAAAAGCAATGGCTTCATTTGAGGCATATAGCCAACGCATTGACCCTTCGGTTAAACCGCGATGGCGCTTTCTTATCTGCGAAAGCTTCGCATAGGTCTCGATCATGGAAGAATCAGTTTCACGCTCACCGTTCCATGGCATTGGTGTTCTCGATCCTTCGCCGGTTTCGGCATCTAGGCCCAATTCATCTCCTGCATAAACATGAGGAATTCCAGGGAATGTGAACTGTAAGCCAGCGGCAACCCGTTGCGCCCCAGGAATCGCAAAGGTTTTGAACCTTCCGGTCTCATGGGTGTCAAGCGCGTTCAGGTTGTGAAGACGCAAGTGCCAAGGGGAAGTTCCGGCCAGGCAATTGTGGAGCTGGCGCAGTTCATCACCGGAGATGGCCTTGCGGCCTAAACCAATTTGGGCCTCTTCTTTGTATTGATTGGTGTTCCATAGCCAGCGCCAGGTTGGTTTGGTGAAATTGGCATAGCTCAATGTCGCTGAGAAGTTATGGCCCTGAACTTGGTCAGAAGAATCTGAACCAAACTCACCAATTAGGAGGCTGTCCGCATTGGCCTGAGTCATGGTTTCTCGAACGGTGTTTGCAACCTGTTGGTTGTAATCGTCCTGTCGAAGCCGACCCATTGCGCCAGCTTCGGCTATCCGCCAGCCATCAAGCTGAAAAGGTGCCTTTAGGCCTCTGGCAATGACCGAAGCCTTGCCCTCGATAAGGCGCTTTCTGATTTCCGCAGAACCCCAGTTGAACTTGGGCCGAGTCTCGGCTGTGCGCCACGAATCGTAAATGGTGTTGCGTTCAGCAAAGTAGTAGAAACCGCTCTCGGGGGCGCTTGGCTCTTTAAACGCCGACACGAACCACTCGTGAGTGTTCGCTGAATGATTCAGACTCAACTCCCCGATGACCTTGATGCCCATCTCGTGCGCCTTAGAAACCAAGCTCGCAAGAGCACTGTTGCCGCCGAGCACTGGGTCAACCTGGTCAAAACTCCTAGCGTCATAGCGATGACTGGAGCCGGCTGGGAAAAACGGCGTGAGTTGCAAAATAGTGGCGCCAACTTTTTTGAGATGATCCAGGTGATCTTCGATTCCCTTTAGGTCACCGCCGAAAAACTGCTCGTTCACGCCGTTGCCGCGGGCCTTAACGGCACTGTTCCAAGTTTTCGGTTCGGCCCATAACGGCGCCTCTCGCTTATCTGCTTGCGCCGAACGAGCGAACCGGTCCGGCATCACCTGATACAAAATGGCACCAGTTGCCCACTTCGGGACAGTGTTGTGGGTGTTGATTCTGAAATCATCGCGATCTGGCTGATCCAAGTCATGAAAACCGGTGGCGTTTAGCCAGAAGCTCTCACCCTTGGTGTTTTCCAAAAAGAATCGATAGTGAACCTCGGGATTTGAAATCACGATTACGCCCTCGTACCAGTCCCAGCCGTGACGATGAATTAGTGGCTTTACGGCCGGAGTGAATACCGATTGACCCGAGTCACTTTTCCGAATTAGTACCTGTTTCAGCTTGCCAATCGAATTGTGAATGCGAATGCGAATCTTGATTTTGTCGCCAAGTTGCGGGCGTTGATTTGCAACATAGAGTGCCGAACCATCGTGGTGAGGTTGCAGATCTAGATCGGGCATAGTTACAAACTACTATCCCCCGGGTGGCACAAGCGTGAGGATGAACACAATGAAAGTTCGAAAGTGTGGGAGTAATCCCACAAAAACTGGCCGGCTAATCCCCGATAGCCGCAGCTATTTCGTCACACATTTTTTGCCACAGAACACTTGGTTCATCGTCATCGCGCAAGATTGCCATTTGAGCCTGGCCCCACGGGAACCAGACCGAATCCATTTCGGGCAACACCGGCCTCGGCACCGCATTGATTCCGGCCCTGCCAAATTGGTAAGGAACCTTGTAGTCCTTGGCTTTTTCTAGCGCCGTCATATTTGAAGGCGTGCGCCCGGTTGCTTGGAACAGCGCAATCTGCCCGGGGTCGCTGCCTAGGTAATCAACAATGAACTTGGTCGCAGCACTTGGATCGCTGGCGCCAGCACTCAACATTGCTCCCCGGACCTCTAAAAAGGGACTGGCAACCTGGCCACCAGCCGACGGGACTTGGTAGGCATTCCAACCGTCTTCACCAAAAGTTTCAGTGAACCATTCTCCGTTCCACGGACCCGTGATCCAGCAGCCTTTATCGCCATCAATCAGCTGCTTTTTGATAACGCCTTCGCTGTTAGAAAGATCAAACAGCGAGGCGTTTTCAGAAAGCCAATTGGCAAAGGCAAAGCCCGCTTCATTTTCTAGAGCCATCTTCAAATCTCCAGAGTTAGCTTCGTCGACCTCAAAAACACTCGAACCAAAAGAAGCTTGAATCGGGTAGAGGTGATACGGGTCACCGGTTCCATCGTTGAGCGAAACCGCAAGGCCGGCATCGGTCACCTCTTTAAAGGTCCCAGGAGCACTGGGCATCGCGGACTCTGTGCAAACAAGCGCCACGCTCTCTTGCGCATAGGGCATTCCATACTGCTGACCGTCGTGGCTAAAGGCTTCCACTGCTCCGTTATTGAGACCAGTTTCAGCACCATTCAAGTCAAAGGATGCGATTAGGCCGTTTGATAGAAAACCACGTTGCAGGTTGTGAGGACCGAGCACTATGTCTGGGGCATCACTGGTCCCGCTCAAAAACTCGTTGCCAAGGTCAGTTTTTATTACCAGGTCAACCCGGGTGCCGGTGTCGGCCTCAAATTGCAGCGCTGCGGCCTCAAGACCCATGGCTTCGGCCTCATCTAGCCAAACTGTTATTGGGCCCTTTTGCACTGCAGTTTCTGGACTACTCGTATTCACGGCTGGAACGGATGCACTGGAGATGCAACCAGACAGAGTCAGCGCGGAAGCAATAAGTAATCCAACAACGGAAGCCGCACTGTGCTTGGCTATTTTCACTCGAAGCCCTTTCGCCGGAGCTGGTAATAGCTTTAGATAATAACCAAGAATTGCTTGTCACGAATTCTCCACAGGGTTAGCGAAGGATTCGCCGTCGGACTCCTGTCCGCCGCTTGGCTAATGCCCTAGTCCGCAAAGTCCTTACGCGGCCACCAGAAGTACTTGCCGGTCATAAATGCGAGCGCCGGAACAATCACGGTTCTAACCAGCAAGGTGTCAAGAAGCACACCTAAGCAAACAATGGTTCCAACCTGTGCCAAAGCAATAAGTGGCAGCACACCCAACACGGCAAACACCGCTGCTAGCAAAATACCCGCTGAGGTTATTACTCCACCGGTCGCTCCAAGCGCGCGCTTCATGCCCTCGCGGGTTCCATGCTTCTTTGCCTCTTCTTGGGCCCTGGAAACAAGGAAGATGCTGTAATCAACACCGAGTGCCACCAAGAACAGGAAGGACAAGATAAATACCGAGATGTCCAGTGCCGGAAACCCGAAGACATTCTGGAAAATAAACCAGCTGGCACCAACCGCCGAGAAGAACGAGCCGACAACCGCAATCAGTAGCAGTACGGGTGTCAACAAAGATCTCAGCAACAGAATCAAAATTAGGAACACAGAGATGAGTATCAGTGGAATCAACAGCGCCTGGTCTCTAGCTGTGGCATCCTCAACGTCCAAAGTCGTGGCATCCTGCCCGCCAACTAGAGCTACCGTGCCATCTGGCAGTGCATCAAGTGCACTTCTGAGTTCCCCGATTACGGTCAGTGCTTGGGCAGACTCCGGGTTGGCGTTTAGCACCGCATCAACCTGGGTGATTTCACCGTTGGTGGCGCCGATTCGAACTTCATCAACACCACTGACGCTCTCCGCAATGGTTACTGCTGCATCAACCTGTGCGGTGGATATAATCATCTGGGTTGGTGTGGCACTGCCGGCCGAAAAGCTTTCCGCAAGAACCTCTTGCCCAACCACTGCCTCAGGTTTTTCAATAAACACCTCATTGGCGCTCAAACCAGTCTTAACCCCTATGCCGCCGGAAGCCAAAATAGCCAGCACTGCGACTCCCGCCGACGCCACGATAACCGGGCGCTTTGAAACACCCTTACCGAGCTTTGCCCACAGGGACTTGTCGTTTCGATTTATGCCGCCGAATTTTGGAATAAGTGGCCAAAAGATGCCTCTTGGGAAAATCACGAGTGCTGCTGGCAAGACCAACAAACCGGCAATCATGGCAACCACGATGCCAACGGCAGCAACTAGACCTAGGACCTGCCTGCCTTCAATTTCGGCGAGCAACAAGAGCGCCAAGGCCACGGCAACCGTGAAGCCGGATGCCAAAATAGCTGGGCCTGCGCCGCGCAAAGCAACTCGCATTGCTTCACGCCTATCAGCATGACCGAGTAGTTCTTCTCGATAGCGAGCAATCAGCAATAGGGCATAGTTCGTCCCTGCACCAAACACCAGCACCGAGACAATGCCGGTCACTGATCCATCCGGTGTGAACCCTAGGGCTCCAGCGACCCGCCCAGACAAAATTCCGGCCATTCCATCAGCCACTCCAACAACGGTCAATGGGATCAGCCAAAGCACTGGAGAGCGGTAGGTAATCAGCAGTAGCAGTGCGACCACCGAAGCGGTGATTGCCAAAAGATTGAAGTCTGCTCCAGCAAACACGGACCCAATGTCGTTGATAAACGCCTCAGGGCCAGTTACGAAAACTTCCATCTGACCCGGCATTCCAATCGCAGCTATTTCACGAATTGAATCAACCCGGAGGGAAATTTCTTCAAACACTTCGGTTATTTCAAGTGGCACAGAAATCAGTGCGGTCGTGCCGTCATCCGATATCGCAGCTGGTGGCAGGAACTTGTCGCCTTGAACCTCAAGATTTGTAAATTCCAAAAACTTTTCGTTCGCGCCACCGGAAAGCATCATCGTGTTTTGGTCGAACTCACCTTCGAGCCAGGCCAGCTGCTCTGCGGTGAACTGAGTGTCGGAGGTGTAAACGACAAATGCTGCCGAAGCATCGGAGCTAGGCAGCTGATCCTGCAACGCCAGCACCTGTGCAGATTCGGCACTGTCTGGCAATCCGGTTCCAGGTGTAGTTTCTGCTGCCGGGGTGTTTAGGACAGTGAAGGCAAGGCCTGCAAAGATAAGCGCGATCAGCATGGTGGCAGGGGCAGTCTTTTTGCCGGTTATAAATCGAATTAGGCCGTTCAAATTTTGAATCTCCGCTCTTAAAGTCCAAATCTAAGCCTACAACAAGGGCGTTCAACGAAAACGAACTCACCATGACGGGATCTTTGTGGCAAGTGAGGTGTCATACGCCAGGACATAGTTCCCACCTGCGTCCGGACATGATTCTGGCATGAAGCGGGAGATAGTTCTCACACCAATCCAAGTAACCTTCAATAGCGTGGGTTCGAAAAAAGCCTTGATGTTCACAACATAGTTCCCTGCAATATTGGGCATGTCGAAATCAAATGCCATCGTGTTATCCGTTGTTCAACAGGGTCTTAGTTCTGATGAGGCGGCCCGGAAATTCAGGGTCTCGAAGCGCTGGGTCAACAAACTGCTAGTCAAATACCGATCCGGCGGGTTAGCGGCGCTCAAGCCCTTGAGCAAGCGCCCTTTGACTGCCCCAAATAAAACCCCACAATCACTTGAGAATCAAATCGTAAGACTCCGCCTCGAGCTCAAAGAGCAAGGTTTTGATGCAGGCCCGGCATCAATTGCCGCAAGGCTCAAACTCGCTGGGAGAAAACCGCCTGCAATCTCCACAATTTCTCGCATTCTTCACAAACATCAGTTGATCATCCCGCAACCCAGAAAGCGGCCTAGAAGCAGCTACATCCGCTTTGAGGCATCTCAAGCCAAATGAAACCTGGCAGTCAGATTTCACGCACTGGAGACTGGAGGATGGAACCGATGTTGAGATCTTGAACTTTCTAGATGACCACTCCAGGTTTCTACTTGGCTGCAGGGCCTTTATCCCAGTTACTGGGCGCCACGTTGTTGATCTGTTCCTAGAGCTTGTTGCTGAGTTTGATGCTCCCCAATCCACCCTGACCGATAACGGCCGGGTCTTCACAGCCAGGTTTGGCAATGGTCGAAACGCCTTTGAATACAAGCTGCAAGACCTAGGCATCTTGCAGAAAAACTCTTCTCCCAACCACCCACAAACTCAAGGAAAGATCGAGCGGTTTCACCAAACCCTAAAACTTCACCTCGCGCAAAAACCAAGGGCCACATCGGTTGCGATGTTGCAAAAACAGTTGAACTACTTTCGCGACCGCTACAACAATGACCGTCCTCACAAAGCGCTAAATGGCAATATCCCAGCCTTCGCTTATCTAAAAACGCCGAAGGCTTCGCCGCAAGACTCAAGCAATTTCGACGGAATTCGACACCGGATTGACAAGGTTGATTCAACAGGCAAAGTGAGTTTGCGAAGAGCTGGAAGCATGCACCACCTTGGAGTTGGCCGAGCTCACTTCGGAATCGCTGTCATCGTTCTAACGACTAAGACTCATGCAAGCGTTATTAATCCCGCAACCGGAGAACATCTGAGCGAGAACCTGATTGAGCCAAACAAGGGTTACTGGCGAAACCAACTGAACCCACGGAATTTGTGATTTCGTGGGTTCAGTTGGGAACGATGTCCCGACTCATGACAATTTGTGGCAAGTGAGGGATTCGAACCCACGAAGTCGATGACAGCTGATTTACAGTCAGATCCCTTTGGCCGCTTGGGTAACTTGCCAGTGCAACGCACTTGCGTGGAGGCAAATGCGTTGCGAAAAAGAGCATCGGCAAAATGCCTTCGATGGAAACCAGCTAGAAAGATTCGCCAGGGTAATCGGAACCTAATAACCCAGCGGGCCCTACTAACCAAGACCTCAGTCCAAGTTGAGTAGGTGTAGGTTGAGTGACGGGGATGATTTTCCGGCCCCCAAGTGAATTGTCAACAAATCCACATAATTTAGGGGATTAAATTGCACAACAGAACTAATTTCAATTTTCGTACAGTGACCGCAGTCACCTCCGTTTTGTCCTTGATACTCGCTGGTCTGGTATTTTTGGCGGTCCCGCCAAGCCTTGCAGCATCGCCGGCAACCATCAGCTTAGGAGCGGCAAGCAGCTTCGGGGTTTTGGCTAAGGGCTATGTAACATCCGGAACCAACAGCACAATAAATGGCGACATCGGTTCTGGGGCAGCGATTACCACCGGAGCCGATAACACCATTAGGGGAAGTGTTTACTCTTCGATGGCAACAACCACCGGCGCCCGCAATATCTTGAGTAGCGACATCTTTGCCGGGGCCGCCATAACTCTTGGCGCCGACAGCTCTGTCGGGGGAAGCGTGTATGCGGTTGCCGCAATCACCTTGGGGGCAGGTTATACCCTGGCAGGTTCACAGAACCCGAATCAAACTTCGATTAATTCTCGTTATCCCGCAGCTCTCACCGCACTGGAAGCGGCAATTCTGGACGGAGCAAGCAGAACCAGCTCGCAAATCCCCACGGCGCTGGGGGGGAGCACTTTAATTCCCGGGGTCTACTCGGCGGTGCCAGGCGGGTTTTTAACGCTAACTGGGACTCTGACTCTGGACGCCCAGAATGATCCGAATGCGGTCTTTATTATTAGAAGCGATAGCTATTTGACTGCGGCCGCGAGCTCCTCAGTCGCGCTGATTAATGGCGCAAGTCCCGAAAATGTTTTCTTTGTAGTCGGCGGGTATCTAACCCTCGGTGCCTCTGCAAGCTTTGCAGGCAACATTCTTGCGACCGGAGACGTGAACATTGGTGCGAACGCATCGGTTAAAGGTCGCATTTTTTCGAAGGCCGGGTTTGTCAAATTTGGTAATAACAACCCGATGACTACCTACGGAGTTGTTGGGATTGGAACAACCTTGCTCCAGGCTCCGCTGGCTCCATTGCTACAGACCCCCAACCGCACCGCCGACGGTTTTGTCCTTAGCATCGGTAATTACGATGCTGGCTATTCCTGGTCCGGAACTGTGACCAACGGCGGATCGGTTTTGATTGGAGGAACCGGGGTCGTAACCGTTACCGGCTTGGCCCCGAACACTTCGGCCACGGTCACAATCATTACTCAAAGATCTGGCTACACCCAAGGGTCTGCCACCAGGGTAGCCGCTTCGCTAAAACAGGCCCTAATTCCGATTCTGACGGCGCCGGTTTCAGACAATACCGGATTCATTTTCAGCATCGACAACTACGACGGTGACTATTCTTGGGCTGCAACCTCGACCAATGGCGGTTCGGCAGCCATTAGCGGAACCGGCGAAGTGACTGTGACGGGCCTTTCTGCGAATAAAAGCTCAACGGTGTTAATCAAATCCACTAGGGCCGAATTCGCTCCCGGAACCAAAAGCATCACGGGGGGCTCACTTAGAGAGGCGCTCACCCCAAATCTCACAGTTCCAACTAGATCCGCCACAGGGTTTACCTTCCAGATCACAAATTACGATTCGAGCTTCACGTGGTCTGGAACCGCGACTAATGACGGCTTGGTTGCAATCAGCGACGCAGGAGTTGCAACCGTTACCGGTCTAGCTGCAGACAACTCGGCGACGGTAACAATAACAGCCAGTAAGTCCGGGTTTGCCAACGGATCAACCACCGTGGTCGCATCCTCACTGGGTGAAGCGCTAATTCCCGTTCTGACCGTTCCGACTGCTTCTGCAACCGGCTTTATTTTTAAAATCCTGAACTACGGTCCGAACTGTTCTTGGTCTGGTGCTTCCACGAATCAGGGAATAGTGGTCATCGATACTTCTGGAAACGTTTCGGTCACCGGCTTAGACCCCGACACCAGCGCTACGGTCACCATTACTGCTATCCAGCAAGGATGCGCCGCTGGGTCAACTGCAGTGACCGCAACCTCTCTAAAAATGGCGCTTAATCCGCTGTTCTCTAGCCCAACCTCAGCAAATGGCGGATTCACCTTCCAAATCACAAACTACGACCTGAGCTTTGCCTGGTCCGGAATCGCCGTGAACGCAGGGCTGGTAGCAATCAGCGGCACGGGGTTAGTCACCCTCACCGGTTTGGCGGGAAATACCTTTGCAACCGCTGCCATTACAGCGACCAAGACTGGGTTCGCCCCGGGCACTCAAAGCCTGGGTGGCAAATCTCTCACACCAAGCTCAGCCCCGAGCCCCAGCATTCCTTCGGGTAGCACCACACCGGAAAGTTCGGGGGCTTCCAATATCACCCTCATGGCAACAAGCCAAGGCGCCGGTTTAATTCCAAGGATTGAGGTAGTTCCGGGAGAGAGCACAGATACTCGGTTGGTCGAATCTGCCAATCCTCCAGGCTATGAGGAAACCGAATACTTCATGATTGAAGGGGTCGTGACCGATTTCGCCGGTCAACCCGTTGCTGGTGGAACGTCGACAATCGCCGGGGAGGGAGTGCTTTTCAACACCGGCTCCTTAGCTGAATCCACAAAGCAAAACTACACAATTGGGTCAATCTCAGTTACCACATCAGCTAAAGGCGAGTATTCGATACAAGCTCGCTCTAACATCGCCGGCGAGCACATCATCACCGTGGACTACGGTGAGGCCATTCAGCCCAAAGTTATTACTTTCCAGCAGGCTTTGGGCTCATCCGGATCTAGGTTGGAGATAGAAGCACCGAAGAGCACGATGGAAGCCAGGTTCGAGGTAACCGTTTCGCTTCAGGATGTCTTCAGTAATCCGGTTCGCGTCTCAGATACCGGGAAGTTTTTCCTGAAATACGAAGGCTTGGGCACCGCAAGCGAAACTTCCGACACTACGGATATTGACGGGTTGGCCTCGTTCACAGTGAATCTTGACGGCCAAAGAATCGGAATTGGAACGGTCACAGCCAGCTATGACGGCGATGGAGATCCTGCAACTCTCGTAGACAACTTGGTGGTAACTCAGAAAATTTACCTCGGTCAGCCAGCGCCTCCAAGACAGAAAATTACAGTTGGCACCCTAAAAGGTTATGTTGTCATCTACTCACTTGGACACCAGGGCGATCGGCTCTCGGCAAAGGTGGGAAATGACTGGGTGATTGTTCCGGCAATACCAAAATCTCCCAACTTTCTTTTTCGCTTCGCTAAGCCTGTAGGTGCGGGAGTGGACGTAGCAGTGCGCGTTTACATCAATCGGGTCCTTGTGGGCATAACTTACCTCACCACTAAATAGTCAGTTCAAATAGTCCCGCCAAATACCCCAATCAAATAGGGCGGCACGTGACTGGGCTATTGGATGATCAAACGGCCCGTTGCTCGACAAATCCACGCAAGATTCTGAACGGAGCTCGGTAGTGCCGGTTTTCCATCCAGCTGATGTGCTGTTTTCTGTCGGAAAACAAACACCTAGCTAACGTCTTTTGGCTACAGGATTCCACTAAATAAAATTAGGCGGCTAACTCCCCTTACTGGGAAGTCAGTCTTATAAGGTCGGAGTGCGGCTAGCTAATCGCGGCACCCCGAGGAATGGCTGTAAACCCTAAGATTTTAGGCACCCTTGCAATGGATTATAAAAACACAATCTAAATTTGGCATGAGCATTTCTGTTTTCTAGATAGCCATTTCGATAGCCGTGGGAATGTCAGCAAATCCAAGCCAAGCACCCAAACAAGGAGCGCTAAACCGCTTCCAAGAATTGGGCTATGTCGAAGATTAGTCTGATGACCCGCTGGTACCCAGCAAAGACAAGCCCAATCAGCATGGTTCAGAGATTAGTCTTCATGGCAATTCTAAAGAGAGCCTGGCTATTGAAGTTTTGGGTGTCCATGCATAGATTCCGGATCGCGACCCACGACACAGGCGGTTATCAATGAAAGGCCCCGAACTGCGGGGCCTTTGTGGCAAGTGAGGGATTCGAACCCACGAAGTCGATGACAGCTGATTTACAGTCAGATCCCTTTGGCCGCTTGGGTAACTTGCCAGTGCAACGCACTTGCGTGGAGGCAAATGCGTTGCCAGAAAAGCTTATAGGAAAATGCCTAGCAGACAAACCATGAGCCCTTAAAGCACTTCAGCTTGCGCCCTGCCAGGGGGCCAAAGGCGCTTATCCGCGACATGGGGGACTGATTTCCACCACCTAGGGGACTACTTTCCCCTTAAGAGGGGATAACTGTTGTAGGGTTAGGAGTAAGGCTAATACTCGCGATCTACGCGAACTCAGCCAAAAGTACCTAGAAAGAATTCAAGAGAATTCACGCGGCGCCTCGCAAGGGCTTCAAGGCCAAGTTTGCAATGTCAACTGTTGTTACCCTCGCCCTAATTATGCCGGCCACCTTCCTGATCTCGGACTCTAGCCAGGCAGCTTCCATGTCACTCGGAGCAGCCGAGGACTACGCAGTTTTTGCAAATGGCGCCCTAACAATTAATGGATCAACTACCGTGGCGCATGGACACGTTGGCGCAATCGGAGCCGTGACTTACACCGGCGACGTGCAAAGTAAAGACGATGTGGGCTCAGCAAAGGTTGATCTTGAAAAAGCCTATTCCGCCGCCAAGAATGCCACCACCACTAAAACTGGCAAGATCACCGGGGCAGTTACCCCTGGCGTTTACACCTCCGCAGCTGCTCTAAGCATCAGCGGGCCTTTAGTTCTTAGCGGAAGTAGTTCCGATGTATTTATTTTCCAGGTTGACGCCGCTTTAAGCGTCGCTGCCGGCGCAAGCGTTACCTTAGATGGCGTTTCTCATGACAATGTTTACTGGCAAGTAGCCGGAGCCGCGACCTTGGCCGCCGGAGCAGATTTCGCGGGAACAGTTCTAGCCAGAGGGGCTATCACGACAGGCGCTGGCTCGACGATGCTAGGCACACTGGCATCCTTGGGTGGCGCAATAACGATGACGGCTAGTGACATTAGCAACCCTGACACTGGAGCTGACACTGACACTGACACTGGCGCTGACACTGACACTGACACTGACAAGAGTGCGTTGGCTCAGGCCAAGAAGGATACTTTAGCGGCGGCGGCGGCGTTGGCTCAGACTAGGGCGGATGCTTTAGCTGCGGCGGAGAATGCGGCGGGTGCTTTAGCTCAGACTAGGGCGGATGCTTTAGCTGCGGCGGAGAACGCAGCGGGTGCTTTAGCTCAGACTAGGGCGGATGCTTTAGCTGCGGCGGAGAATGCGGCGGCTGTGTTGGCTCAGGCTAGGGCGGATGCTTTAGCTGCGGCGGAGAATGCGGCGGGTGCTTTAGCTCAGACTAGGGCGGATGCTTTAGCTGCGGCGGAGAATGCTTTAGCTGCGGCGGCGGATGCTGCAGAAACTCAGGCGGCTGCTGCTGATGCGGCGGCGGCTTTAGCTGCGGCGGCGGATGCTGCAGAAACTCAGGCGGCTGCTGCTGCTGATGCGGCGGCAGTGATGAATGGTGCTGTGGTGAATGCGTTGACGAATGTTGTTGTTACGGATGTTGTTACGGATGTTGTTAC
>Ga0307951_1001284_pt1 | contig 15180 bp, 14 predicted proteins | sample OrgLakmetagen374_FD_201842 | JGI IMG/M metagenome (GOLD analysis project Ga0307951, IMG submission 201842) | Saline water microbial communities from Organic Lake, Antarctica - #374 | ecosystem: Environmental > Aquatic > Non-marine Saline and Alkaline > Saline | place: Antarctica: Organic Lake... | reverse complement strand
GCAGAACAATAGACTTTTTCTTTTTCTTTCTGAGCTTATGGATTTATTTGTGGCTGGCCGAGACCAGTCAGCAGCCGATCAGCCAAACTACCTGGCTGAAGGTCACCCCCCATTGTAACCATTGTAAGCCACAAAGAAGCAGGCTAGGAAGCCACAGTAAGGCTGACAAACAAGCAGCAGTAAGCCTGCCTAAGTAGCATGCAGTAAGCCTGATCAGTAAGCAACATACAAGCAGGCTAGGAAGCCGTAGTAAGACTGAGTGATAATGGGGGATTTGGAAGGGGGGTTACTGGTAGAGCGGCTGGCTTTAAGAGGGCTAGGCGCAGGCCAAATCGCATGGCTGACAACCCGCCGGATCCTCATTAGTCTCTGTTGTTTCTCTTTTTCGTTTTTTGGTGGGGCTCTGGCTAGTGTGAGCACTAGTTGGGAGCCTTTCCTTAAAGCACGCTGGTGACTTCCAGTGTAGACTTATAATTGTACTTGCGCATCACTGTTTACACAAAGTGATCGGTCATACAGCCGACTGCGTTTTCCCTAGTAAGCAAGATCATGAAACATTACATATCATACACGCCTTCCTTGGACCCAAACTAAAAGAGCCACAAAGTAAATGGTTTGACAATAGGCTCAACAAAAAAGCTGCACATTCTAGATAGGTACGCTAGTCTCTAACTGCTCGAGTCCCACGCTTGCTGCCGCACACCCCAGCCATTGCACTAACTAAGCAGGTTCGATTTCCTGTTACCAGTGGGGAGGAACGCGCACAAGCAATCGTTGCTCAGCATACGTCGACCCGTTCCACGCAGCCAGCGTTAAACACAAACACCTTTCCAGTGCATAACACGAAACACAAGATCCTAGCTACAAATCAGACTTCTTGGTACACAGCCGCCTCCCTTTCTCCAAGCTGTCCCATGCAAAAAAAAAAACTACTGCTGCTAAAGGAGCAGCTGCGGCTGATAGTCTGCATCCACACCCACATGCACCGCACCACAGGCTGCCATCACCACCACAGGGCACACCACAGGCTACCTACCAGCGCAACCCTCCACCACCACCCTCCACCACCAACGCCAACAAGCTTCAGGAAACAAAATAACAATCCTTCCACACCCCCACAGACATGCACACATCACACATCACCGCACTCCAAACCCTGCCAGTCACGCTTGCATCTCCACCTTGTCGTTGTCTTTCAGCTTACCCGCTACCTGTAAATGCCAGAGGGGTGTGTGCACTCATAGGAAAGTGTGTGTGTGTGTATGTGTGTGTGTGTGTGTGATACTCATAAGTATAAGAGTGTCCTTTGTTTGAAATATGTGTGCCTCTCGCCACTGCCCTCCAGCTTACATGCACCACCTGCGGAAGTGAAGTGCGCTGGCATTCGTGGTTGATGTTTAAATGCATGCATGTGTGTGTGTGTGTGTGATGATGATGTGGACAAGTATTTTCACATTTGAGTGTGCAGTTGATGTGTGTGTGTTGACTGCTTCTCGCATGCTTAGAAAGGGCCAAAACAGTCTTTGTACGTTGTACACAACTACGTGCTCTATAGTTGCTATAGAGATGCTTTTGCTTCGAATTTATACACAAACCATTCAACAAATTTCAACTTTTACGCGTAATCGTATTCATACCAAGCGATATACGTAGCTCTCTTATGTTTTACCTCATCGATGGATGCGTTCAATTTTGCAATCTTGTCCACCAGGTCTTGCTTGGTCTGCTCTGGGTCTTTGTTCTGTGTGTGTGTGTGTGTGTATGTGTGCGTGTGTGTGTATGCGCGCGTGTGTGCGTGTGTGCGCGTGTGTGTGTGTGTTTGCGTGTGTGTTTGTGTGTGTGTGTGTACTAGATTCGTGCGTGTGGTGTGTTTGCGTGTGTGTTTGTGTGTGTGTTTGTGCGTATTATAGGATTTAGGCCTCATATCCAGGGTGCAAGATTATTATACAATGCAAATATTTTATTATATATTTAGGGTTGGCCAGAACCGTCTATCACCTTTTCAAATACCGTATATACTGTATGTATATAGGTATAATAAAACCGTAGTCCGTATATACGGAGAGATTGGTACCCTTCAGACTTAAATCATAATGGGCTCATTTTGTAGCTCTTGAAGAGCTGCACACATGTACCCAATTTAGATGCGCCAACAAAACGAAGTTTGAAGGGCTAGGCCTGTCCAAAACCAGAAAGACCCCAAAATGACCATTTCCAGTGCAAAAAGAATCCCAGCTACTCTAACCACCAATAAAACATTGTGATTGATGCAAAAACATGCATTAAAAGAAAGTGGGAAGCAAAGGGAGTGCTAAATTAAAGGAGTCGCAGAAAAAAAATGAACCCAAAGAGCAAAAAAGACTGTTCCTGCTGACATTCGAACCTGAGTCTGGGGGTGGTACAATGTGAAATACGGTTTTGCACCATACTTTATACGGAAATACGGCGTATATACGGAAATACACCGTATATATGGCGTATATACAGCGTATATACAGCATATACGGAAAATACAGTACGCAGATACGCCTCCCCCCCCCCCTGTATTATACGGCGTATATACCGTACCGTATAATACCTAAAATTATACTTATACAGTTTTGGCCAACCCTAAATATATTATATAATAATATATGAGGTCCGTATGATGTTATATGTTTCAAAAGCTCGCACTGAGATTCTGAGCTCAGAGAGCTGAGTTTCTGCGCTTTGAAACGAACTCAGAAACGCAGCTCTCTGAGCTCGGAATCTCAGTGCGAGCTTAGATAAGTTAAAATGGCTAAATTACCTAAGCTGTCAGTGAAACAAGACTCTGAGGGCAAGCAGCCCTATCTGGGGCCAGATTACGCCAGAAGACCTGTACAAAAAGCTGAAGAATCCCAGCCAAATCCATCGAGCAAAGGTAGGAGTTTCTCCTTGTGGAGGACATGCACGGCAAGCCATGTGCACTCAAGGGCAAGGGCTGCAACACCCTCCTGAGAATCCGGAGCCCCAACAGTCCCTTGCAAGTATGCAAGCAGCACGAGAAAACATGCAGCATTCCCAATGAAGCTGCATGTTTCTATGTAAGGATGAGGAGCAAGTGCTAACGCACTCTGTAATTACTTCAGAGCTCCCAATGGTTTTAGTCCAAACAGTTTTTATATACATCGCCTGCCAAAAATGGCAGTTTCTATGTAAGGATGAGGAGCAAGTGCTAACGCACTCTCAACTCAATATTTCCTTCAGGAAGCATCAGCTATGGATTGCAGAGGTCCTAAAACCTTACCCCAACAGGAATTATATGGAATCTTCCAGCCTGGGAGCTATAAATAATACATAATATTCCATAAAGATTACAAATAGGAGTTTAGGGAATATGATATGGTGTCTCGCACCCTGCTCAAATCTAATTGGAAAAAGACCTTAGACAAGGCCTCAAACATTATCGTCACCCTGCCTGAGTAATCAAGCACCCTCTCGCTCATCTTTTGTACAGCACAGCACACACAAGCACACACAAAAAATCCATTCCCCACACCCTCCCCACCCCACACACAAACATATACCCACCCACCCGCCCACCCACATACATACAAAAGGTGGTTTCACAATCAGAGGGATACATTCACTCCTTGTATTTAGGGCACCAATCACAGTTCATCCAGTCCAGGGAGACTGGTCAGAACGCATAAGGAAAGGGCAGGGGAAGATATTGCCCCAAGGAAGGCGCTTTAGGCTATAGGGAGGGAGAATGTCAGAGTAAATGTCAGCAGAATGCCAGAGTAAACCCAGGAGCCACGTATCACATGTTTGGTGTTTGACCGGGACTGCCTTTTACATTAACAATAGCACTGGTTTCCAACAATAGCACTGGTTCCAACAATAGCACTGGTTTTCAACAATAGCACTGGTTTCCAACAATAGCACTGGTTTCCAACAATAGCACTGGTTTCCAACAATAAAACTGGTTAAAACAATAAGCACTGGTTCCAACAATAAGCACTGGTTCCAACAATAAGCACTGGTTTCCAACAATAAGCACCCCATGGAGGAATAGCATCCCCAGCCGATTGTCATTCCCAGCATATGCGTACGGCATTTTCAAGTTGTGATGTCTGTACTTGTCGTGCGGATGCACACAGGTGTGCGTGAGTGCAGGGTTCTTCAGTAGTGCATGCACGCAAGTGCACGCTTCGATTGATTGATTGAGTGAGACACGTTTGCTCACCTGCTCCTCTTCCATGAATCGTGGGAGTCTCAACCTCTGGTCATCCCCTAGCAACGACTTTGAAATCTGCAATAGCCGCAAGTGCAGCACCTGATCATCTCTTTGTGTGTGTGTGTGTGTGTGTGTGTGTGTGTGTGTGCGTGCGCGTGTGTGTGTGTGTGTGTGTGTGTGTGCGTGTGTGTGCGTGTGTGTGTGTGTGCATGTGCGTGTGTGTGTGTGTGTGTGTTGTGTGCGTGTGAGTGTGTGTGTGCGTGTGAGTGTGTGTGTGTGTGTGTGTGTGTGTGTGTGTGTGTGTGTGTTTTTGTGTGTGTGTGTGTTTTTGTGTGTGCGCACAGTCACGCACGCACGATTTCTCACCTGAGGGGCAAACAGGAAGCCAAGGGTTCCAAACACCACCCCACCCACAACCAAGCCAGCCATGAAGTTGGAGTCTCCAGTACGTCCCTCCGTGCTGGCCCTGTGATGCAGGTGCAAAGACAAATTCAGGAAGGTCAGCATAAGAAATAAGGAGACCTCAAAGAGGTCCCCTCTCCCCGGGCGTTATTTCAGCAACTGCGTGCAGAGTAGAGCAACGGACCTGGCCACAACGCCTGGTTTCTGGATTCGTTGTGCTGCAACCATTAGATGGGCTGGTCGGGGCGGAACAGCACTCTTGGTTCGGAGGGAGGAAGGGGTGCAAGAGCTTCCTGCGTGCACGAGATGATCAGGTGCGTAGCCTGAGTCGTGCACATTCTGGATATGAGAATGATCGAGCAGTTGACCCCTACAATTTCTTACCGCAGCGTAGAGTGGAGTTCATGTTTTTGGGGGACAAATGAAGTATTACAAACTAGTTCGTGTTAAAATAATCTTATTGCAGATCAGGTGGGAGAAAGGTAAAAGCGGGATCCTCTCATTTTCCCCCTTACCTTAAATTGGTAGTTGATGAAATAGGTTTCCTCCCATTGAGGATCTGTTGTAGACGATCTTGTCTCCATACCGCGACAAGAACAGAACTGTCAAAGCCATGTGCTCTTAATAATGCAATCCCTACTGGCAGCTTGCTCTTTACGCAGGCAAACGCAGACGATCGTGCGTTCTGATGGAGAGTGTTTGAGAGGAATTGTGGAGCGAGGTGGCAGTATGGCGGTCAACGCTTGAGCGTATGTTATTTATGTGTTTCAGGTCATAGCGAGCGCTACTTTTAAGCACTTCTGAATAAACGACCAGGAGGTAAGTTTGAGTAAAAAGCAAGAACTGAAGGTGTGCTTAAAGGCCTGAATTTAGAAAAAAGCTAGTCGGTCTCTCAAACTGTGGCTACTGGGTCAATTTGTCAAAGATCTGTTATAAGTTCACATCATCTTTATATTTACTGATCAGAAGGGGCTAAATTTGTGACCTCATGCGGGAAGAACTATCAGAAGGGGCTAAATTCGTGAGGTTATGCCTTACTTCTTATTATTGAAACGGCACCTTTTGTCGCAGCTGAATGTCACGCCCAATCGTTGGCAGCGACGAATCGTGTGACAGAGCAGTTAAGTTGGTTGGCAGTTGAGAGTTTCTTTATGTCTTGTTCAATAAGCTGGATGGCCAGTCTTATTGATGATTTGGGGCGCCTTTGGACCAAGAAAGGCATCCAAGGTGGAAAAATCACCCAATAGAGAAGTGAGTTCTTTGCATCGCAATGGTCCCTTATGCTTCTACCAGTCCTGTACATTCACGCCTGTGCACTCTCTGCTCATACTCGTGTCTATCTGCTAGTGCTACTACTCATCGTTGGTTGGCTGCCACACCAATGTCCCTTCCCGGAGATGGGACCGTTTACACAGACATTCACGGTCTCATCGTGTTACATGATAATATGACTAGGCAAACAATAGGATCAGAGAACTTACACGGTACAGGGTCTCTTAATGATCCCCTCTAATGGTACCTCTTAGAATGCTCACATACTGTTGATCACCCAAACTATTAAATCCAGAAAATAAAGGTTATCAAAGTTATCAATAAGACTGGCACATCCAGCTTATTGAACAAGATATGCAGAAACACTCAACTGCCAACCAACTAACTGCTCTGCCACACGTCTTCGTCAGTGCCACTGATTGGGCGTGACATACCACACAAAGTATCGCACATACACCTCTACTCACAAACAACGTGCGCCTCAATAAACTGAAATGAATAACGCGTCTACACGCTGTTACGTTCACACAGATCCTCAGTAGATTGCACATATCCATGAGCCATGAGCGTAGCTCCATATTTATGTAAACTATGTTTTGAAGCTGGCACTTGACAGGTCTGCAACACTCTTTTCACTTTAGGTGTCTGAGCATACATGCGCGCGTCAAGCCGTGTTCGAATTGGCACACCATACATGCGCGCGTCAACTCGTGACGAACTGACAAACTAGCACACCCATGCACGCGTCAAGTCACGTTAAAACTGGCACACAGAAACCATAGCTTGCTAGCCAAAATGCATCACTGCCAAATGGTATCACCAGGCCGTATCCACAAATTACGCCCCCCAGCATATTTGAAATTCAAGCAAGAGCCACGCTTAACAAGAAAAAGAACACATGTTTGGAGGCTTCCTCTTACTGCACTTCCCCTTCATCCAATCCCTTCATCCAGGCTACACTGTCTAAGGGCCAAGCAATGATAATTTGTAATGGTAACAAGGGGAATATTCAACTGGGGGGTGCCGCCTTAGACATCTTGTATTTCTCATTCATCCAAGCTGCAAAGTTCACAGGGCCAGTCGATAATGCTTTGTACTGTCTGGTGCCGCGATATTTAGCTGGCTGGTGCCACCTTTGACCTCTTGCTGCACTTCTCTTTCAGCCAAGCCACTAAGTCCATCAGGGTCAGGCAAAGGCGCCACAGCTCATACAGCAGCAGTAGCAGGACAACAGCAAAGAAGCAGCCTGCAGTGTGCAAGGAGGAAGGTGGGCAGTTCAAATCCATCTTTGCAAGAGCTTGCGTGCATGCTTACCAAGCTTCTCTGATCATTTGCAGTGACTCTAAGCGTGTCCACCAGAGGGTGTTGTATTTACACTCGCATGGTGCAATGGCAATGTACGTTGCATCGGTCAAGTCCCTGAGTAATCATCACAACCGCCAGCATGCAGGGCTAGAAACCTATACATATTCTGTGTATAATTGTTGACCTTGGGGATTCCCCTGCCGCATGCACAGTGCAAGCAGATTTCTTGCATAGTTCTGGCCGACCCTAGTCCCCATGCAACCACTGCTCAGCGGCCTAAAATGTAGCCTGAGCAAGAGAAAGATTGAAGGCAAAAGGCAAAGTAAACAGCGTCTTTTGCGGCCACTTGAGACCAGCGTGGCATGCGGTAGAAGTGTATTGATGGTTTTTATTTCTGGCAGCAATGGCACTCTAAGTCGAAAAGGGGCAATGTGCAGGTCTCAATTTGCACAATGGTCTCAATGTGCACAATGGTCTCAATGTGCACAATGGTCTCAATCTGCAATATGGTCTCAATGTGCACAATGGTCTCAATCTGGACAATGGTCTCAACCTCCGTATGGTTTCAATCTGCAGTATGGTCTCAATGTGCACAATGGTCTCAACCTCCGTATGGTCTCAATCTGCATTATGGTCTCAATTTGCACAATGGTCTCTATGTGCACAATGGTCTCAATCTGGACAATGGTCTCTATGTGCACAATGGTCTCAATCTACACAATGGTCTCAATGTGCACAATGGCCTCAATCTGGACAATGGTCTCTATGTGCACAATGGTCTCAATCTACACAATGGTCTCAATGTGCAAAACAGTCTCAATTTGCACAATGGTTCAATTGATAACACCTTGCCCTATTGCATTTGTCATCAATGAAGGGCCAGGCAGCAGTGAGGTGCAGCATGATTCCGGAATAGCGTAGACTATACCTCAGCTTACCTTAGAGAATCTAGACCCTGTTTGCATGGATCAGAATGCAGCAGCCAAAAAGTGACCGTGATTTGCAGAGGCAAACTCAAGGTAGGAAAAGTTACAAGAAAAATTGCGCGGGCAGTGAGAAACCACTCCCCGCAATAATTTAGGAAAAAGAGCCACTTTGGTACCGGGTACCGTAAAACTCGTCCACACAGTTTTTGTTGCAAGTTCATCAGGCGCCAAAGACCATCAGGCACCTTGGTGCTATTAGTACATTTGAATTCCACAAAATTTTTGTTGCAAGTTCGTCAGGCGCCAAAGAGCATCAGGCACCTTGGTGCTATTGGTACATTTGGATTCCACAAAGTTTTTGCTGCAAGTTCGTCAGGCGCCAAAGAGCATCAGGCACCTTGGTGTTATTGGTACATTTGGATTCCACAAAGTTTTTGTTGCAAGTTCATCAGGCGCCAAAGAGCATCAGGCACCTTGGTGCTATTGGTACATTTGGATTCCACAAAGTTTTTGTTGCAAGTTCATCAGGCGCCAAAGAGCATCAGGCACCTTGGTGCTATTGGTACATTTGGATTCCACAAAGTTTTTGTTGCAAGTTCGCCAGGCGCCAAAGAGCATCAGGCACCTTGGTGCTATTGGTACATTTGGATTCCACAAAGTTTTTGCTGCAAGTTCGTCAGGCGCCAAAGACCATCAGGCACCTTGGTGCTATTGGTAAATTTGGATTCCACCTTCCACGGTGATGTTTGTTTAGTCGATCTTTTAAAGATCCACAGAGGGGGTAGCTTGCAAAATGCGTGGCTCAATCAACTTGCAGCCACGTGTGGAACTGGCATGCAGCACCATTTGCAGTGTGTGTGTGTGTATGCTTACTCCGTCCTTTGAGTTGTGCAGCGAACATACTGGATCTGTGGAACTGGCATGCAGCATTATTTGCAGTGTATGTATGCTTACTCTGTGTGTTTGTGTGTGTGTGCGTGTGTGTTTGTGTGTGTGTGTGTATGTTTACTCCGTCCTTTGAGTTGTGCAGTGAACATACTGGGTCTGTGGAACTGGCATGCAGCATCATTTGCAGTATGTGTATGTGTATGCTTTACTCCGTCCTTCAAGTTGTGCAGTGATCATACTGGATCCACTACCTGCATGGCCTTTTCCCCTGTACAGCAGTGAACGTACCGATCATAACCCAAGTCATGTAAGCTTCGCTACTGCCATCCATCTGTAGCAAGGCAAACACAATGATGACCATCTCCAGGCTGTGCGCAGCCAGCTCCAAAAGCTGAAGCTGCCAATGCAGGTAGGGCCAGGCGATGGTGAGGTACAGAAGCATGATTGCCTGCAGTGATGGTGAGGTACAGAAGCATGATGGCCTGCAGTGATGGTGAGGTACTGAAGCATGATTGCCTGCAGTGAGGTTCAGTAGCATGATGGCCTACAGTGATGGTGACGTACTGAAGCATGATTGCCTGCAGTGAGGTTCAGTAGCATGATGGCCTGCAGTGATGGTGAGGTTCAGTAGCATGATGGCCTGCAGTGATGGTGAGGTACAGAAGCATGATTGCCTGCAGTGATGGTGAGGTAGGGAAGCATGATTGCCTGCAGTAATGGTGGGGTACAGTAGCATGATTGCCTGCAGGGGGTATTTGTATTTGTGTGGTCGCTTTCAAAATTAGAAAAAGAGGAGTACAGGTGGGGTCAGAAACAGTCAGTTAGTAGCATGATTGCCTGCAAGAGTGTAATTGTGTGGTTGCTCGAATAAAAAAAATGAAGTACAGGTGGGGTCAGGCTTTGGCCAAATACAGCAGCAGGAGACGGTATCAGGTCAAGCCTGCACCCCACTGGAGTTTTTCTTTTTCTTTCGGTGGAGGAGTTTTATGGTACCCGGTAATCAAAGCAAAGTGGCTCCTTTCCTTTATTCAAGTGGTTGTTTACTGTCTGCGTGGATGTCATTTCTTTTCTAGGACCAGGCAGCAGTAGTGAGGTACAGCATGATCCCAATACTGCAACTGGCTCTAACTTAACATCGAATGAATTTGCGGCAATTAATTCGCAGACATGGAGCGCACGCTGATTCATAACAGCTCCTGCGTTAATTTTGACAGCCATGAGGTCGCTCGCAGGGTTAGGTCAATGTCCCCAAAACATCCCACTTTCATAGCAAAAGCAACAGCCTAGCTACCGTGACAATAATCTGCTTTGAACTGATCGTGAATGCCCTCCACAATCCTCGTACCTGGAAGGCTACAAGGAGCCCCACTTGCTCCCAACTTTTGGAGTTAAGCCCATAAGCCCCCAGCACAGCAGCACAGCCCGCTTTGTGTGTGAAGTTCAGGGGAGCCGCCACTACCAGCCACCAATGATCCATACGCATGGTGTCCTCCTGTGAGTATGCATATGTGTACCAGCGTGCCTGCTTGTACCGGTGTTTGTTAACGTCAACACACATTGTGTCCTTCTGAGTATGCATATGTGTATCAGCGTGTTTGTATCCGTGTTTCTGAACGTCAACACGAATGGTGCCCTCCTCCTGTGCATGCTTATTTGTGTGTGTCTGATCGTAGCAGCGTTTGTTAATGCAGGGTAGCTGCCCTGAAAGCCTAGTGGCCCGTGGTCGGGCCAGACTCTTCGGGGTCGCGGGTTCGAATCCGCCTGGTAGCGTGAGTACTTCGCTGTCCGACAGCAACGTCTCTTTATCCGTAATCCATGCTTGCGGTGTTATCACCCTTGCGTTGTTTTTCTTTTCTTTTCTTTTCAGGCAAACGCATTTCAGCTTGCTTGTTTCTTACCTTGAGCGTGTCTGCAAAAATGAACCCAAAGCGTTTGTGGGTGACATCAGAGGGCAGCAGCATGGCCACCAAGGAATGATCATCAGTGGGAGCGGCTTCAAGGGAAACACGAGAGCGTTCAGACGCAAGCGTGTGAGCCTCGTTTGCCTCGGCCACTGGACCGGCTTGGGTTAAGCCTTCCTGTGTACATTCATGGACATGAGAAGAGGTTGTGGGAAAGACGCAATCCACACACACACACACACGCGCACACACATGCACACGCACACACATACACACACACATGACTTGAGATCCTGCAAACATTTAGCATAGATCTGACGCTTACTCATACATGTACACACACACGCACCTGGATTGATCCGTGATCCTGCCATCCTCCCTGCCATGCCCCAGTAGGCAGGGCAGGGGTGACTTGAGCCCCTGCTGTAGGCTTAGCACCATCCAACAGTGATGGCGTTGCCGCAAGCTGTGCTGGTGGTGTGCTGACCCTGCATGCGCACGTGTGTGTCGTGTACGTGCATGTGTGAGCACCTTCCAACAGGGATAATGCTGTTTCAGGCTATGCTTGAGGTGTGCTGACCCTACATGTGTATTGTGATAATGTCGTTCCCCAAAATGTACATGTTTGAACTTGGGTGCGCGGGTGGGCTTTACCTCTTACATCTATGGTATTACAGCACCACTAGCTGCCAGTCGTTGTAATGGTGTAGTGCGGCGTCAAATTGTGTGTTCAAGTAGAACTGGACACTTAACGATTTGATCTTATGTACGCAATTAGAGCAAAGATAAGTTGTTTGGTGTGTCATGCTAGTTCAAGGTCAGCCATGCACAATTGTTTATGCCTGTATGCAGCTAGAGCCTAGCTTGAATTTGTCTGCGTTGGGCCCAAAGAGCTAGATGTTTGTGCCTGTATGCAAGGTCAGCCATGCACAATTGTTTATGCCTGTATGCAGCTAGAGCCTAGCTTGAATTTGTTTGCGTTGGGCCCAAAGAGGTACAAGAGTTGTGTGCATGATGCTCTGGAAGGGCACACATAAATGGTTCAGAGTTTTGTCAAGGCACGACCGGTCGTTACACCTGTAGCCATACTTTTGTGCCCACGCATAAGCACATGAGCACGCACACATACGCACCTCGGCTTTGCAGCCAAAGACTGTGCTGCGACAAACATGGAGGTGCTGCGATGCGCATCTGAGAAGATGGAAGTGCCACCATGTGCGTCAGCATCCTTGAGCACTGTGCCAGGATTGAGGTGATTAACTTGTTCTGCTGCTGGTGGGGGGGCGGATGCCAGGGTGCCCATTCCGGTGCCTGCTTTGTTGCTGTCATTTGGTGTCACATCTGGCTGTGCATTCTGCTGTGCCCGCTGCATGCTGGGCTGTGCCCCCATTTGTCCTGGTTGTATCTCACATGTGTCATCTGTGGGTGCGTGCCCTGTGCTGCGTGCTCCCTGTTGCACCTTGACTGTAACGTCTTGTCGTGCCTCCTGAGCTGTGGGAGCAGTTGCTTGCAGATCACTTGTGGCACCTCCTGCAGTGTGTGGTTCACAGCCTTTGCTTGCAGATCACAGTCTTTGCTTGCAGATCACTTGTGGCACCTCATGCAATGTGTGATTCACAACCCTTGCTTGCAGATCACTTGTGGCACCTCCTGCAGTGTGTGGTTCACAGCCTTTGCTTGCAGATCATAGCCTTTGCTTGCAGATCACTTGTGGCACCTCCTGCAATGTGTGATTCACAGCCTTTTCTCGCAGATCACTTGTGGTACCCTGCAATGTGTGATTCACAGCCTTTGCTTGCAGATCATTGTGGCACCACCTGCACTGTGCAATTCACAGCCTTTGCTTTCAGATCACAGCCTTTGCTTGCATATCACTTGTGGCACATCCTGCAATTTGTGATTCACAGCCTTTGCTTGCAGATCACTTTTGGCACTTCCTGCAATGTGCGGTTCACAGCCTTTGCTTGCAGACCACTTGTGGCACCTCCTGCAGTGTGTGGTTCACAACCTTTGCTTGCAGATCACTTGTGACACCTCCTGCAATGACCAGCATTAATCCCAACTATTTCAAGTACACCTGCACTCCTACATACGTGCACATATGCATGCTTGGGTACGCGCCATCTCGCATGCACACAAGCACACATGCACGCATGCAAGCACATACACACATACAACGATTAAGACTTATTTAGTGTGATCATGAGCTCTGAGGATAAGGTGGACAAGGATACAGTTTTTGTGCTAACACTTGCTAAGAGCATCAAAATTTAAAAGGGTCAGGTACTGATAAAATGGGCTTGAAGTTCAGTTGTTACCCTCATGCCCCGCTTTTGATTATTAAGCCTATTGAGGTCAGAAAACTGCAGAGTACTCTGCAGCTTGGATCCTGGATGGTTGGTCATGTGTAAATTCACCTCCAACATTCGGTGGATGCCGAGCTGGAATACAACCACGATTCAAGCAGGAGGCTATCCTTTTTCGCACCCCTTTTTAGCTTAGGTATGCTCAATTCAACAAGGCCCGAGGGCGAGCTCGCATGCTATCGCTCACCTTGTTTTTGTGGATGGGTACTGGGTCTGGCTGGCTTTTGGGAGACCATGTTAGGTAGCAGCATCAGGCCTTCTGTATTTGCATTTTATTTTGAATGTCTCGAATTTAGCGTAGGTAGTGTGTATGTTTGGTTGCTAGGACTCAGGTGCCAGGGTTCGTAGGAATGACTTTTGATTTCTCGTAAGAACTGCATTTTCAAATGCACCAATCGTTAAAAGTTGCTATGCAATGTTAGCAGTGCTAATGGTAAGTTTGACCGCTTCACTTTTTATTTTTCCTTTTCTGTCATTGATTTTCAGCACACACACACACACGCGCGCACACACACACACACACACACATACACACACAAACACACACACACACACACACACACCGGTACTGTTCAAAACCAGGCTACACAAGTCCTGGGAATGTTTACTTGTGGGCACTGTCATTTTTAATGAGCAAGAAGGGTGCTGTGACTTGTAAGCATTGCCATTTTAAAAAGCTAGAAGAGCACTTGCGGGCATGTCTTTTTATAACACGGTACTGAACTGTGGGCGGTGTTTTTTAATAGAAAAAAGTAAGACCTGTAGGTGTTGCCATGTTATAAGCAAGAAGGTACATGGCTTGTAGGTATTTGTTAAATATAATCAAGAGGGTTAGTGAACCGTAGACATGCCATTTTTATAAGCAAGAAGGTCAGACCTGTGGGTGCAGTATCATTGCTTAGTGCTTGATGCCCCAATGGGCCTTTAAAAAGATAGAAATGCATAAAGCATACCTGTGAGCGCAGTATCATTGCTTAGGGCTTGAGGCACAAATGGGCCTTTAGAAAGATAGAAATGCATGAAGCATACCTGTGAGCGCAGTATCATTGCTTAGGGCTTGAGGCACCAATGGGCCTGTGAATTGCTGCCAGTGGGGGCCCGCAGTATGGGTGGGCGAGATAAGTGGAGGAGGAGCAGCCTGTGTGCACACGTGATAGTATATGTGTGCATGTAAATGCAGAGAGGGCTATCTGACCCCCAAAATGGGGGTATTTTTCAAATGTTCCCAGAGTGTGCGTGCCCCCATTGGCTACAACTAGACTTGGTTCCAATTGGCTCCATAGCAGTTGAGGTTTATTGTAGCCAATGAGGTCACTTATGCCTAATTGGCCGCGGCGTGAACCCTACTTTTCAAGCACCCGTGTGCTGGATCAGACCAACCGCCTCACCGAATCTGTGATAAAAATTGCATTTGACTTAATTCTATAAATAACATCATTGCAAGAAAAATGAGGGGAAAAGATCCAGTGGTTGGTGAGATACAGAACTCCAGCCATTTCCCTTAGCGAAAATCATGAGATATTCATTTTTAAGGTGCCAAAAAGGTCATTATTTGACCTCCTTGTAGCCTTTTTTGAAACATGCCGGATGGTCGCATGGTATAAAGAAGTCATAAATACCAGTTTTGGGAATGAAAAATGGTCCCAGGGCGGAGCTGTGGGCCCATTTGAGGTGATCTGAGGCCAGGAGTGTGATCTGGGGTCATCCGATTTTCACCATTTTTTGGTAAGCGTAATTTTTATTGAAAAATTTAGGTTGACATGGTTGCATGTGGGAAAGAAAGCCAGGAAGGGACATTTCCTGCAATTTGGCCAGTCAACCCCCTCTGGTGTAAATGCGTGTTTCAGTTGTACAATTCATTGTGTTGGCCATGTCTTCTTACTCCCGTACCATATGAAGGTACAAGTGGAGGGTTGCAG
>Ga0307951_1001281_pt1 | contig 15196 bp, 17 predicted proteins | sample OrgLakmetagen374_FD_201842 | JGI IMG/M metagenome (GOLD analysis project Ga0307951, IMG submission 201842) | Saline water microbial communities from Organic Lake, Antarctica - #374 | ecosystem: Environmental > Aquatic > Non-marine Saline and Alkaline > Saline | place: Antarctica: Organic Lake... | reverse complement strand
CTGCCGTGTTGCTCCGCCGTATGAGTCTTAGCCGCTCCCGAGTATTTCCGGGCGTGTGCACGAAGGCACACGAAGGCGTTTTCCAGGGGGCACCACGCGGAGGTGCTCATACATCGCCCCCCAAAAATATATCATTCCACACCATTTGGCTGCGCCACGTTTTTGGCACTCTAAGGGAAAGAAGAAAAAAAGAACGCAGATAGCGCAAACACTAGCTACTGGCATGGATAAGGATGTTGCTTTGTTCTGCACCACCCGCTGGATGCAGAGACGCACAACATCCCACCTAGAGAATAAGATCAAGAAAAGCTTTTCAGTGGGGATCAGGTGATTGGGAGGCAGAATCCTGCACACCACAAGGTCGGATCTGGCGTGTTTACATTGGGGTTACAAGGGGTTACAAGGATGGCCTACAGCCCGAGTCTCTGGCTGATGGCAATTGGCTGGTGAAACAAAATCAACCAGTGTCGAAAATTGAAACTAAATCTGACACAAACTTGAGGAGTCTGTATGAGTCTTGATTCAGGAATGCATTGATCTCAAAATCAGTGATCCTGTGATGACAAGCCAAGAAATGAATAAATTCAGAGCTTGAAGGAGCAAACGCACGCAGAGTCTTAAACATTCCTTCAAAAATGTCTCTGGTTGATGGCAAGAAGTGCAAAACGTGTACATGAGTGCCAAGCACGGGAAAAAAAGAAAGCCTGTGTACATGGGTGCCTACGTAATAACAAAAATTAGAGAAGCAGGGCTAGCAGTGAGGAGTATAATCTACTTTAAAGGGAACAGGATGAAGGCATAGTGACATCTAGCTACACAACCTCGAGGCACTAAACATAAATCCAAGGGGAGCTAAGTTTAGTTTAGTTTAGTTTGGATGACAAAGGCCTCCAGCCTGGCATGGCTGCTCAACCTATAGGTCCCAACAAATAAATTAATCAAAACCATCGACAGCTGCACTTATAAATTTGGGGGAGCTAAGAGTTAGCCAGAATAAAAGCGGGTAAGCCTTTGCGATGACTGGTGCGCCAGAGCCAAGTGCAGCTGCTCCAGCACGTCACTCTCAACATTACGAGCCCAATAGTAGGGAGACGTGAAAGGAGGACAGTAAGCCACTAAAAGCCTAGACAACAAGAAACGGGCTGTTCTACTAAGAGCCGAGAGCATGAATGGGGCAACAGGCCAACCTAGCCCTAGAGCAAATCGGGGGACACGCTAGCAGAAACATCACCCAAATAATCACAAAGGACTCCTTCGGAAATCCTGCGTCAGAGCGAACGTTGCCAAGATAAGGTAGGGTTCCTTGATTCTAAGATAAGCACGCCCAAAAGACTCAAGAAGAAAGAATGAGTAAAAACTACACAAGCAATGAAAATAACTCCCCGCATTAATAAAGAAAAGGAGCCACTTTTGTACCAGGTCCTCCACCACAGAAATAAAAACAGTAAGGATCAGGAGGGGTGCAGGCTCGACCCGCCTGAACCGGCTCCTGCTGAGAATTGGCAACAGTGTGTTCAAAAGTATGGACGCGATGGTGCCGGGGCATTTTCCATCTATGCCGTACACACATGTCACCTTTGGGAGGGTCTGAAACTTGGGAAGTGTGACTTTTGTTAGCCAGTCCTCTGCTCGTGGCAGTTGGCTAGGTGTGTTGTATTGCTCACTGTCACGTGTTCTCTTGTACTGGAGGTGGTATGATAAGATCTACCTGTCTGTTCCATAGTTCACAGTTGCCTGTACCCTTGATATCGGAGGAGGCAACATAATGAAAGGCGAGCGGTTCCATACCACACCACCAAATTGTTTGGTCCAAACAGGCAGAACCCGTATGTGGCGCATTATCCAGGCAAAGATTTCCACGCAGGAGAAGCACTGCTGGATGGCTGCGCAGACATAGCCCTCATCTCTGCCAGTGCTGCAGCTAAGTGAAGCATCAGCTACATACCCATCAAGACAAGTTTCAACGCATCAGGCGGACACGCGCAGCACACCTTAGGCAGAGTGAACGCACAGACCTATTGTTTTCACCTCCAGCCTAACTTAGCACACCTAACTTAACACATCTTTTGCAACAAGCACCCACAGCCCTACTGCAACCATTTTCCACTTTGTTGAAAATGTGAGCACACGTTTTGATTTGCTTCTGCCCAGTGCTGCACTCAAAGACTGGGTTTAGGGTTTAGGGTTTAGGGTTTAGGCCCCCCTGGGGAGGCATGGTGGATCCAGTGCAGGAAGTCCTCCGCTACCGCCCTTGATTAATCAGCGAGGCGTGCACAACACAGAGTTTATGGCGTCTTTCCAGTCCTAACAAGTCACCCTGGCCTTACCAAACCATCATGCGCCGTTGTCTACACTCAAAATGAAGAGCCTCTCCCGGTGCAACCAACCCTGCCACCAACAGGCGTTAACATTACGATGCCCGGTGGAGTATCACGTCTGCCCTACATTACACGCTTCACCACTGAGCCAGCGACGGGTTCTCACCTAGGCAACCACCCAGAAATGACAGAGGCGCAGCGAGATTGCCTCCTGGCAGACATAACGCGGCAGCAAATACATGCCTTTGCATATACGGTGGCAGACGTGCCTGGCTGTCATGGCAATGCCGGCAGCTTCAAGATCATCTCTGGAGCACGAGGAGCCCATTATTTCTAAAAGCAGGCCCAAGTTTCCGCTTGACATGCAAATCATCCATGAAAAGTGCTCAGCCCGAGCGGGAATTATAGTGCCTGCACCGCCCTTCAGTCAATATGCCTCTGAGGTCACAATGCGAGGGTAACGTGACCGACAAGCGCTTTTGTGTGGACTTCCGTCCACTCAACCAAGCAAGCCTTGAGAAGGACAGTGAGGGTAACGTGACTGACAAGCGCTTTTGTGTGGACTTCCGCCCACTCAACCAAGCAAGCCACACAGATCGTTATGGCATGCACTCTGCGGAGGAACTACTTTGTGAGCTGTATGGATCCAAGTACTTCACAACGATTTATATGCGGGCCGGTTATCATCAGATCCCAGTTGCACCAAAAGACATCCCTAAGACGACATTTTGGTGGCTCAACAGACTGTACGCCTACACTCGCATGCCATTTGGTGCCAAAAATGCCAGCGCTCACTTCCAACGGATCATGGACACAGAGGTTCTATGTGCTGGGCTGCAAGCTTTCTGCATAGCGTTTGTGGACGACATGCTGGTGCACAGTAGGACAGCTGAAGAGCGCAGTGTTGTCGTGAAAGAGGCGCCTGGGCCATCTAGTGTCACCACATGGCCTCAGCCCTGACGAGGTGAAAATTGCAACCATCCAGTGCATGACCCCACCCACCAATGTGCATGAGCTGAAATCAATCCAAGATGGTACAGCTGGGCTACTGCAGGTGCTACTCTCCCAGCTTTTCCTCTACTGCACCCAATAACAAACTAACGGGCAAAGGCGTAGCATGGAACTGGGGTTCTGAGCAGGATGCCGCGTTTGCAGCCCTCAAGAGCAGCCTGTGCGTGACTGGACTCGTTCTCCGTCAGCCAGACCCCAAGCGTCCCTTTGTGCTTCACACTGACTTCAGTAAGAGGGGCATAAGCGCTGTTCTGGGGCAAACAGACGACGACGGGCGTGAATACATGATAGCCTGCATTAGCCGTTCCCTCAACAAGCAAGAGCAACTATGATGCCTATAAAGGCGAGGCCTTGGCTGCAACTTGGGCAATAAAGACTCTGCACATCTAGCTCCATGGGCAGCACTTTACTTTGGTCACAGATCACCGACCGCTAACTAACCTCATGACCAACCCAAATCTGGGAGGCTACCACGCTCGCTGGGCCCTGCTATTGCAGCCTTACAGCTTCAACGTGGTGCATAGCCCAGGCGCCACAAACCAGAATGCAGATGTGGTTTCTCGCTACCCTCTGGCTTCAAATGAGGATTCCTCAGGGGCGCACTTGGATGAGGAGGAAGACAAGCCAGCAACAATGAGCAAGGAAGGAAGGGTTCAGAACACGCAAGAAATAGCAGAGACACCCATCACCGTGCTGGACGAGGTTGTACCGTCAGCGCGTTTCACAATCTTGGCACCATTGCCCAGGGCCGCGCCAACACGCTTTGACCCACGTGCATGGATCCCGCTGCGAGTCTCGCTTCAAGATGTGGCAAAGATAGTGCACACGGACCCACTCGGTGGTTATAAAACACAAACGATGCAGTATGCAAAGCAGGAAAAGGGCAATCTGCGTATCACAAGACTAAACACCTACCCAGTGGGCAGCAAGTTCTGGCGATCACGCAAAGAAAAATCAACTTAGGCAAAGGCGTTGGGCTCACCTTATACAAGCCAATTGGTGGCATGTGCGCTGGTTTAGAGGCAGTGCTGCGCTTGGACTTTTTGGCGGAGCACCACCTCTACAGTGACATAGATCCCGGTGCCCGCCAGATCGCTGCTCACAGGATTGAACAAATGCACCGTCGCTTCCTAGACACGTTCCCAAGAGCTGCATCCAGATCCACCTTCACGGCCCTGCCACAAAACATTAAAGATGTGACCATGAACCACTTGCGGCTAGCAGCACCCAGTGTGTCTCAGTGGCTCGTAGTGGCCGGATGGGAGTGCCAAGACCTGTCAATAGCAGGAGCAGGCAGAGGGCTGCATGGCTGGAGGCAGGAGCTCCACCTTTTTCGATCTTTTACAGCTGGTGGGCACCCTTCAACTGATGCGAGGAGACACAGCATCGTCAGTGAAAATGTTGTCACACAGTGCTCCCCTGACCCAACTGTACGAGAGCGTGATCACAGCATAATATGCCAAGCCTAGGGCGAGCCCGCTTTGCTAGATGCTGCGCAGTGTGCCTCGGCAGCCCATAGGCTACGGAATATTTGGACCAACTTCTGCTCACCCGTGTTGCTGCAGCGCTATGTATAAACAATGAAAAAATAGACTCCGCTGGTAGTGGTGACACAGCCAGCATGATTAAGGGAGGGGCTACATAGGTGCCCGCACCAGGCAACCCCCCACCGCACGAGCATATAAAAAGATATTAATGTGGGTCAGGGGGGTTGTGTGCCGTAGCACCCGGACCCAATCCTTGACTTTTGTTGCATTTGTTAGATTGCAGTGCATACCTTGTTTTTATGAGTGCAGATGCATGTCTGATGGAGTGCTCATTCAGTTTGTGTGTCAGGTTTTAATTTTTTATCTTATGTTATTCCAGATTCAGGTCTGCCAGAGGTTTGTCTGTGTAGTCTTTGTAGATAGTCCCCATAACGTTAACGAGGATCACGTGGAGCTTGACTTCCCTATATCCTTGTCTGTTTAGATTGGCAATAAGCATGCTGTGCTGTGCTTTTTGGAGTTGGGTATCAGGCCTAGTGTCTTCACAATCTTCGAACTCCATCAGGTGAACCTCCCACTGGTTTGGATTCAATTCCTTGTCTTTAGGAAGCTGTTGAAAGTTTGGGTTGCGGGTTGTTTCGCGAGAGGAGCACACAGTGCTAGGTAAAAATAGGATGGCGTCAGGACGAGAAGAAGCTTATAAAGCGTGTGCTGTTAGTTCTGGTAGCAACCAAGAGGGCAGTGTTTTGTTGAAAGTGTTTCTCAGATCTAGGCCTTGCTCTGATAGTTTATCTGCACTGCCTATGTCAGTGTAGGCAATTTGGTTGGCACCGCATGGTCCCTTCTGTATGGCTTGGACAATCAGCACACTTGCCATATAATGGCGTTTTATAATCATGCTCCTCATTTTAGTGTGTTGGCAACCCGAGATTATGGGAAGCGCACTCAGTGTGCACTGGGCAGATGGGGCAGATGGGGCAGTTTGCAATGGAGAGAGGTCTATAAACAATGGACAGACGCGCTTGCCCAAGAACAGCACAAGACCTGCTAGATCCTGGGCGCCACGTGCAGATCACGCAACGAAATCACCCTCCCCCTTACGCCCAGGCTAATTAACCTGGGGAACCTTTGAAAGTGCTGCCTACTTTAGTTTCGCACCCACTCAGCAACAAGCAAGTTCCGGCCCGGAGCGGCAGAGTCCATCATCTGTCATAGTAAATCACTGTCACTGCAAAGTATAGGTCTCAGCACAACAATTGACTCAGGCTATGAGACCGGCAGCACTGCAGCGAGGAATGTTTCGGCTGTCACGAGGCACGCGGTGACCGGACGTGCTAAATCAATGGCATGGACTAATCGTGTGATTTCCCCTGGATTTATAATGTGAGCAATGGTTTTATGGTTATTTGGTTGTTTGGCCAGTTTAGATGGTCCTCTTGTAACAAACTCGCTCTGGACGTGCCATGGTTCAGTTATGCTGCTTGCAGTTTTTGTCTATAGCAGTATCCTTAACATGGAAAAGGAATCCACTCCGCCCGCGCCTAATAGCAGGGGGGCGTACTATCACTTTACAAAGGGAGCTGAGTTAAGAAACAGACGCTGGTAGTATTGGCACACGCTGTGAAAACAGATCAATAGTGCTTATGTGCCAACACCTTCGAGCCCTTGTCCAGTTAGCTGAAATCGTCATCTCTTTTTGTAAGCATTGTTAGGGTTTACGTTTTTTCATGATTTTCGAACAGATCCCCACGTAACTTTGAGGTTTTCAATTTATTAGTGCAGCTGTCAATCTTTTTGATTGATTTATTTGTTGGGACCTATAGGTTGAGCAGCCATGCCAGGCTGGAGGCCTTTGTAATCCAAATTAAGCTTAAACTTAAGCTTTGTTTGCACCACCTTGCAAAGGTACATCTACATGTACATCTACATGTACATCTACATCCTGACACCTCCACACATCATCCTTGCACAGGACAAGATTGAATGAGTGGAGGCGCAAGCGCTCTGCAAGAAGCAAGCTGCTTGTTGGACCCTTCCCCCTCTTCTTTTGTGGTTCATTTTGTTTGCCCTGTATCCCCTGCTGACCAGCCTCCGACATCCTTGCACGCACAGGGGTACTAGCGGGAGAGGAAGGCGCTAGAGCACTAACAAAAATCACTTACAGCTGCTAGTAATTTTGAGAGTGCTCGGGCCCTCATGTGCGTAGTTCATCATGATCTGACCTCTTCATTAAAATTACACACGTGGCGCCTGCAATGTCCTAGTAGTGTGAGTTGCCATGAGGCGCCTGCAATGTCCTAACAGTGTGAGTTGCCATGAGGCACATTACTTTCCTTATGAGATAGACCATAGTACTTATGAGACTCTAGTGTGAATCTGCTTAGTACGTAGAGTACGGTAGTATGACTTTCCTTATGAGACTATAGCACGTATGAGACCGTAGTATGACTCTCCTTAGTACGTAGTACGTATGAGACCGTAGTATGGCTTTCCTTAGTACGTAGTACGTATGAGACCATAGTACTATGCCTCCCCTTATTATGAGACCGTAGTACGCGCAAGTACAACCCTACAGTCTTCCGGGCTCAACTGTTCAAATTTTGTAATCATCACGTGCCATTTGATGCGTATCCGTTGCTATCAGGGCATCATGAAAATGTTTATGATTCCGTTGGCGTGGTTTTGCATAGCACCTCACAGCTTATACGTTGCCACACGCTCATGTAGAATGAACACCAGTTTTTCAATAGGAACATGGCGCAGCTGCCTGAAGGGGGTGCCAGGCTGGAAAAAGACAGGATATAGAGGAGGAGGAGCAAAGAGTTGGAATTCAAGATGGACAAATTGTACAGGCTCATGGGGAGACGGGGGCAAGAGGCAAATCCCACCACCCCACGAAAGAGTCAGCCTCATCAACGAGGCACAGCGCTGGGGGGCACTTTGGTGCAAAATGCACCTGGTCACTGCTTATGATATATATCCTCCCTCCCTTAATCATGCTGGCTGTGTCATCACTACCAGCGGAGTCTTTTCTTTTCTCCCCCCTGCTTTGTATGCGCAATAATCTGACTACGATACTATTCTTTCTTATAAACCCCCCTGCTTTGTGTGCGCTTAAATCTGACTACTAGCGCTTGAATTGCAATGAGCGCGACACCTTGCGGATTTAAATTAATAGACTGCACAACTTTATAACTTAATACAGGAGAGGACAAGGAGAGTACATGACTGCATCACGATTCAACAGCTCACGAGGCTCAAAGCGTTCAATTACAATCCCACAGTGTCCTCTTTATACGCCTAAGCAACAGCTTTGCTCATGTCTTTGAAGCCTCCAGAGTACGCGCTCCCGTAAATATCAATCATGCCCTGCTCCCAATTAGCTCCACTCGGAGGGCAAATGGTCTTTAAAACATCCGGGTGAGACCTGTGATGGATTGCAAGGAAGGTGCAGGGAAGGTGTAAGGAAGGTGTAAGGAAGGTACAAGGAAGGTGCAAGGAAGGTGCAAATACAAGAAAGGTGTAAGGATGGTGCGAAGAAGGTGTAAGGAAGGTGCAAGGAAGGTGCAATGATGGTGCAAGGAAGGTGTGAGGATGGTGTAAGGAAGGTGTAAGGAAGGTGTAAGGATGGTGCAAGGATGGTGCAAGGATGGTGCAAGGATGGTGCAAGGAAGGTGTGAGGATGGTGCAAGGATGGTGCAAGGAAGGTAAGGATGGTGCAAGGAAGGTGTGAGGATGGTGCAAGGAAAGTGCAAGGATGGTGCAAGGAAGGTGTGAGGATGGTGCAAGGAAGGTGTAAGGATGGTGCAAGGATGGTGCAAGGATGGTGCAAGGATGGTGCAAGGATGGTGCAAGGATGGTGCAAGGATGGTGTAAGGATGGTGCAAGGAAGGTGCAAGGAAGGTGCAAGGAAGGTGTAAGGAAGGTGTATGGAAGGTGTAAGGAAGGTGTAAGGATGGTGCAAGGATGGTGCAAGGATGGTGCAAGGAAAGTGCAAGGAAGGTGCTGTCAGGACAAACCACTGTCACAGCAAAGTACGAGACCCAGCACATCAGCCACCATCCAAGTAGGGGATGCGCCTTGTTGGGATGAATCGGTGAGCAAAGGGCTGTCTCTGAACCAATGCTTGAAATACACAGTAAATACGTGTCCGCGTAAAGGTACCGTATAAGTACACAGCAAATTGTGTACTGGTAAGTACACAGTAAGTTGTGTAAGTTACTTTCTGATGAGTACAGGTCAGTAAACTGTGAACGGGTAATGGTAAGTATACACAGTACAGTGTGTCCGCGTAATGGTTCGATATACATAAAATGAAGTATGCCACACACAATCGCCGTACATAAACAAAAAACCATGACATGTACCTAAGCAGCACATATTATGCATGCGCAGGGTTGGCCAGAACCGTATATATACACCGTATATGACCGTATATTTGGTGATTTCCCTGGCCAAAACAACGTATATACACCGTATATATATGGTTCTGGCCAACCCTATGCATGCGCAATGATATACCAAGTATGTGTGGTGTTGCCACTTACTTGTAGGCTGCAATCCAGGCCTGGAGCTTTGGGAAGCCAGAGAGCACGTCAACGTTCCTGCATTCAGGTTCCACATAATCACGAGGAAATTTCACATAAAAGTTTCACATAAACCAACATGTGAATTAGTGGCAGCTGTATGAGGACGACAGCAGTCATTCTTCTTGACTGATGGCCTTTTTTTCTGTGAATCTTGTATGAGGACGACCTGACGTTTGATGTCACTCATCTTGTAAACCTTGTATGAGGACGACCTGATGTTTGAGGTCACTCGATAGCTTGCACGCCTAACACTTTTTTATGATAGCCACCTGCCCCCACATCTTACATGCACACATGCCCTCTCTGTCACGCACATACCCCGCCCCCCCCCCCCCCACACACAAACACCCACCCCCACCTACACCTACACCCACACACCAATGCACTACATACACACACACGCAATACAACACACAAACACACACGCATGTATACACAAACCTGAGGCTTTGAACAACAAAAAAGCGAAGCAACCACGGCGCGCACGCAGCATCCACCATTGTGGGCTGGGCTCCCATCATGAAAGGGCCTGCAGGACATGCACAAGTGCACAGAATTACGATGCCTAATAATTAGAGCATCAAATCCAGCGTACAGCATCATGAGGGGGCCTGCAGGACATGCACAAGTGCACAGAAATACGATGCCTAATAATTAGAGCATCAAATCCAGCGTACAGCATCGTGAGGGGGCCTGCAGGACATGCACAAGTGCACAGAATTACGACGCCTAATAATAAGAGCATCAAATCCAGCGTACAGCATTATGAAGGGGCCTGCAGGACATGCACAAGTGCACAGAAATACGACGCCTAATTATTAGAGCATCAAATCCAGCGTAAAGCATCGTGAGGGGGTCTGCAGGACATGCACAAGTGCACAGAAATACGATGCCGAATTATTAGAGCATCAAATCCAGCGTACAGCATCATGAGGGGGCCTGCAGGACATGCACAAGTGCATTGGAGTGCAAGAATTCCGATGCCTAATTAATAGAGCATCAATTCAAGTGCACAGGCGTGCATAAATTTTGATGCCTAACTAATAGAGCATCAATTTAAGTGCACAGGCGTGCATAAATTTTGATGCCTAACTAATAGAGCATCAATTTAAGTGCACAGGCGTGCATAAATTTTGATGCCTAACTAATACAGCATCAATTCAAGTGCACATGAGTGCATGAATTCCGATGCCTAATTAATACAGCATCAATTCAAGTGCACATGAGTGCATGAATTCCGATGCCTAATTAATACAGCATCAATTCAAGTGCACATGAGTGCATGAATTCCGATGCCTAATTAATAGAGCATCAATTCAAGTGCACAGCAACTCTGAGACGTGCTTCTGCACTCTTGAAATTCGTTTCAGTTAACATACGTGCACTGGTTCACATGACAGAGCTCACAGAGACATGAAGTTACAGCGTCACTTGTTCTTCCACCATTGGCAATTGACTGTAGGATTACCACACGCCTAGTGTCCAACATAATCAGTGTTGTGCACATACGGCTTCAATCACAAATGGCACTGTTAATTACGGTGCTTAAATAACGTCTACGTCACATAACCGTAATTAACGGTTCATACTGACAGTGGGAAATCGTAAGTAACGGTGCGGCGTCAGGTACAGTGGCTCAGAGTGCCAACTCAAGCTCCGATTTCCCCACAAACAACATTTGCGACTTGCGATTTGCAATATAAATATAAAATGTCCTCCGATAATCATGCCAAGAGGGCTCGTGTGGCCCTGAGTCAGTCGAGCTTGGTTCGGCCTGGCCAGCTGCTGACGGCTTCCCATCGTAAATAACTAATTCCTGACGTTTTTTCACCGTGAATAACTGTAAAGCCGACCGTCAGACGTCAAAAATTAAAATCACCGTGAATTACGCCTGAGGATTAGTTTCTGACGGTCAAAACCGTAAATTACGCCTGACCGTCAAATGACGGTTGACGGCGTCAACAGTAAAGTGCACAACACTGAACATAATTAGCGTCACCTGCTCTTCCACTATTGGATACCCACACGCCTAGTGTGGCTCTTCCACCATTGGATAACCACACGCCTAGTGTCCAACATAATTAGCGTCACCTGCTCTTCCACCATTGGCTAGTAAATGTTGGATTGCCACACGACTTTATTTGATAATGTTTCTGAAGGTGATATCAAAGGTTTTGTTATTCAACATAACTCAGAGGTTTACAAATTCATCAGTGCAGCTGTTGACCTTCTTAATAGAGTTATTTGTTGGGACCTAGGGGTTGAGCAACCATGCCAGGCTAGAGGCCTTTGTAATCCAACTAAACCAAGCTAAACTAATCTGCAGACTTAAGATATCACACGCCTTGTGTCCATCATGAGGATGAGGGGGAGGCTGTGGCAAGGAGAAGGTTTAGAGGAGGGCACACCCACGCACGCATGCACGCACGTCGGGGTTGAGGAGGGCCAAGCTGCAACGCTTGACATGCAGAGCAGGTAGGGTGGGCCAGAACCGTATATACACACCGTACATGACCGTATGTATGGTGTTTTCCCTGCTTAAAATACCGTACGCCAGGGAAGTACAATCCGTCCGGGGCCCGGAATGAATAACAAAATTTTGGGCAGAATTCCGATGCTGGTCTGGGTACCCCGGAAATTTGCAGGGACGACGGCCCCTGCGATTCCGGGTTACCCGATAAAATCACAAATGTAGTTCCGGGTGATTTGCAGTAAATTTTGTTAATGACAGTGAGAATGACACTGTGAGAAGAGGGAAAGGTCAGCCAGCAGGAAGGGGGAGAGTGAGCCATCCCAGCAAGAGGCTCCCCCTCCTGACCAGGCCTCCCTACGAGTGCTGGGCTTGAGTGCTTGCATCTTGCATGGCTGCATGCAAGCACCAAACTGACTGAATGAAAATCTCTCCAGATGGAAGTCCCTCGCTCCTCCTCCCTCTGCTCCCCCCTCTCCCCCTGCCCCAGGCCCTGATGAGGCCTCAACTAGTAGCCATGCACGAACCTCAAGCGATGTCAAGCACATGCGAGCACACAGACATACGAACAAGGCGCACAAATACACACATGCATACACACACAAACACGCACGCACGCACACACACATACACACACAAACACGAGCACGCACACAGGCACAATCAACCACGCACAAATACATACACACACAAGCATACACACGTACGCACATACACACTCACACACACATACATACACACACACAAACATACACACACACACAAACACGCACAAAGCGTACACACAACTAACACATAACACACAAATGAACGCACACACTCACATATCACACATCACATATCACACATCACACACACATAAACACACAAAACGCACACACACATACACACACACGCACACAACACACACATGCATACACACACAAGCAAACACACACGCACACGCACACGCACACACACCCACATGCACGCACACACACGCACACGCACACACACCCACATGCACGCACACACGTACGCACACACACAAGCACACACACACACGCACACACATACACACACACACACGAGCTCGCACGCAGGCACACACAACCACATACACACACACACACACACAAACACACACACACACACAAGCATTGACACCGTGCTTGGAAAATTTTATAACACCCTGAATAATTTTGAAAGCAGTTCCAGGGTACCCAGGAAAATTTTACAGGCTGTTCTGGGCCCCCCTGAATTATTTGGGCACCCAGTGTACTTCCCTGATATACGTATAAATATATGGTTCTGGCCCACCCTAAGAGCAGGTCAGAGCAGCCCAGCAGCTGGCAGAGGAGGCAGGTTGGACAGCTGGTGAAGCCAACAGGTCACGCACCAAGTCTGCCCGCACCCAAGCAGCACCATCAGCACGTGCGAGCAGCAGCCGCAGTGACAGCAGCTGCAAGGAGAGCGAGGAGGACAGCAGCAGCAAGGAGAGCGAGGACAGCAGCAGCAAGGAGAGCGAGGAGGACAGCAGCAGCAGCAGTGGCAGTGACAGACTTGGGGGGGGTCGAGTAGTAGAACAGAGAACAAAATCACATATGCAAACGCCTTGGGTTGGCAAGAACCATATATATACGGTGTATATACGGTATTTTTTTATAGCAGGGAAATCACGAAATATACGGTCATGTACGGTGTATATATACGGTTCTGGCCAACCCTACAAACGACCAACAGGTTGGCTTTCCTTTGCCCTTTTGTGGTGTTCTCTTCGATTTAAACAGTCTGTAAATCTTATTAATGCTGAACAGGGCTAAAAGCCCTACGGAGTTGAGCGGGAAAGGCAAAAATATATATTTTTTGGGGGTGCGGGAAGGTGTGGGATTCTACTAAATATTTCTGAAATTTGGGGTGCGGGATGAGTACGAAAAGGTACGGTATATGGTTCTGGCCAACCCTACGCATAGTGCAGTGCGTGTCTCTCTGCCTTGGTACTACGAGTCGTTGTGGCTTCTTGTGGGTGTCGAAAAAGAGCGCACACACAAAGCACCCTTTTGCTGTCTTACCGGTGGGTGTGGGCGTGTTTGTGTTTGTGTGTGTTTGTGTGTGTTTGTGTGTGTGTGTGTGCGTGTGTGTGTGTTTGTGTGTGTGTTGTGTGTATCTATGTGTGTGTCTATGTGTGTGTCTTACCGGTTGGGTCCATTGCATCCTCAAGCCATGCAAACTCCGTCTTGAGTTCGCTAAGGAGCTCAGCAAAGCTTCCCACTTCGGCGCATTTAACCTGCATTTTTGGCAGGTCATCCACACATACACACAAAGAATTCAAAATCCGTCTTGAGTTTGCTATGGAGCTCAGCAAAGCTTCCCACTTCGGCGCATTTAACCTGCATTTTTGGCAGGCACATATACACAAAGAATTCAAAATCCGTCTTGAGTTCGCTATGGAGCTCAGCAAAGCTCCCCACATCAGCAACTTTACCTGCATTTTTGGCAGGTCATGCACACATATACACACGGAATTCAAAATCCGTCTTGAGTTCACCGTGGAGCTCAGCAAAGCTTCCCACTTCGGCGCATTTAACCTGCATTTTTGGCAGGTCATGCACACATACACACACGGAATTCAAACTCTGTCTTGAGTTCACCGTGGAGCTCAGCGAAGCTCCCCACATCAGCAACTTTACCAGTATTTCTGGCAGGTCGTGCGCACATATATACACACACACACACGCACACACACACACGCACACACACACGCACACAGAATTAGCAGCATGTTTGAACTGATGCAGCGCGCTATCCTCAGCAAAAAGAAATTGTGCTATCCTCAGCAAAAAGAAAATGCGCTATCCTCAGCAAAAAGAAGATGCGCTATCCTCAGCAAAAAGAAGATGCACGCTATCCTCAGCAAAAAGGGAGACCAAAAATACCATTTAACCCCAAGGTTGCACGCTTCCCTGTGCCTTGCCCTAGACAAGTCTTTAAAGTAAGCACGGCAATATTTTTCCTACATACTATAGCGATAAAAGAATAAAAGCCAACATTATTCCGTCCCCAGCCTGACGCTTTAGTTTTGTTGCTTTTATAACCGGTATTTTAATTTGGTTTGAAGGGTTGTGTTGGGTAGTTGTGAAAGTTCGATTAACTTATTTGGTACATTGGATTAGTCGGCTTGATGTTATTCCATCCCCTTAACAGGACTCGACCCCGGGACCTCCCCCTGGCCGCTAGTATCCTTTCCTTTTCAGGTCTCCCTTTCAGTAGAGATACATACCAGAGGACTGACACACCATTGGCAAGCATACGCGTAAGTCCTCCAATATGTACCTGAACACT
>Ga0307951_1001276_pt1 | contig 15237 bp, 18 predicted proteins | sample OrgLakmetagen374_FD_201842 | JGI IMG/M metagenome (GOLD analysis project Ga0307951, IMG submission 201842) | Saline water microbial communities from Organic Lake, Antarctica - #374 | ecosystem: Environmental > Aquatic > Non-marine Saline and Alkaline > Saline | place: Antarctica: Organic Lake... | reverse complement strand
TCAATTGCATCCTGGCCTTCCTGGAATTTTTTTAGCCCTTAACCTTAATATTTTTTTTTCTCCCAGGGGGGGGGGGGGGAGAAAAAAATTATTTATTTAACCCGATTGAATTTCCTTAACCTGACATTTAACCGCGCGTTGTAAACACACATTCGGGTTAAGTATTTCCAATATTCATTAACCTTAACCATTAACCCGCCGTTGTAAACGCGCCGTAAGTTTGACAAGGGACCTTTTAATTTAAAAAGAAAACAGTTTAACTTCCGGTCTGGCTGCAACTGGCATGACGATTTGAACATTGACAAGATACTCACATTGTCAAGTAAAGGTCAAGCTGATGGTATTCAGTCAGAGGGTCGAGTTGTATTAACTGGTGGGCCAGCGTAAGCAAACGCATTGGTATGCAAACACACTGGTAAGCAGACACACTGGTGTGCCAGCGTAAGCAAACTGCTGAGTTCAGTGTGAAACACATGAACTCCAGTTCTTGCAGTGCAGCAAAAGTGATATGCACTTTATCACTCTTGCTTTATATCTGTGTTTCTCTGTTGTTTCTCCATCTTTGTATTTCCTTAATAATATCCCCCGCCTACTGCATCTCACGATGCAAACAAAAAAGAACACACTGGTGTGCCAGCGTAAACCAGTGCATGCGTAAGCAAACACACTGGTATGCCAGCGTAAGTAAACGCATCAAGGGCTGTATTAATTGGTATGCCAGCGCAAGCAAACACACTGAAAGCATAACCTCACACGCAAAACAACACACAGGCGACGACAAACATCGAGGCCTGCAAAACGCTGCGAGCAATGGAACGCACACTGCCAGTCACTGGCTAAAGTCGTTTTGGCGAAAGTGCAATGAATGACGCAAGTATGGAGGCACTGTAGGTACACCTCTGACTGCATATGGCATTCTAAAATAGCATGAAGACCATGAAGTGCGTCATTTTGGCCAACCTTGGTTCTACTTCTCCAAAACACATTCCGACCAAACTAAGAACACACACACATACAAGCATTCACACGTGCTCACGCACGCACGTGTACACTCACATACACGCACACACACACGCCAACATACACACACACTCATTCACACACACACACACACTCACCATCGCCTCTTCCACCCCTTTGCTCAGCTCGTGCGCCTGTGCCATCACCATGAGGTCAAACAGCTCAACAACGCCTCTTCCCAACCCTGCGCTCCCATTCACTTGCAGCGCCTCCTTACGCAGCCTTGATATTTGGGTGTTGGCAGTGGCTACAGCCTTCCGCAGGGCTGTAAGGTAATTGCAAGCAGGCATGAGTGCAAGCGAGGTTGTGTGAGTCTACTTTTCATTTTTAGGTGGTGAGGCTTTTGTGAGCAAGAGGATGATTTGGTGTTGGCTGTGACCCTTCACAGGGCTGTGAGGCAAGAGAACATGTACTTGTACATCAGTGTATGCTGCTATTTGTGCGTACCCGCCTTATGAATAAATTTTGGGGCAGTGGCTGCGACTATGCGCAAGGCTATGAAACTTGTCTACTTTAAGTGTGTGTGTATGTGTGTGTGTGTGTGTGTGCGCGTGCACGTGCATGCGTATCCATTGTAAATCAAATGAACCCCAAAAAGCCATGTTCAATATGTAATTTAATCTAAGCAAATTGTGAAGGTGAAATGGTGGGAGACATTGCTGCATGTTCAATGTGTAATTTATTCTAAACAGATTGGTGAAATGGTAGGAGACATCACTCCTTTTCTATGAAACTTTCTGAAGTCAACACCCGTGCCTCCCTTCACTAACTTTCCAGCATCTTGCTTGTCCAGCAGCGTGTCAGTGGTGGGAGGTACACAAATGTTTCCAAAATATACATCAATGAATCCTCTCCCTTCTCTCACCCCATATATTCCTTGGAGCCTCTCTGTGCTCTTCCCCTCTTCAATGACCCCACATGCACCTTTCAGCGCCTCGTTTGCTGCAGGCGGGTTAGGGTACTCCTTATCCTCTGCCTTGACCTCAAGTGCTAGGTGGTGCTTTACGATTGTAAGCTTGAACAAGTCAGAGGGGATGTGCTGCATGCTCTTGCTGATGCTGGCGCACGCGTCCGCCACTTTGGAGAGCGTGTGGTATATGTGCTTGGCCTGTGCAAGCGCAGCCATTGTGTGTGCAAGTGTGTGTGTGTTGGTGCTTGTGTATGTGTCCGAATGTGTGCATGTGCTAGTGTGTGTGTGTGTATGTGTGTGCCATAGACAGGTAAGACAGGTTGTACTGCATGTTGTTTTTGATGAAGGCGTACGCATTCGCCACCTGAAAAGGTTTGTGACATTGTGATATTTGTAGCTGGCCTGACCGTTGTGATATTTGGTTGTGATATTTGGTTGTGATATTTGTAGCTGGCCTGACCGTGCGGAACATTCAAAAGATTGCCTTGTTTTCCAGGTAAACGTGGTATGAACTTGTACTTTTGTTGGCGTGAACGGACACGATTGCTTTTAACGAAGGAAGTGGGTGAACGTCAAACATTGTGCATGTCTGAGATCCCGTTCTGGAGATATGTGTGACATACTTGAATGTACACAAATGATATGCACATTCCACATAAGGTTTGTAGGTTACGTAGAAACAAGGAAAGGCCAATGCGAGAATTGCCACACACACACACGCGCATACACACACACTCACGCACATATACACACACACATTCATCAGTGAAGACAATGTGCATGTACGTGATATGTATGTATGTACGTGATACGTGTGAACTTGCTTGTTTAAACGTATTTGCGTTTGCATGTTTGTGAGTTTGCTTGTAGGTTTGCCTGTTTGCAGCAACATTGCTAGCAATGGAAAATGGAAGCCTACTGTTGACTAGAATCGCTCGTACCAGCAACAGACGTAAGGCAAAACGGACCAGAGGTAGCAAGGAATAAGCAAACCTACACAGGAAGCAAAACCCCCTTCCCACATTAAGACACAGAAATCCAGAAGCAACCCCTCACCTCGTTGGTTTTGGCAACATCTAATAGCGTCAGAGCAGTCAATTCTGCATCGTCAGACCCAGCCGGAAAGGCTAGCCTGACAAGGCGCACACGAACGCCCTGCATGAGCAGGAGTGCATGAGATGGGGGGTTTTGTAGTCACGTGCCTGTAGGGTTGGCCAGAACCATATATTTATATAAACGGTGTATATACGGTGTTCTTGGCAGGGAAATACACGGTCATGTACAGTGTAAGTATACGGTCCCAACCCTACGTGCCTGATCTGATGTTGCTTGGATGACATTACGTAATTTGACTGAGTAGGACTGCATGAGTGGGCAGGCTTAATTATAACTATACTCGGATGTTATTAAGTGGACAATGAGAAATCTGACTGAGTAGGACTGCATGTGTGGGTTCATGTGCATGGCAGGCTTGATTATAATAGTATAATGCCATGCCTGCATTCTTACCTTGCATGATTGTGTGCCTGCAGGCTTGACCTCCACGGAAATCTTGAGGCCATCCCCCACTGCCGCTCGCATCTCTGCCAAGGCTTCATTGAAGCAAGCTACCTGTGTAAGGTGCATTTCTCATTAACAAATGTTTTATAATTATTCAGGGTTGGCCAAAACCATACATTTATAGGTATATACGGTGTACATACGGTATTTTTAGCAGGGAAATCACCATACATACGGTCGGTCATATACGGTACAGATTTACGCTTCTGGCCAACCCTATACATATTTATTTCAATATGATTATATATATGATATACAGGGTCAGCCAGGACCATACACGTATGGTGAACGCACAGTTGCACGCCTCAGCTCTTAATGTCCAATCTAGCATCCTAGTGTCCAATATAACCTCCTCTCAGTTGCACGTCTCAGCTCTTATTGTCCAATCATAAACAACACATGCATGCATATTTCTGAGATATGTCTGCGTATGCACACACGTTTCTCAGAATTGAACACTTGTTGGTGACACAAATACTTGAAAGAGTGCATGTTTCCTGAAACTGCATACAGACCTGTACATACCGTTACCTTTCATCATATGTATACGGAGCAAGCACCCCCCAGCAATAAATCAATGGCCTCCATGTTATGCAAATGGACAAATTTGCTTTACTGCTGCCGTCAGAGCTATAACCTGAACTTGAAAACATATCTAATACAGCTTGAAACACAACAATTGGATACCAGCTGACATGTATTCACACATAACCAAACCCATTCACACGGATATACAGACACACAAACAGTTATGCTTTAAGGATGGCGGTTGAGAGTTATGCCGTTCCTTCCAGATACTCTGTAGGTGTTCAAAAGCACAATGCACAAGCGCCCATGCATCTGTTCAAAGCATTCCTAACTCAACGCTAACTTAAAAGTATCTAACTACAAACTTACGCAGGTATACTCGAGCTTGCACGGTACCATATGGCGTGTACGCATTTATACATGCATTACTGGCCAGTCCTACACGTCCTACCTTAAAGGACGCAATCAGCGAGCCCAGGCTGTCCCTATTTTGCATAAATGCACTTCTTTTTAAATCCATCCTACTGTGGTCACATATGATACATTGGTGTACGCACATTACTGGCCTGTCCTAAACATCCAAGGTTGACAAGGTTTACAAAAAAGGCCTTCAGTCAAGAAGTGTGACTGCTAGCCTGCTCATAGAAAGCAATTAGTGTATGGGAGGAAACAAATAAAGCAAAACTATTCTAAACTAGAACCTTAACCCTAAACTTTCCTAAACCCTAAACTTTCCTACCTCAAGGGACGCAATCGGTGCGCTAACGTTGTCTCCATCTTGCATGACGCTCTTGTTGAAAAACTCCATCCAGCCGTTCAACCTGGCCAGTGCTTCATCAAGTTTTTGATTAGCTGCCACGACGGCAGGATTAGCACACAGCTCCTCGACCTGTGCATGTGTGGGGAATATGTAGTGTGTGTCCTAAGGCAGTGTCATCTTTATTTACAAAACTAATAGGGGAGGTGCGGCCGAGGTCATGTGTTGTGGCAAGCAGAACCGATCCATCTTTACCACCAGTATGAACGAGCACGCACATCTTTACCACCGGAATGAACGAGCATGGCGTGGGGAGTATGCAGTGACATCACGGTTGCTCCCTTGCAAGCTGGCACGTGTTAAGCTGCGCAGAGGGGTTTACACACACAGCTTGTGCAGGGCCTTGATAATGTCCAAGCACAGGGGATTGTTGAGAACAAGGACCTTGATTGGAGTTGCGTGCAACGCGTAATGAATTGACAACGCATAATGAGTTGACAACGCGTAATGAGTTGACAACGCGTAATGAGTTGACAACGCGGAATGAGTTGACAACGTGGAATGAGTTGACAAACAGCTCTTGATCTGAAATTGTGGGGGCAATGTAGAGCGTGAGGCATTACATATCACAGGACATAAGCAATAAATTGTTCAATGGTACAAAGTGAATTGCCTCTGTCCGGTACACAAACCTTCAAAAACTGACGCAGCAAGAACTAATGCAGAGTCGAATATTGCAGAGTCAAGGGCACAGCAACCACTGTCTGGAATACAAGCACATGGATCCACTTTTGTAAGGACATGTGCAATATATCAAGGGCCGGTACTGTACATGTGTGGGTTCAGAACCGCTGTGCAAGAGTATTCAGGGAAGGCATCACCGCACGCAAATGTACTGGGAACAAAAAAGTGGTCGTGCATACATACCAAAACCATTCCATGAACAGTGCCTATATGCCTATATACAGAAATACCATCAAGAGGTCTTGAAAACCTATGGTCATACATCCTGTGTGACATGCAGCGCTGGCCATTCCTGCGCACATACTGCCTGGACATAAACACAAAGGCTCCATGATAGCGAACTTAAGGAGCAGACTTGTCATCAACTGCCTGCAAAACGTTTTGGAAGGGGCCCTTTGGAAGGGGCCCTACGTGGTGTTTGGTCTTTGTATATGTAACGCACATGAATGGAAGGAAATGACGGTGCTACGAGCCACCTAGGGTGATATGCAGGAGTTAAAATAGTGAGAATAAATTGCCTGCAAAAAAGATTGAAAGGGGCTTTACGTGATCGCGGTGCATGCAATGGAGCTATATTACTAGTAGGGCTGCACAGAATGATAGGTAGGACACTCGCTGGGAGCGCTAGCACACTAGCATTCAAACAAGGCTACACGCGGGTCCTTGTTGCACGGTCCTGCGGGGACCAATTTAGCTGCGGCTTTGACATTTAAAATTAGTTGAAGTTTGAGATAAGAGAAAGGTAAGGGAGCAATTAAACAGGGGAAAATTGCAGGGTTGTAGATCAATCCTTGTTACTGCCACTCTGCAAGACAGGATCTGTCCACCTACCCTGACCTTTCTCTTGTTTGTGAGCAGTGAACAGGTGCTTTTAATGTGTAACCCCTGCTTTGCAAACACTCATTATTACAACTCCATGACATGTTTCGCTCTCACAAACGCACACACATACACGCGCACACACACACACACTCGAATACCTCTTCTGGGCTAGGTACGGCCCCCTTCTTCTCCCCCCCCTCCCCTGCTGCCTTCTCCAGCCGCAGCAGCACAAGGGCCCTATCATTCACGATGGAGGGTGTGCCTCCCCTGCTGCTGACCTCGATTTGCACTTGGAACGCCCCCATGGCGGTGGCCATGCTTTCACGCGCTGCTGTGATCACCTCGTTCAGGTTATTGCTCATATCCACCACTGCCACAAGGAAAAAACAAGTGTTGTGTGTCGTGCGTTTGTGGGTGGGTAGGAGGGTGAGAGGGTGGGGCTCAATGCTTTGCATACGTGTGTGTGTGTGTGTGTGTGTGTGAGTGTCTGTGTGTGCGTGTTTTTGTGTGGGGAAGGGGGGTGGGACAACGGTACAGTGTGCTGTTTTGGTCATGGCTACCGAGGAGCTGGTGCTTGTATTTACCACTGCATTTGAGTTGTAAGATTCAGGTAAGAGTCGTTCACACAGGTTTACCTACACCATTTCAGGATCGCACCTGCATTAACAGACACCTCCACACGAGACATGTAGGTGTCAAACTTCTCCACATCCATTTTGCTCCAGCTGCAGGCATAAACGGAGGGAAAGCGAGCCATTTAAATCTCTTCTGTCATGCGATGTGGAGGTCTTTCAAACGTTTCACGCCATTCGCCAACAATGTATTCTGCCTTTGAATTGCAGCATTTCCACGGACTGACCGAAACTCATTCATCTAGGTAACTCACTGAAACTCATCCTTCTCAGCAAGTCATTTATTTCAAACCTACTCACGATAACTCATCCGTCACAACAAGTCAACAAAAACCATTAAATCCAGCAACTCACTCAAAGCGCTCCATCAAAAAGTCCTGGTGCGTGTTTGTGGCTGAAATGCTATGGTGGCGTTGCGTGAGTGTAAGCAGGCCTGCTTCTTCAGGTGAGCTGCCCTGTTCCTCCTGCACCGTTCATCAAAGAGGTCATGACTTTTTTGCGCCAGTGCATGCGTTGGGAGCTGCCAAGCACACACAAGGTCTCACATTCCTTCTGAAAGATGTTTTCGGTGGTCATAGGTGCACCATTTTGCTTGACACAGGTGCATCTTCGTGCTTCGTGGATAATGCTGGCTGGAAAAAATCAGAGAAAATGGAAAAAGCTTTCCTTTTATCAGATATTATGGTAAGACAGCGATTTTTGTTCAGAAAGTCCTGGAAACTGTTGCTGCAGCAACATGAACACCAGATTCGGCATTTTGCTGGAAAGTGAGAGTGCCCCTTCCTCCCCACCCAATAAGAATAACAACAAGAAGTATTTCTTTCTTTGCACAATCTATATCCTAATGGCTGGCTAGTCCTAAGTTCTGCAAGATTTGCTGCTACCACAAGCACATATGCGCATAGGCGTACATGCATGGGTAATTTCTACCGTCATTTTCATTTAAAGTATGTTTGCATGAATTCTGGCTAGCCTTGATGGTAAATGCTATATGCTGCCTTGGTTGCGTCAGCTTGCAGCCCCTGAACACAAACACACTGGAAAAAGAAGAAGTTCCAAGTGAGTGTGTGTGTGTGTTTGTGTGTGTGTGTGTGTGTGTGTGTGTGTGTGCGTGTGTGTGTGTGTGTGTGTGCGCGCATGTGCCTACGGACCTGGCTGGGCATTAATGCAGATGGGCTCACAGGAAAATTAGCAGCAGCAGTAGAGAGTGGAGGAGGGTGCTGTGCGGGAGACTGAGGGTGTGTCGGAAGGGGTGCTTTGTGGATGGCAGCCACAGGAGACTCCCCAGCTGGACTGGCTGCATCCACGGATTTACTGGAGTTGCAACCCTAATTGCCACGTGTATGTTGCAAGTATATAGAAGCGTGAGTGTAATGTGCATGTGCATGTATGTATATATGTATGTGTATGTGTTTGTAAATTAATGTAGGTTTATGTGTGTGCGTACGTGTGTGTGAATGTGTGTGTGTGTTTGTGTGTGTGTGTGTGTGTGTGTGTGTGTGTGTGTGTGTGTGTGTGCATGTGCAAGTATACAGAAGTGTGAGTGTAATGTGCATGTGCATGTATGTATATATGTATGTGCATGTGTTTGTATACTAATGTAGGTTTATGTGTGTGCGTACGTGTGTGTGAATGTGTGTGTGTGTGTGTGTGTGTGCGTGTGTGTGTGCATGCTAATTTGTGTGTGTACGGTTTTTGTCATCCACTCACCATTCTTATCAGCTCTAACTTTTATATAAGGCTCTAACTTTCAAGCATTCGTAAACGAATCACCTTTATAGTAATTCGATAAATTTAACATTAACAGGATGCAAATAAAATGGACAAGGCTGCATCTTCGTATATATTACCGCTTATCTTTTAAATACATTGAGCAATGAGGTGCTGCTTCTAATGGGCTTCTCTGGGGAGGCTTAGACACTAGCATAGGTAGGTTCTTCAAACTAGGCCTCAATCTGCTTTGTTTGTTTGAAAGTTCTTATTGAGAGTTGAAAGTGGCTAGTTACAGGGGCACACACCACGGCCACGTCATGCCACGGCAGACCCACAGACTTAGGGACCGAAAGACTTTACGACAGAACCACTCCAAAATGCATATGCAAGCTGCTATGAAATGTCTGGCCTCAGGCATGCAGACTGAAAGCTTCAGTTTTACCTGCGGAAAGTCTTAAAGTATTCACACACGGTGTAAGCAAACTTTCCAAACACAAAAATCACTACTGCACCTTAACTATTATCCGTATACACCCGGGACCCAAGTTTCATTCATATTAAGAGTAACCCTGGGCAATCCCGATCCCTATCAAATATTATTTAAGCCATCCGCCCCACACCGCCGATCCTGGTGGGGAAGTTAGCCCAGCGTGTGCACATGTGTGTGTAGCTATGTGTGCAAGCACATTTGAAGCACCTATAGGTATGTGTAAGTTTGTGCAGGCTGCGGCAATGCGCAGATACCAATCATTGCAATGCCTCAAGTGCAAGTGCGCAAGCACATATTAAACCTGCATTTATGCTAACACACCCTTCTCAGCCTTCTGCTACCTTTACCTTGCAACCATGTGGCATCCCCCTTGCCCCCATGTGGAGCTGAAGTAGTTCTTTAATTTGAATAAACTAAAGATACTACCAAAAGTAAGGCATGGCAATTTTCCGGAATATCATCAAGTTCTTCGCCGTGCCGTGGCGTGGCGTGTCCGTGGCGTGGAAAGAAAACATGCCACGATTGGCTTCCATGGGACCTTGTTGTGCAACCCTGACTAGCCATCCCCAAAAATATTAACAGACAATTAATCGCCTGCCAGCCCTTTAAAAGAAGACAGGCCAAACTTGTTTTAAATAGTATCTCTTGACCTGTGCTTACAGGAATGAAATTGATTTAATGCCCATGCTTTTGAGTACTAATTCCAGTGACAAGTAAGCACGATGCGCCTGATTAACTTTGCAGCCGTGCAACAAAGGTACAACAAAATATTAATCACCCTTCTGCTAAGGCACGGACAGAAAATGTTTCTATTCTGGCTCTTACCTTCCAACCTCAACCCGCAACAACAACAAAACATTTGATGAGGTAGCAAGCGTAGTCTCATTCTAGCAGCCTTTCTCATCTTTTCTGTGAAGAATTTTACAGCACTTGGTACCAAAGTAGCTCCTTTTCCTTGATCAGTGTGGGGAGCGCTTTTCAATGACTGCGTAAATTTTCCAATTGCACCGATGCGGGCTTTAGCTCTATCCAAACAGATGGCCCTGCCAATCCATGTCCCCTGGCTTTGAAACCAAGAGACATACAACCAAAACAACGTAAAATACATCTGATTGAAATCAAGGACTGTGTTACAAGTGTTACGTGGCAACTCCTACCTTTCAGTGGTACAGGAAAATACTAAAGTGTGAGGTCATACTGAGTATTTGTAGCACTTACTGGAGTCAAGCGGGCGAGCTCAACTCTTGCAACATCATCACCCTAAGTAGCTGTTATTTTGATTTACCATACGAAAAGTATATCACCGCCCCCTAAATATTGTATTTTGGTAGGGGCGGTGACAGGGCGGTGGTTTTATATGTATTTATTTCTAAAGGGGTTGGTTGTTGGGCGGTGGCGGAAATTTAAGTTTTTGAGCAGTGCGAGCGATGAGTGGTCAGGACGCCTTTCGACGAGTGGTCAGGAATTCCCGCACTCACTTTCTCCCCGGCCCCAGTTCTGCCTACCCCTGCCCCTGCACCCCCAGCCCCAGCCCCGTTCGCACCCGTCGGGAAGTTCCAGCGAGGGGGCGGTTGCAGTGCAAAACAGTAAAATATTTATTTTAAGGGTGACGATTGATAAACTATTTGCTTATTCTTTTCAGGGGGGGCGGTGGATCCATGGACGTACGGTAAGTAGAAGCTGTTATTCATATCAAGTAGAAGGGGTGGCCAGCACGCCGCCTGTACTTAGTATACTTAGTAAGAACAGGAGTCAAACAACAACCTCACTGCGCAGCCGTGGAGTAAAACGTCTGCATGCCACAGCACTATTGCAAAAATTGAACTTACACGCCATCAGATCCACAACAAAAATCTTTGAGACATTAAACACGACCCCCAAAAAATCAAGCAATACTCCTCCTGGTGTTTTGGCCTCTGACCACCTAATCCCCATCAAAGGCCCCCCCCTCTGTTTTATTCTCATGGTAAGAACTTGTGTGGCTCTACATCCATGAGGCGGTGCAGGACACGAATTTCCTAATCCATGCCGATAGTGATTACGATACCCACGTTCCTGTCTTGTTTTTGTCAGGCACCATTTTGGATGCGATACTTTTCCATCAAGCAACAGCCCTTTCTTGTTCAATTGACTTCCATGTATCAATATCTACGCAAATCATTCAGCAATTCTGTAATATACCCAATTTACCACGTGCATGAGATCTCCATCTTTGACCGGCACGGAGCACACATGTCCACTGCCGTATTTTCCTGGTTTATCAGGGATGGACGCAAGGATTGCCTTGATTTACCAAAATAGCCATGCTCTGCACCACGGTGCATCAGAAGCCTACAGGCCTGGGTAGCTCAAGTAGACACATGCCGCAGATGATACTCGAACTCACCATATATTTCACTGGAAATGTAAACATGCTCAAGCCAGCAAATATTCCCCTCTAGATCCACATCCCCGGGTTAACAGCTCTGCTTTCTTCCAGGAAAGATGCTGGTAGCAGCAAATGCAGTCCACTAAGCCAGCGATGTGCTGTAACACATGAAAATATTTGTTGGAGCTGCTTCCCTGCTTGCATTAAACGAACGCCTACTTGCATAACGAGCATAACGGCCAAGACATACTGGCTCTGGACCCGGTGGCGGGTCCGAGTGAAATAATAATTTCAATTTGATTTTTTTTGCTTGGCCAAGTGCCAACACTTCGGACTTTTGGGTTTGTGAGTGCAAATCCCTCTCTTTCTTTCTTTTCTTTTTGGCGCTGAAGGAGTTGCAACATGTCTGACAAGACGTGCACCATCCGGACGCGCAAGTTTATCACCAACCGGTTGCTGCAGAGGAAGCAGTTTGTGAGTGCTCCCCACCGTTGAGCACTTGTGTGTCAGCAGTGATTGGGGCTGGAGGGCTGGAGAAGGGCAGCATTACAAGTCCTCCTTGATTCTGCACGCAGGTCATTGATGTGCTGCACCCAGGACGGCCAAACGTGTCTAAGGTGGGTGTGCACACACGCAAGCAGTCACGCACACACGCCCACCCATGCACACCTCACTGTCCATGCTCCAAACCTCATGCATGCCCCTCCACACTTGAAACACACACCCAGGCCGAGCTGAAGGACAAGCTGGCCTCAAGCTACGACGTCAAGGACCCCCAGGGCATTTTCCTGTTCGGCTTCCGAACCCAGGTATAGGAACTAATGCACACTGTAACGTGCTGTTGCGCTTTCTTTGCCAAAGATGCACAGCACCGCCTAGGGCGTACTTCCTGGGCAACCCTCGCCCCCATTCCCCCCTCTTTTTTCCAACACCGCCTCCCCACACACCCTGCGCAGTTCGGTGGCGGCAAGTCCACCGGCTTCGGGCTCATCTACGACAACGTGGCCGCAGCCAAGCAATTCGAGCCCAAGTACCGCTTGATCCGGGTGAGAGGGGGATGCACAGAATGGGCAAAGGGGGGGGGAAGAAGGGCCAGCAACAGCCACCCGAGCGAGAAGGGAACTTCGACGGAACACTCGGCCCTGGGGAATTCATTGTTTTTCTGTGTTGGGCACATGAGCATTCATGGCAGGCTGGGGTCAGCATGGAGGCTCCCTGTCAGAGAGCCTGGCTGTAGGCAGCAGGAGCATAGAGGCAACAGCAGCTGTTGCAGACTGGGGAGTACACAATGCATTGCATGTGCCTGAAGGAGGGTTTCTGTCAGGCTGCTCCCTTTGCGGAAGCCTTGCAAACAGGGAAGGCCGCTTGAGGATGTTGCTCGGCATTTTCCAGCAGTCTCTTTCCCTGGGCACTGTGGCCGCCTGTGTAAAGGGAAGGCCACAGCGCGCCCCCTCCCTTTCTATCAGAGCTCACAGTGCGCGCATGCTGCCAACCTTGGCATGTCGTGCACTTAAACCATGGGAATGACAATTTGAGTCCAGGGATACCTCCAATGCTTTTCAATCCGCTGGCTTGTCCTTTCTAGGTGAAAGGAAAAGCTTGCAAGTGTTTTAATGAAGTGTCCTCATGCTCTCCTCTGCATTATGCAAGAAGGCAGCCATGTTAATGTTGCATACTGCATCTCCAGCTTTCTCTTTTCTTTTGAGAAGAGGGCAATTTTGCACTGTCAGATCGCATCACCGCCTCATGCATGCCTGCTTCCACGACTAGGCACGGGTTCTACTTGTTGTGTGCATGCGGAGAGCGTACTCCTTCGTTTTGACTAGGCAGGACACATTTGCTGCTGTACACAGTAGCAGAGTTGTTGCACTGCCGGTGTGTCCTGCTCACTCAGGCCTTGCTTTACGTCTGGTAACATTTGGATTGTCCAGTTCCAAGCTGGGGCACCGGGACTTGCCGCAACTGGAAGGGGAAGTTAGAAAACTTTCACCGCACCTCTTGGATGACACCCCGCAAAACCACAGTTTTTTGCCCTTTGGTGTTTTAAAATATACATATCCATTTATTCGATACTGCGGAGTTCTGCGGGGCTGGTGAACATTTGTGCAGGGTTGGTGAACAGGGCTAAAAGCCCTGCAGGATGACAGCGGTAAGGACAAAATTTTATGGGTGCGGGATGAGTATGCTTAGATACGGTAGAACCAAAAGCTCCCAACCCCATGTTGAATGTAATGGTTTGCAAGGTACTCGCTGTCTAACACAAATTATGCTGCTCTCAACATCATGCACAGAACGGCTTGGAGACTAAAGTGGAGAAGAGCAGGAAGCAGAAGAAGGAGAGGCGCAACCGCGCACGCAGGGTCCGAGGTGTCAAGAAGAACGCACGTAAGTGGACAGCTGTGTTCAGCTTAGATGCTGGAATGGTTGATTGCTGGTACATTGGCGTGACGGACACATTACGACAATGCTACAATATGACTTTCTACTCATACTCTTGCATAAGATTATGCAGAGCTTGCGTAAAACTTGTGCTCCTTCATGCTGATCATACGCTATGTCACCTCTCACATGCTGCAAAAATTTAAATGCAAGTAAGAAAGCTCCCTCTCTGCCTTTTAAGGGTAACTACTCAACCGCTACTTGATCAAATTGAAACAATTTTAGCTGAAAACTAGAGCGGGGGTTATAACCAAATAGAGCATGTACAGGACTGGTTAAGCTGCTATATATAAACGCATACAAGTTGACACGACTGAACACCTAACCTGCACCTGATATCCCCTACATGCTGGGAGCATCTTGTTTTGCACCAAGCACCAAGGGTCTTGTTATTCCGTCTTTTTGCATGATATCTGTTTCTAAAAAAGACTTCACAACACCGAACACCACCTAATTGGCGCTTTAACTGGTGAATTACAGCGTAAGGGTGCTTAAAAATAGGTCCATTAGACAATTGCATCCTAACTTGCACTTTTCAAGCTGAACTGCTCCAGAAGCTGGGCTGAATTAATTACTGACTTGGATTGCACATTTGGGTGCACATACCCTAAAAAACCTGTTGGGCCTCAGTGTCCCCTCCTCTGGCGCTCTTTCAATATTTGTGCTTTGCTGTACCAACTGCATACACACTTGCACACACATTTGCAAACCCCTTTGCACTCATTTGTTACTGTCTTACAAGCTTTCTCTACTATTTTTGCACATGCGCAGCTGTGGGCAAGAAGTAAAGAGCTTGACCAATGTTGCGGCGCTTTGCTCAGTCTGGCTTGTGTTATTACGGGTGGTAGTCTTTGCTCCCAGCTCGGTCTGCAGAACAGTGTGGCTCATGGCATGCAATGCTTTGTATCACTGGTGACAAAAAACAGTCAACGCAACGATTTTCTTGTAACGACCTCTCGTACTCTTTCAGGGTGTTTCGTGTAAATAAAATTATTGTATCCCAAAAAGTATTGAAGAGGCTGGCCGTACATTATAAGATGAATGGAAACGTAGAATGAGCATATCTACAAAAATTTGTTTACAGATAAAGGGTTACAAGGGTTACAAGGATGGCCTACAGCCCGAGTCTCTGGCTGATGGCAATTGGCTGGTGAAACAAATTCAACCAGTGTCGAAAATTGAAACTAAATCTGACACAAACTTGAGGAGTCTGTATGAGTCTTGATTCAGGAATGCATTGATCTCAAAATCAGT
>Ga0307951_1001272_pt1 | contig 15274 bp, 22 predicted proteins | sample OrgLakmetagen374_FD_201842 | JGI IMG/M metagenome (GOLD analysis project Ga0307951, IMG submission 201842) | Saline water microbial communities from Organic Lake, Antarctica - #374 | ecosystem: Environmental > Aquatic > Non-marine Saline and Alkaline > Saline | place: Antarctica: Organic Lake... | reverse complement strand
GCAGTAGCAGTGCACAGGCAGCATTCACAGGGGGGCTCTCGAACTCAAAAACTAATTCTCGACAGGGCCCTCCCGAAGTGCCCTCGAACTCAAAAATTAATCCCCAGACTCCCTCACGAACTGAAATCGAAAATTTAATTAATTATTTGAAAGTGTGGTCACGAACTGATCGTGAACGAACGGTAATAGTAATTGTGGTTGGTGTGTACATGGAGGATCAAAGTGAAGACAGAAGTATAATGTACGAAGGAGGCAAAAAGAGCAAAGCACATCAATTGTTATGGCAGTGCGTTAGGCGATGCTGCACGGCTCCCCGATTTCCCCCCCTCAAACACACACAGACACACAGACGCACACACACACATTATCTTCCATGCCTGCACCAACCAACCCACAGGCAATGCAGAGGGTAAGTTAACCTAAACCCTAACCCTTACCCTCATCCCAAGGCAATACAGCACGATCCAACCCGACAGAACACCCTCCCACACACCCTCCACCAATGCTCACTCATACTTACACAACCCACGGACGCATGCATGCCTACCGTAAAGAATGAAGGCGGTGACGAACTGGGTCCAGGCAGCAACAGCAGGCCTCGATGGGTCGTACTGGTCGGGCTGATCAAAGGAGCCCAAGTACCAGTTTTTCTCGTACTCGTTCTCAACCTGGACCAGGAAGGAAAGCAAGGTTTGCACGTGTGCATGAGTATGAGCGTGTGCGTGTGGTATGTGCAAAGGGGTTGCACTGGTCACGCTGATCAAGTTGACTTCTGAGTACTAGTTGTATTCGTACTTAATCCTAACCTGGGAGCACCGAAGACAGAATGCAGGACGAGCTGTGGACAGAAATGTGCACTCATGTTTGTTTCTCGTACTCATTATACTTTGGGCACACGGGAAGACAAGGCAAGGTTTCTGATTTGTGCATGTGATTTGCGCATCAGTTTGGCCAAAAAGAGGGAGTACAACACGTAAACCCTCTCCTAGCATTCACCGGTCCAAGCTCAAGCGATAAAGCAACATGTGGCGCTCATCCAGAACCCAACCAAATGCTTAAACTAAGCACTGAAGCTCAACATTAAAACTGAGTCTTCCTCTCATACGAAATGCTGATCGCACGCAAAGCGATTGATGCCGATAACCATGCTGATATCCAGGACAACAGCCTTGTCGCTGTTGCGCTCATGCAGGCCATAGATAACATTCAGCTAGCTGAATACCCTCTCGCTCAGAACACACCCACAATCCATATACATGTCACTTGATTGTATGTGGCGACAGTGTGGGGCCCTGGTCATGGCCATCAACATTTTGAGCCTTGGGGTGACTGAATTATGTCTGATGCACTCAAATACAGAGGGTTGGCCAAAACATACATATACACGTGCATATATGTACGGTGTACATACAGTACTTTTAGCAGGAAGCGCATCATACATATGGTCAGGTAAGGTGTACGCACATGGTTCTGGCCAAACCTACAAACACAGCGCACACCAAGCACAGACATGGCATACACCATTGCTCAGCACGCACCCAGATGCCGATGAACACCATGCTGACGATGATCATGGCCAGCAGAATGCCGAACATGAGGATGATGATCTTGTCTGTGTTGCGCTCCACGAAGCTGCGTTTGGAGGGCGCTTTTGTGGAATTCTTGAAGACCTCGGTGTCGTGTCCTGCAACCATGCGCACAAAAATACCATGAATGTGCGTTCTGGTAGCGAGCCCTGCGCCTATGCGCACAGAAATACCATGAATGTGCGTTCTGGTAGCGAGCCCTGCGCCCATGCGCACAGAAGTACCATGAATATGCGTTCTGGTAGCGAGCCCTGCACCCATGCGCACAGAAGCACCATGAATGTGCGTTGTTAACAGCCTGCACCCATGCGCACAGAAATACCATGAATGTGCGTTCTGGTAGCAAGCCCTGCACACATGCACACAGAAATACCATGAATGTGCGTTCTGGTAGCGAGCCCTGCACACATGCGCACAGAAGTACCATGAATGTGCGTTGTTAGTAGCCTGCACCCATGCGCACAGAAATACCATGAATGTGCGTTCTGGTAGCGAGCACTGCACACATGCACACAGAAATACCATGAATGTGAGTTCTGGTAGCGAGCCCTACACACATGCGCACAGAAGTACCACGAATGTGCGTTGTTAACAGCCTGGACACATGTGCACAGAAATACCATGAATGTGCGTTCTGGTAGCAAGCCCTGCACCGTTGGCCAGAACCGTATATATACGCCGTATATGACCGTATATTTGGTGATTTCCTTATGAAAAATACAGTGTATTCACCGTATATATATGGTTCTGGCCAACCCTACACATGTATGCCTGAGAAGGTCTAGAAGACCTTTGGTGTCGTGGCCTGCGCACACACGTGCTCATGAACTGTACTGATAAAGACAGACAGGGAGGGGACCACTGAAAGTCAGGTCAGCCATTCCTGCAAAAAGTTTTGCCCCGATGCCGAAAAATACATTTGAGTAGCCAGGACCCTTGGTTACATTTATTTAAGCACCCCTGCACACTCAGTTTTTGGCGGGAGGTGCCCAGGTGGGCAGGGTGGAAATCCCTGCCAAAAAGTGGATTTCCAAAAGCTCCCCTCTGGTGCCAGCAACTTACCAGGGGTGTTTGCAATAATATTGGGGACATTTTGGTGAAGGTCCGGGGGTCTGGGGTGAAGGTCCGGTTTTGGACTCCCTTTTGGCAGGGGAATTGGCGAAGCTATGGAAAAAGTGCACAGCCCAAGTCGGGGCAATCCGATTTTTGCGATGAATTACATAATTATAAAACAATGTAGTGAGATCCTCTGAAACAGCGGTGCGAATTCAAACCGTTCGACCCATTGAAACAAATGTTTGTGAACTGTGTGAATATTGCATGGATGGATGGACACACACACACACACACATACACACACACACACACACACACGCACGCACGCACGCACGCACGCACGCACGCACGCACGCACGCACATGTGTGTGTGTGTGCGTGTGTGTGTGTGTGCTGTGTGTGTGTGTGGTGTGCGTGTGTGTGTGTGTGTGCGCGTGCGTGTGTGTGTGTGCGCGTGCGTGTGTGTGTGTTTTACGATATTGCATCAAGTGCCATTCATAAGGGTGTGCTCCCTTCACCAGAATCACCTCCAGCGCTCATTTTTCTACTCGAAGTGAAATTAAATAATTAATAAATAATATTCAAAGCGGAAAAAACAAGTTTTGCGATGATGGGCAGCAGGCCAGTCGGCCAACCGAAGCTCCAGGCAGCCACAGGTGCTCCATTATTGCCCCTGAGCAACCCCTCATACTCAGTTTTTCATGGGGCATGAACTCATTTTCTGCTTGGGCTTGGCTGGCCTGACTTGCGGCGACCCATACAACTTCAAACACCAACCACAACCCCGCAGGGTTAAAAATGTATATATTTAAGCTTACCGCAGTCACCCTGCAGGCAAAAAACGAGATTTATGCGAGGTGTTATAGGAAAGGTCCGGTAAATTTATTTTGGTTCCAATTTGATGAAGTGTATGTGAATAGCCCCTTGAATGTCGAAAAGAAGCATGATTGGGCGCTTGCTCAGTGCCCCCCCTCTGGCATTATTAGTAAGCAAAACGAAAGAGTAACGAGAGTGTAGTGTTCTTTCAATCCTGCAAGCTGCAGAAAAAGGCACGGCAACTCAAAAGTGCCACAAGCTGTTGCAGCGAACACGCTGCCTTTGGGGCATGAGTATCTTTGTACAAATCATGAGTTATAATGACTCTGCTACGCACATCTGGATACTTTTTGAATGTGCAGGAAGGCATGACAGTATTGCGCAACATCCCCATCTTTGTGGAGAAGAAGACGGAGATTCACCGAGACATAGTGACAGGTAGGTTTTGGTGTGGCTAACTGCGCTTTCCAGGACGGCAATTCGCGTGGTACCCAATTTACCATGCTCCAGTTGACTTAGAAAAAGAAAAAGAGGATTTCATTCGCAACTATTTGACCTACCATTTGAAAATTTTTCGAGTTGTTTGCTAGGTGAAGCTTGCTTGGACTCTATTTGAAATAGACAGATGCTGCATCACACTATTATTTTTTTACAACCCCTGCTGATGCACAAGTCCAAATTTGGAGCCTCCCCCCCCCTCCAAATAGACTGAGCTAAGCCTTCAATAAGGAGATAACATGCGATTTTCCTTGAAAGGAACAATTCTGTTGCTCGCTCAGGCCTAAATAATAGCCTTATTCTTCATCAATAATGTGATATACATTGAATAGGCCGGAGCACTGTTTCCAGGAACGAGGTTTCTGTGGTTTTAACATGAATGCGTTCAAGACTAAATAACAGGCTGCTTGTGTATTACAGGCCACCCACCACACAGCAACCTGCCCACCATGCTTACCTGATACTTGTACTACTGTTTGTCCCTTAAAAGATGCATCCACCCACTACGTCAAGCTGCGCGTGGATGATGGTCTGACTTGGGAGGTGGCTAAGGAGCGCAGGGATGCGGTGCACGATGAGCTGGTCAGCAGGAACACCCCCCCTGATCGCCTTAAAAAGGTATGTCTGCTGCCCTCTGTACTGCATACGAACGTGCCACGTGTCCCTATTCTCGTGCAACCCTTGCTTGCAACCAAAACAATCCCATTGTTCCTGCCGCTGTGCAGAACGGCTTCTACGTTGCACGCACCGACTGGAGGGCCTTGCACATGCCCCACATTGTGCTTGCCACGGAGGTAGCTAAGGCCTTCAGTGATTCGCGCCTCACCAAGTTCCGTGTGCAGCGCCCCTACCAGAACTCCAGGTCAGTCAGCTCTTGGGATTGTACAGTAATCATGCTCGTCTTCGTGATTTGGTATGCCTCCCCATTGCTCTGGAGGGTTTGCAGAGAAAAAGCCATGCATCAAAACTTGCTATTTACCAGGACGATTAGCCAAGGGGCGATAATCCTTAATGCAACAGCAGCACATGCGCTACAGGGCTCCACAAACCTTACAAAAGCACCCTAAAAAATTGAATGCCGCACTTGCCTTGCATGCTTGCAGCATTATTTGGCCGGAGCATGATCTGATCGGTGAGTGACATGCGTGTATGGTGTGTGTGTTGTGTGTGTGCGCGTGTATGTGTGTGTGCTCTAGCCTACCTCACTTCTTGGTGGAGGCTGCTCACCAACGTTATCTGTCACTTACTCTCACCTAATGGGTTCTTGCACAAGTGCCTTTGCAAACGTCATAATCGCAGTTGTGGTATTTGCATGCGCACCCTCAGCAAATTTAAACCTGCTGTGTAATACAATGACCTTTTTAAAGAGTGCACACACGTCCCAACAAATTGCAACAATTGCACACACACATACACATACGATCACATGCACATACAGAGAAGTACCGGCCATTGCGAGACGACCAGGTACGTCTTTTACTATAATTTGGTCACGCCCTTGTCTGATTTCCGTTTCTGTTTTTTATATTAAAATCGTACCACTCCACGCCTGCTCCAGTGTTATTTTGTTACAGTGCATCCCTATGTAATTTAAACCTGCCTGCCTGCCTGCTCAGCCTAATCACACCTTCCATTGGTCTCAGGAGGCGGAGCGCTTGTGGCGCAAATGGTTTGATGCCATGTCAACAGGTCAGTCGCTCTGCTTTAATTTCTCGTCGTCCCCTCCACTCTTTCTAGAGCCAGGGTTGCCGAAACCTGTGTAAGCATGGTGCTTTGAGGCCAACAAGAAGAGCGTGAGTTGCCTGTTTTAGTAACCCTACTTTGTGATTTGCGCTGTGCTGTAATAAGCATGTTGACACAGACCTTCCGATAAACAGGTTGCTTTTGTTCTCTGTTCTCAGTTTTTCAACCCCACCACACCATGCAGGCTGCCTGCACGGCCCCAACTGCCAGGCCAAGGGACGTGGTGAAGCCTGCTTTTCAGGCACTCGTATCTACTACAAATATATGATCTACGGTGTGTAGGTGATGGGAATGCTGACCAAAGTAGAGTACTGCTGCCTATAATAATATGTGGGCACCGTAAGGAAACTTGTCCTTTTTTATAAATTAAGCTCCCATCTCTGTTGAAGTTGTCATGTCTGCTTGCACGAAGCTACTGGAGTGACAGAAACTTTTCTTTTTGGGATATAACTGCGCCTGCCTGGCAAGTTGATGATCCCTAACACTCACTGCTTGCTTGTGCTCCTGTTTTTGTTATTGCAGGAGCTCTCCTGCCTGTGCTGCACAAGCTGTTCAAAGTGCACGAGACAAGTGGCTACGGGCGCTCTGGGGATGGGAAGAAAGCACCGCCACGTGCCCTGCGCTGCGAGGTCATTGAAAAGCAGGTGAGAATACTTTCCTTGTCCTTTTACATATCTGCACTGGCAAGAAAGCAGTGCAAATCTTGATGGCGTGCCTAACCCTGTTACCACGCATCCTGTGTTATAATCCTGCCTTGTCAATTTTTGACAGGCTGAGGAGGACCAGGAAGCTCAAGCAAGTGACGAGGACGAGGGCACAGCCCCAGGAGGCGCAAGCACAAGCGCTGGTGCCCGTCGGAGGAGACGCACAAGTACGCTGCTGTTGTTTTGCTTTGCAACAGACATTGGCTAATGGCAGACGCCCATAAAGAATTCCTAGGTCACACACCACACACATACACGTGATACATCCAACAAACACACAGGCAGCGGAAGCAGCGCTGATGGTGGAGGCGCTGATCCCAGTAAAAGGCTAGTGCCTGCACAGCAGCCGAAACGGCTTATGGTGAGGTTTGGGAACTGTTTTGTGCACAGCGTGCTCGTTCGCTCGCCCCAGTTTCATTTCCTTTAACAGTATTTCTGCAGTTATAAGCCAAACTGGCAGACTGCTGGCGAATGACGTCAATTTTAACTCCCACCGCTCGCCTGAAACGTTTTCTCGCACAGGTGGGCTTTGGGATGCATCGAGGGGATGTGGAGCTCCTGCTCGCGCACTTGGAGGTCCAAGAAGAGGTTTAATGCTCATTATCGCATAACTGTTTGCGATAAGATTGCCTGAATGGAGAGACGCAGAGCATGAAGAGGAGGTTTTGCGATGGATGTGTGTTAATGATTTAACGTTCCCGTTAATGCTCTTTGACATAATGTATTATAGTCACTGCTTGATTTCACAGGTATATGTGTTAAGGCGCAGAAGAATTTGTGTGTGTATGCAACTCGGTTTCAATAAGTTTGTCCTGCTGTTGTTGCGGGAGTGACAGAAGTGTGTTGAAAGCATGCTATTACTCTTGATTTGTGTACAGACAAAGTTATTACAGGATTTGCCGTGAAAACTCTGGCTTCTTTGTTCCTGGTCCTTGACATTTTATTTTGGCAAGGTGTAATTGCAGCTGATTTTAGCTTGCAGGACTGCATGAACACTAGAAAATATTGTTTCTTTTTTGCTTAATAATAAGCAATGTTGTTTTAACGGCAAAGGAGTTAATTGCCTTAAAGGATTGACGACGCCTGTTCCTCCGGATGTAAAGAAAGAAGAATTGGCAGCAGCACAGATCCGCTTGTAGCAAAAAATGGACTTTTAGTGCATGTTCGTGTAATAGGAGGGGGCCTTTGATTTGGAGTCTAGTATCTTAGACTCAAAGTCCAAGCCCCCCTCCTATCTAACCCTAAGTTTTTTTAAAGCGCAAAGATTTCTTTCTAATCCCCAGCACCCTCCGTGGCCCTCAAAGAGCATGTCCTGAACAAGGACCGAAGTTTACTGGTGACCGACCAGCACTGAATTTAGCAAAGGTTGCTACTCTATCCTAGCGCGTACAAAGAGCGAACTCGCAAATTTCTGGTTTTGCCAAGGCTGAGTTTCCCCCCACTTCCCCCCCCCAAATTGGCAATTGGAATTTAGTTGTGCCATACCTTTAAACTTTACCCAGGTGTGTCGTAATTAATAAAAGTAAGGCGGATGAGTGACAGTGACAGTGAGGAGCGATACTTGCACGATGTCGAGATCGTTTTCGTGCCGCCCCTTGAAATTTCACAGCAAGCAGATCCAGGACAGAAGGTGCGCACGAAAATTTTGTGCAGTCGTGGCAAGTGAGAGCGGCCTTGAAAATCGAGGCAGACAGACGGGCCAACTGCATCCTGCTTCTTTGTCTGACAATCACAGGACAGCAAAAAGAGGAGGAACAAAGAGGGTGGAGGTGCGTGGATTGTGTGTGTGCTTCCAGGAGGGCATACTTTCAGAGATCTCACAACGCACAGGCACGCGCACACACACGCACAAACATACACGCACACACAGCCACATGCATGCCTGCCTGCACGCACGCCCACACATTCATGCAAATGAAACACATACACACACAAATATACACACTCATGCACACAAAAACGCAAACAACGCACACACACGCATGCACGCATGCGCGCGCGATCATACACACACACACACACACACACACACCACGCACGCACACACACGCGCGCACACACACACACACACACACACACACACACAAACACAAACACACCACGCACGCACACACACACACACACACACACACACAAACACACACACACACAAACACACACACACACACAAAACACACACACACCACGCACACACACACACACATACACCTCACAACGCACTCACAATTACATACATGCACACACACATGCGTGTGCACATAAGTAATTTTAATCTGCACGTACATTGCTATAAAGGGTGCACCTCAAGGCAAAAGATAACGGGTTAGTTCGACTGCACACTGCCGTACTTCCTCCTGCACAGCACACACGGCAAATGTTTCTTGAAGATCTACAGTGCTAGATGAAATTAAGGAAAAAGACTTCGTTTCCCTCCTCTTGATACCAACACTCCTTTTGTTTCAGCCACCGCCAAAAATGAGATATATATCTAACATCAGACAACCTGCTTTAAAAATTGCAAACACAATGCTTCGGGTGCATGTTCACATGCACAGCTTGTAAATTGACATTTGCCTTGTAGAACAGCAAACCAAGCAATAGCTGTTATTCCAGGGGTTGTACGGGTCCCAGTGAACAAGACCCTGCTGTCGCTCCGCAGCAAGGTGCTCAAAAGAGCGTTCCAGGCTGAGGAAAACGTGGTGCGTATATGGGGGGGGAAGACATTCAGGCCCTTAATAAAGAGAAGAAAGAAGAGCTATGCAGGCAGTGAAAATTACTCCCCATATATATCAAGGAAAAAGGAGCCACTTGAAACCAGTTCCTGTAAAACTTGTTCACCACAAACCACCTTGATGCGGGCATGGGAAGTTATTTTGGGGATCATACACACCTGTCTGTTTAGAAACAATGAGCATCAAACTCGTGAGAACTGGGGGGCTAGGAGGTTGATCTATGCAGGCGTTTCCAGAGTTTTTAAAGGTGTTTCATGAATGCCTGGTTTGGCGTTTGGTTTTTGTTTACAAAACATGCTTCTTCACACAACCTGACAACAAAATGTTCTGCAGGTGATCAAGTTTACGTACCACAGTGACGAGCACCTGAGGGCAGGCAGGCACGTTATTTCCATGATGCACGACCTGCCGTTCCCTGCTGCCGTCCGGAAAGTGGACTGGATGACGCTCACGCTTCCCCCCTTTCTGCTGGCACAGGTGAGAGGCACGCGCCTCAGAAAAAAACGTTTCCAGGTTGGAATGCATTGCACCCTGCTTGGATTAAAAAGGACCTATCAGGCACAGGCATATTACATGTGAGAGTAGGCCACACTAAGCTTTATTGGACTTAGAATTCTCTCTCGGTCATCCACAATAGCTAACTTCATGATCCAAGAAGAAATGGCTCCAACTTGGATTGTCCTGGGCAAGAACATGATCTCAGAGCACATCCCCAACTTCCTCTTGATCACTACTCTCCCCCTGTGAAGTGCTATACACCCTAGTCCCCTTCTCAGATGTACGAGGCCTTGGCCAAGCTTATTGTCTAGGATAGTAGAATGATGATGAAATTGTTGTTTGACATTGATGATAAATTGTTAGTTTATAGACTGCGTAAATTTTATGCAATTTTTAAGCTACATTTGTGCAAGCTTCATTCCGCTTACTTTGCCCACCATGTTTCAAATACCTTTCCTGCTTGTCTTTCAGCCGGTCAGCGCGTGCTGTAGCTAAAGCAGCGGAGTGGATACACCTTGACTGATCATATGAAATTCTGGTGTCAATGATAATACGTAGATGGCGTCCTGGGCTGACTGCTGGGCCTCTTCAGAATGCCTTGCCCTCTGCCTTGGACGCCTGTCTGAGGCGAACACGGCGTCTATGAAGGCCAAGGATGTGAACACTATCCTAAGTCTTCCCGATGCCATCCGTGCCCACCCCACCTTTCCAGAGGTGTTTGCTCTGTGCAAGCAATGGCTGGAGTTGCATTACTTTGATGTGCACAAGCTAATCGTGGAAGAGAGGGGGCATGAGTTATTCAAGGCTTTGCAGTTCTGTAGCCTGAAGTTGTGGGCTGGGAGCGGCAAGCTGTGTGTATATAATGAGAATGATGTTGCCGTGGCACTCGCCCTCTGGTGTGAAAACCAGATCTTGAGTGAGGCTGAGTGCGAGGAGCTCCGTGCGCTGCTGAGGCTGAAGCAGCTGAGTCCTGCATTCCGGCAGTTTGTGCTTCCCAAGCTCAGTTTCTTTCGTCCTTTGGGTTTTGATATTCCTCGGCTCGGTTTTGCGATGAGCTTTGATGGAGGCATTCCTGCTCAAGATTCCGCGCTCCCTCCTGCCTGGACGACTGCTCCTGCACGGCACAAGGTAGCATGCTACCTGGCAGAGAGGCGTAAGCTGCAATTCTCCTTCAGCAGCAGCACTGTGGCAGGCATGATCAATTCTGCAATCAAAAGTGGAAGCAGCCAGAGTCGATTGTCCCCGTGCCTTTATGTTGGTGGCTCCTTTTGGGAGTCGAAAGTTGATTTCCAGATGCCTGTGCGTGCTTTAGGTGTTTATCTTCAGCTCGCGAGCTTGCCGCCAGCAGGCATCCCCACCCCTCAGTTTGCAAATGCTGATTTCTCTGTCAGCCTCCAGCAAAGCGACGGCAGCCTGAGAAAGGTGGCTGCCACCAAGAAGGCCTGGTTTCAGGGATGCGGCTTGGGCGATAGGGTGGTTTCATCGGTTGCGTCAGTGAATGATGTGAGGGGGCTGTTCTGTGAAGGTCACCTCGTGTTGCAGTGCACACTGAAAAATGTGGAGTGAGGTAGTAAACTGAGGGCTTGTCAACATGCAAAGGGGTATGTATGACACTGTCAGACTGTTATAAGTGCATGTTGCTTTCCTCTGCTGATTCCAACTTGACTGTGCCAAACTCCAATGTATCGGTATTGCAGCAGCTTGACTGAGATGGAGGATGGTCCTCTGTGGGTACGTAGATTCCTTGTGTGACAAAAGACACACGTGCAGGTTGAGCAGCCATGTCTTTATTTCTGTGGAAGGCAAGGTCAAGCTTTATGTTTTAACTCTTTTTTTGCGTCCTGGAGATTGCTATACATCAGCAAGCAAACTTGGAGGACTTGATAGCTAGCCGTACACATAAACTTGCATCTCTTTCTGTGAATGGTTTTTAAGTGACAGCGTTTTGACATAGCTAGCCGTACACATAATCTTGCATCTTTTCTGTGAATGGTTTTAAGTGACAGCGTTTTGACAAACTTCGCCGAAGAAATTAAACCATCTACAACAGGACGCGTCCGGTTGCTTGGTTGCTGGCCTGCAGCATGCAACTGTATTGAAATGCTAACTGACAAGTATAAGGTCCATAGAAGGCGACACCCTAATCCTGCAAAACATTCATTTAAATTTAATGAAGAACATGTCAAAATGCCTTTTAACTTTTTTGCCCAGAAAAGCTCATGTTCAGAGTAAAAATAATCTGGTCTCAGGTTTACAGGTATGCAGGGTTACAAATTAAGCCATCAATCAAAATGTGTGACTGCTAGGCTGCGTATGGAAACAATCATAAAACAGAAGGAACATCAAATGGTTTCATTTGGAGACCTGGCTGACAGCGCTCCTGAAGAAATATAATTGGGTCTGCTTAAAAGCAGGCAAGGAGTTGACAACTGGATGGTGCCGTTGCCCGTAGGTTTGAAAGTGGTTTCGTTTGGAGACCTAGGTGACAGCGCTCCCGAAGAAATCTTATTGGGCCTGCTTAAAAGATGGCTAAGAGTAGACAACTGGATGGTGCCGATGCTCGTAGGTTAAATGTTCTGCTCATCCTTTGGAAAGGGTTGTATGTGTACAATGAGACTGGTAGCATTCACAATTTGTAATACTGATGATGACAGGTTGGTGCAAAAAAGCAAGCATTGCTTTTCTTTAAAATTCAGACGTAACGGGCAGCCACTCATCATCATGATGTCCTTGTGCTTTAAGTGTGTCTTTGTGCATGTATTTGACTTTGTGTGTGTATATGTGTGTGTGTGTTTGTGTTTGTGTGTGATGTGTGTGTGTGTGTGTGTGTGTGCCCGCATGTGTGTGTGCATGCACATGTGTGTGAATAAGTGTGTGTGTACGTGCGTTTTTGTGTGCGCATGAGCCTTGCATGTGTATGTATGTGTGCATGCGTGTGTGTTTGGTATAAAACATTGTTATGTGAGTGTGTGAGGTAGTTGTATATGAGTTTGGTGGGTGGGTGCGCTTGTGCACGTGCACATGCTTATGCAAACATGTGTGCGGGTCAGTGGGAAACGTGTGCGTATGCATGCGCAAACACGTGTTTGTATGAGTGTTTGTGTGTGTTTGTGTGTGTATGTTTGCATGTTTCTGTCTGTGCGTTGCATTTGTTGCATTTGTTGCACAGAAATCGAGTTTACAGCAATTTAATTCTATTCATGCTACATTTCCGAAAAATCAGTCTGTACAAAAGAAATCAGTCTGTACAGAAGTTCAGAACCATGGCCACCCCCAAGATCATCAACTTTGCCACCGGCAATAAGAAAAAGCTAGAAGAGGTGCCTGCTTGCTTGCACGCAAACAGCTTGCATCCTGACCAGGACCGCCCCAACAGGTTCGAACCATAAGCATAAGCATAAGCAGTCTCCTCAAACTGCAGGTGGTAGCCATCCTAGCTGCAGGCAGCTCCCTCCCTTTTTCTGTGGAAGCCACTAAAATAGACCTGCCCGAGCTGCAGGTGTGCGCGTCATTATTGATGTCATTGATCTGGGGTGTAATATGCGTTTATGAATATGCACGCATGCAATACACACGCATACACGCACAGGAGCGCACACACACGCACGCTCACACACACACACACACACACACACACACAGACACACACAAACACACATACATACACACACACACATACACACACACTCATATGCGCATACAAATTCTCACACTCATGTGTGCACGTCAAACACATGCAATTACTCGCTTGAACACACATACAATGCACACTCTAACACACTTGCATCTAAACATAGCACACGTACAGCCAATTGTCCTCTGCTTCTTTTTGCCCCACGTCATCTATGTGAGCAGGGTGAGCCTGAGGAAATCAGCAAGGAGAAATGCCGAATTGCCGCCAAGGCCATCAGCGGTGCAGTTATGGTCGAGGACACCAGCCTGTGCTTCAATGCCTTGAAGGGCCTTCCAGGTAGGCCTGGACCAGTTGTGCTGTATATTGTTACAAGAACTGACTTTTTGTCAAAATGAAAGGCATCTAGCTCTGACGCCCGCATCGTGCTGCTGCTCAGTGCAGGTCCTTACATCAAATGGTTCCTTGAGAAGCTTGGGCACGAGGGGTTGAACAAAATGCTGGGTAGGTGGAATGCCGTTTGTACCCTGGCGGCGCACTATAGCTCGCCGTTGCTACCGGTCACTAGCTAATGTGACATACGCCTGTGCTCTCACCATGTGCAGTCGGGTTTGAAGACAAGTCAGCGTACGCGCAGTGTATCTTTGCCTACACCCCAGGTAAGTATGTTTTGTCATTGCTTTCACCCCAGTGTATCTTTGCCTACACCCCAGGTAGGTATATTTTATGTGTGATTGCAGGGTTCTTTTGCGTGCAGACCAAATGATCAGTGTTCAGTGTTGGCCTCTCTTTCGTGGCAGGCCCGAGTCTAGGCCCCGCGTGGCACGTATGTGGGTCAGCAAGCTCGTTTGAATAGAGCATGGATTCAAGCCGCTACAGTCAAAGTTCCTGATGCACCACACATATAAAGAGGGACACACGTATTTTGATGGCGGATGTGAGAGGAAGCTCAAATAACGCCTGCCATTTGAAGCAAGTGTGCCAGTGTGCCATCATGTGTGCTTGTGTGCTTGTACACATGTGCGTGACAAAAGGAGGGATCATGGTTTTGCATTGCTGGTCTGCTGTTGATGCGGGTCCCAATGCAGAGCCTGACACAGAGCCGGTGACGTTTGTGGGGCAGACACAAAGCCACGTTGTTGAGAGCCTCAACCTGGCTGGAGACCATTCTCCCCCAACTTGCTGTGACCGTTGCATCCAATGTGACCAATGTAGGGCCTGACATAGAGCCGGTGACGTTTGTGGGGCAGACTCAAGGATTCATCGTGCCCGCCCGTGGGCCCCACAGCTTTGGATGGGACCCCATTTTTGAGCCGGAGGGCACTGGGCAAACATATGCAGAGATGGATGCTGTAGCTAAGAACAAGATCAGCCACAGGTGCGGTGCAGTTCTGCGGTGCCCTGTCACAGGCTGCGATACCATGTCATGCTTATGTATTTAGCAATCATTATTGCAGGGGCTTTGGTTCAATAAGAGAGTCACCTTATTTACGGAGAGAAACAAGTTATTGGAAGAGAATGGACGGAAACTAAATCTGCTTGCATAACGTTCAATACCAATGAGTGGAAAAAGGGAGAGCACCGAGTGTCGCTTATGCTGGAACTTCTCAATCATGAACATAGAACCTTCAGCTCCGGTGCAAGCAAACCTTGCTTTTGTTACTTTGTGCAGGTATCGGGCATTAGATGCTTTGCGAGTTTACCTTATTAACCAATCAAGATGAGGGCAACACGTGCAAATACTGCAAAGCACTTCAGGTAGTGGCATGGCACGTTGGTGTTATCATGTCGTGTAAGCAAGGTGGCGGTCGTGGACGTGATAAAGTGCTTTCTAGGTATCAGCAGGCCGTTTGGAAGTGGCTGTTGGAACTACATGCCTCTCTGCTTTAAGACTGTCACTTCTGTCTTTCCTGTGTTAATTTTACTAAGGTATAGAAGATAGAAGCTTCTCACTTCACCTGACAAATTGATGTTTGCTTTGTTACAACGATTAGGAATGCAAAGAGGCAG
>Ga0307951_1001270_pt1:5000-15276 | contig 15276 bp, 20 predicted proteins | sample OrgLakmetagen374_FD_201842 | JGI IMG/M metagenome (GOLD analysis project Ga0307951, IMG submission 201842) | Saline water microbial communities from Organic Lake, Antarctica - #374 | ecosystem: Environmental > Aquatic > Non-marine Saline and Alkaline > Saline | place: Antarctica... | reverse complement strand
AGTGGCAAACATGACAATCAATAGATGGTCTCTGCTCAGGTCACAGTCCACCCACAACCTAGACACTTGCTGAATAAAACAAGGATTTCACACAGTCTCTGCGCACACCTGCTAGAGGCAAACATGTCAATCAATAGATGGTCTCTGCTCAGGTCACAGTCCACCCACAACCTAGACGCTTGCCAAATAAACAAGGATTTTCACAGTATCTGCTACACACCTGCTAGAGGCAAACATGACAATCAATAGATGGTCTCTGCCCAGGTCACAGTCCACCCACAACCTAGACACTTGCCAAGTAAAACAAGGGAATTACACAGTCTCTGCGCACACCTGCTACAGGCAAACAAGATGCTTAACATATGGCCTCTGCTCTCTGCTCAAGTCACTGGCCATCCACCTAAAGACTTACCAAAAAAGGGAGGGATCTCGAACGGGTAATCCCTGCCCAGATCGCTCAATTCATCCACCACCTACATTTTGATGAATTTGTATGTGCTGGGTCAGCACTTTTGTTAATGCACTCACCAAAAAAGGGAGGGATTTCAAAAGGGTTAATCTTCCCAAGCTCTTCCAGCTCCTCAACCACCTGCAGATGGCATTCAGTGCATGCATGTGCACATTCGAACTTTTCGCATGCATGCACACATTATAAGCAGGAAGCGCGACATTCTGTTTCCTCCTCTCTTCCTCAACCACCTGCACATCTTAAGCTGATTGTGAAATGATTACCTTAGTTTAATTCCGTTACCTCAACCATCGACACATTATAAGGCACATACGTGCATGCATGCGACGTAATGCAGGACATGAGCATACTTCAATTGAAATCACGGAGGGGGCAAAAGAGTGCTACGCTACGTTTTAAACACATCACTTCAGATCATTGAAGAACATCGATGAAGGGGGTAAAAAGGGGGATATGCTGCAATGACATTTATGCTCTTAATGCTGTGATATCTGAGTAATAATAAGAACTAAAAATCTGTTCAGATGTTTTGCGGTCTGTGATACCTCCAGCTCCCACTGATTATCCCCTACTTCCTGGCGGAAAAGTTTGCCGGTATATGGCATTTCAGTCAAAGGAATTTTCTCCTTTGTAAATGTCAGGAGTGTCACCGTGCAGCATATTTCTTTCTCCCGATCCTAACCGTTCCTCTTGCATCTTGTATCCATGTAGATTATAGTATGCGTGCACTTAAGCACCTCATTAAATAAACAATGCACGTGCCTTCACCACACAGGTGATTTAGATGGGGGAACGATCGCCATCGTCATTCTGCCCACCTTGTCAATGTTGACTTTGGCTGCACCCCCACCAACAGTGCACGAGGCTTCACCACACAGGTGAAAGGGGGAGCGGTTGTCATCATCATTTTGCCCACCTTGTCAATGTTGACTTTGGCTGCACCCCCACCAACAGTGCACGAGCCTTCACCACACAGGTGATTTAGATGGGGGAACGATTGCCATCGTCAATCTGCCCACCTTGTCAATGTTGACTTTGGCTGCACCCCCCCCAACAGTGCACGAGCCTTCACCACACAGGTGAAAGGGGGAGCGGTTGTAATCATCATTTTGCTCACCTTGTCAATGTTGACTTTGGCTGCACCCCCACCAACAGTGCACGTGCCTTCACCACACAGATGAAAGGGGGAGCGATTGCCATCATCATTCTGCGCACCTTGTCAATGTTGACTTTGGCTGCACCCCCACCGACAGTGCACGTGCCTTCACCACACAGGTGAAAGGGGGAGCGGTTGTCATCATCATTTTGCTCACCTTGTCAATGTTGACTTTGGCTGCACCCCCGCCCCCGATGAGCTGCTTCATGATGTTTCCAAGAGGCTCTACCAAGCCAGCAGCAGAGGGGTCCACCTGCAAACATGCAGGCAGAACAAAAACGTTGGTAAGTGGACACTTGTAGCCCAGGGTGCTCTCTGGCACTGCAAGAGGTTCTACTAAGCCAGCAGCAGAGGGGTCCACCTGCAAACATGCAGGCAGAACAAGAACGTTGGTAAGTGGACACTTGTAACCCAGGGTGCTCTCTGGCACGGCAAGAGGTTCTACCAAGCCAGCAGCAGAGGGGTCCACCTGCAAACATGCAGGCATTACAAAAACGTTGGTAGGTGGACACTTGTAGCCCAGGTTGCTCTCTGGCTCTGCAAAAGGCTTTGCCACCTCTGTATTTATGCTTATTTATGCTTAGTTACTGGATCCATATTATACACATTAGAACGTGAAATACGCCCTGTGAATAAAAAGTGAATAAAGAGATAACTTGTGTCGTTCATAAAGTTTGACGTGAACGTTGTCATAACTGAAGACCAACAAGTGCTCTGCCAGAGTTCTTTTGGTGTGCTCACTCAAGTATCTCTCTCTCTCTGCTTATAACAAACTCTGTGTGTTCGATTACAGTTTTCTTTGCTGATCAAATTGAGACCCCAGGGGCAGCCACACAACCTAAGCACATCAATACCAGGAGCTTTATCACTAGCCCATACAGAAGACCCTGTTCTATTCCATTGCCACACAGAAGCACACACAAACCGTAGAGATGAATCATACACTTTTTCACACAAGCGTACTTCAAGCATGCACACACACATACACACATATAAACACACAGGCATACCCATATACACACGCTTGCGTGGGTCAAAGCTCAAGACCTCTTGCATCTGGCACGCCTTCTCGCTCAACAGCCATTGAAGGTAAGCACCAATGCAGGCACGCAAATCACAAAAATGAAGGCCACGCCCAGCGCGTGTAGGTCGCATGCTATAAGGCAGACCACGCACGCCCTTGTGCATCCCTGTATCGCACAACTGGCCCAGTTTTGGTAGGTTCTATGCCAGGTAGACCATGCGTATTCTAATGCATCCCACCATTGCACGACTAACTTCTCATGAGAAGAAGCGTAGTGCTTGTTAGTTCTATGCCAGAGCAGACCAAATACACTCAAGCATCACATTATTGCATGACTAACATCTAATGGGAAGAAGCGTAGTGCTTGTAAATTCTATGCCAGTGCAGACCACACACGCTCAAGCATGCCACCATCGCACAACTTACGTACTGGGGACGAAGCCCAGAGCTTGCAGGTCGTATGCCAGTGCAGACCACACACGCTCAAGCATGCCACCATCGCACAACTTACGTCTTTGGGGATGAAGCCCAGAGCTTGCAGGTCGTATGCCAGTGCAGACCAGTCTTCTGTAGACAGGTGAGCGATGTAAGAAATGAGCGCCCCTCGCTGCTCTTCAGTCACCTGCGTGGCAAAAACGGAGTTGAACAAGGGAAAGGCTTACAAAAGAAAACTGAGGGTTTGAAACATAAATAGAGTGCCCCTCGCTGCTCTTCAGTTACCTGTGTGGCGAAAAGGGAGTTGAAGAATGGAAGTAAGAAGCTTTGTTTTTTGTTGCTGATATCAACTCCCTTCTCTCTTCTACCGCTGCAACTGCAGTCAAACGGCACTGATAACCTCACACGCACAATTTTTCTTGTGTGAGCACTCGTGGAGTGCAAGCGCATATAGGACAAAGACGCAACAAAAGATAGCCATTTTCCGGAAATAATCACACAAAAATGTTTAAACACAAACACGGTTGACATGCAATTCTGTCATAAAACTTCCAAAATCAAAATGCAGCTTCTGTTCCAGCACAAAGAATTGCATTGGACGACAAAAACAACACAGACGCACACCATCAGGACCTACCTCTGTCATGAGACCGAAGTCTAAGATCACAATGCGGCCATCGTTAGAGCGCATGAGGTTTCCAGGGTGGGGATCCGCATGTAAGAAGCCTGTCTCAAGGAGCTGCAGGTAGTTGTGGGTGTGCTTTTTTGTGCGTGAGAGTTTCATGTGCGAGCATGTTGTGTGTGCGTGTGTGTGCACTTGCGCACATGTATGTTGTATGGTGATGAGCACCAGTACGTAGTGTATTCAACAAGCATACTATACAGCCAATCATGCGCCTGCGCCAAGTTGGTAAGCGTTCAGCAGGCTGGGTCACAGCTCACGACGAACACCCAAAGTAGCAATTACCACTGAGGCAGGAACACATTACCTGTCTACTGTCTTATGCATTTACTGTTAAAGTGACAAGAGCCACGGTTTTGCGTTGTGTCTTCACAGGCACGTACCTGCGCTAAGTACGCATTCAGCAGGTTGGTGCACAGCTCAAAACGAACACCCAATGTACCAGAGGAAACCAAGGCAGGGACAGATGTCCTTTCTACTGCCTACAATTACACTGAGAAGCGCTATGTTGTCCTGCATCCTGCACAACCACACACCTGCACCAAGTAGGCGTTCAGCAGGCTGGTGCACAGCTCGCGCACATCAGTCGCTCTGCTCTCGCTCAGCTTCTCACCGCGGATCCAGCTGTGTGCAGCAAGTGAATTAAAGTGTGTGGGCAGTTTATGAGCACAGATCAGTCGCTCTGCTTTCGCTCAGCTTCTCACCCTCGGATCCAGCTGTGTGCAGCAAGTGAATTAAAGTGTGTGGGCAGTTAATGAGCACAGATCAGTCGCTCTGCCCTCGCTCAGCTTCTCGCCGCGGATCCAGTTGTGTGCTGCAAGTAAATCAAAGTGTGTGGGCAGTTTATGAGCACAAATCAGTCGCTCTGCCCTTGCTCAGCTTCTCACCGCGGATCCAGCTATGTGCAGCACGAGTGAGTTAGGAGTTTGCGAGCAGTGTATGAGCACAGCGGATCCAGCCGTGTGCGGCAAGTGAATCAAAGTTGGTGAGCAGTTTGTGAGCGCAGATGCTATGTGCTGTGAGCAGCACAAGTGAGTTAGGAGTTTGTGAGCAGTTTTTGAGCACAGATCATGCGCTGTGTGCAGCACGAGTGAGATAGGAGTTTGCGAGTAGTTTGTGAGCACGAGTGTTATGTGCTGTGAGCACGTCGAACGCTATTGCAAGCATTCTGGATACAAATGTGCCTCCGTTTATTCTTTGGTAGCGCTACCATAATTGTACTAATGCATAAACAGGAAATTAAAATATTTGTATTGCCAACCATCTCTCGGGCAGCTTCTCCTGCTATAAACACACACAATTCATATTTTGCCTTAGGCTTTGCCTTGTACATCTCAACTCGAACCTCAATATCTATTACCTTTTTTCCATTACATTCTGTTTTCAGTGTGCAAGGAGGTACAAGCACCGAACCCATCAGCCCAACGTAGTGGCAGCCAGTCCTTTGTAATCTAGTATAATTTAACAAACGTACGCAAGCAACATAACTCACAAAGTGGTCAAAATCCATTGATGCAAGCATCCAAGAAAGTGTTTGTAAATCCACGCACACGCGCACGCACACATACGCTCATAAGCACACACATGCACAGACACACACGCGCACCCAAACAAACACGCACGCATGCAATCCAACTCACTATGTGGTCAAGATCTCATCGCTGCACATCTCCTCCACGGCTTGCGTCACCATGATACCCTGTGAGGAGTCAGTTGTTAGATAATTCGTGATTCATAGATGTTGTGATTCATGGATTCTTCTATCCATTAGCACCTTAACAAGGTAATCATATAATAATCATTTTCAGGAGTTGTTACGGCACTCAGCACCAAATTGCTCATGTACAATGTAAGGTGCAACAAGAAAAAATCCATTTGATAACCCGCAAACAGAACGTGGACACACTGCACTCAGAGAAAGTGAACGAGAAGCAGGAAAGTGCTGACAGGTGTGAGAGACAAGCACGCCACATTCACACACACATGCATACATACACACATATACACACATTCACACACATTCACACACACGCACGCACGCACACACACACACGCACACACACACACACACCTACACACACACACACAAAAAAAAACACACAAACACACACACACACACACACACACATACGCACACACCTTCAGCGGCGCCATCTGCTTGGCAAATGTGTTCATGGCACGCGCCTCCCAACCGTAGTCCATTTCATTGAAAAAACGCTCCGCCCAGGCATCAATGATCGCAGCCCAATCCACACGGATCTGCAACGGGTTTATGCACACACACACACTTGTACGTTAGAATATGTCAAGCCGTAGAAGGTAAGCAACCAAAAGCTGCACGATCGAGCACATCTGCCGTGAATACACGCCCAGTACATGAGCAGGGTTGGCTAAAACTGTGCGTTCAAAGTGCAGCGAAAATCGGAGTCCCACCAATTTATGGACCATGGGCTGCACGACCTTACACTAAAATTATAGTCCCTGCAAAAGGACTTGCTCTTTTCATTTATTTTCTCCCTCGTAAATATGAAACCAAGCACCTGCTTGGCAGGCCCTTTACTTCCACCTGAGACCCTATTACACTGAAAAATCTTCCTAGATCTTCGTTGAATTCCTGCAGATACTTCAGGCTTTATCTCAAATCTATTTTGAGAGTGAACTTTCATATTTTTACACACAGCCTATTGGCGTAGATATGTATTTAATCGGTGTGTATAAATACATTAACATCCGATGGGCAGTTTGGGCCATCCTCACACATAAGCAGATAGAATGAACAAAAAACAAATGCTGGACAACATACATTGGCAACAGCAATTGCCAGTTGAAGGCTTGTCAATATAAATGGTTGCGTATGAAAGCGAACTCATCAAGAGACGTGACACACAACTATGCACCACATAGACACAACCACACACGCACACCACACACACACACAGATACACACACGCACACACACACAAAAACACATACACAAACACACACACTCTCTCTCTCTCTTTCATACACACACACACACACGCACACACACACACACCTGTGGTCGTAGAGCCACTGCAAGATTGCGTATGAGCATGAGGTCCAAGGCCACTGCTTCCAGCACCCCAGGTCGTTGCACCTTGACAGCCACCTCCGCTCCCCCCAACTCTTTACGCAAGACGCCGTAGTACACCTGTGAATGAGGCCAGGGATGTTTCGTACAGACTTTAGAGACGTGCACTTCAATGAAATATGTGTTAGTATGTGTTAAATAATATGGTAAGTGCGATACGGCATGTTATACAAAGACCCGTAGCATACCTGTGAGGCCAGAAATGTTTCGAACATACTTTTTGAGTCGTTTGATACTGTAAGTCACGCGTCAAATATTTAAATACAACACGGCGTATTATTCAAATACACCATAGTACACCAGTGAGCCAGGAATGTTTCATACAGACATTTTGAGATGTTTAAAACAGCAAAATACGCGTAAAATGCGATACGGCGTATGTAAAACACGCAGTAGTGCATCTGTGAATGAAGAGCGTGTTCGCACTCAGAACGTGAATGAAGAGTGTGTACACACTCAGAGCGTGAATGAAGAGCGTGTACGCACTCAGAGTGTGTACGAACTCAGAGTGTGTACGCACTCAGCGCGTGTACGCACTCAGAGCGTGTACGCACTCAGAGTGTGTACGCACTCAGAGCGTGAATGAAGAGCGTGAATGAAGAGCGTGTACGCACTCAGAGCGTATACGCACTCAGAGCGTGTACGTACTCAGAGTGTGTACGCACTCAGAGTGTGTAAGCACTCAGAGCGTGTACGCACTCAGAGCGTGTACGCACTCAGAGTGTGTCTGGCACACTTATGGTAAATCACACGTTCCGTCGATTACCATTTCGCTCACACTTCTTATGTCAGGCGCACGTCCTAGGGATATACAAGCATACGAGGCATGCAAGCTACCCAGCAATCATGCACAACACATTTGATTGCCAGGCACCTGGTATGTCTGCAACGAAAAAGACACGAATTAAACGCTCTGATTCTCGAGTTTGTTAACGTAACGATTCTTGTGCTTGGTGACCCCCGTCTTTGCCTTGCTTGTTCGTTTGAGTTTTGAATGTAATGTGTGGTGTCATATACTCCTAGGATGCTATACACATCCTATAGGAATATACGAGCGTACACACCGTGCAAGCAGGGTTGGCCCGAACCGTATGTGTACACCGTATATGGCCAGATATTTGGTGATTTCTCTGCCAAAAACACCAAATTTAAACCGTATTTTACACCGTATTTTACACCGTATATATAGTTATGGTCAACCCTACGTGCACGCTACGAAGAGATTCTGTACGACACAGGTAATTGCCAGGAGTTGACCTGTCATGGAGGCACACATGTGATCTAGTTTACTGACAGGCTGCGCTAAGAAGGGGCACGTATTTTTTCACGCATCCCTCAGCACCAGCACAACCACCTGGCTTAACAGCATTTCATACATGTACACATGTAGACATACACAAACACACACTCATACACATAAACGCACAAACCCACCTGACCCAATGATGCAGCAGCCACAGGCCGCTCCGACAGAGTTTCAAACATAGCGTCCACTGGGCGTCCCAGCGAGGCCTCCAACACCGTACGCGAGATGGTGGTGGGGAAGGGGGGCACACGGTCCTGCACGTGTGTGTACGTATGTGTGTGTGTACGTGTGTGTGTGTGTACGTGTGTGTGTTTGTTGCAGAATGCCTATATACGGGAGATGGTGGTGGGCACGGCAGGGATGTGCTTGCGCATGCGTGTGCACTTGTGTTCCTGTGTGTGTGTATACGTGTGTACGTGTGTGTACATGCGTGTGTATGTTGCAGAATGCCTACATACAGGAGATAATGGTAGGTGAGGCAGGCATGTGCGTGTGCATGTGTGTGCACATGTGTTCCTGTGTGTGTGCAGTATGAACACACTTGTGAGGTGACAAGGAAGGGCACTCGCGTCTTTGTGTGTGTGTGTCTGTGTGTGAAGCATGTTATTCTTGCGCACAATACGCCTAGGTTTAAGGCGTGTGAAGCATCTAAGTCTGCGGTGCACATTGAACCAACTTTTTTTCTCGTGCACACAAGCCTAGGGTCTATCACAACCATATCTAATATTGTCGTGTGTGAATACAGAGTATATAAAGCATCCTTAACAGGAACGTTCCAGAGCATACAATTATGGCTGACCTAACACACTTCTCAAAAGCAAAGCCAGTGATTTAAGGTGCACACACACATTCACACACACACGCACGCACACACACATACACACGCACACGCACACGCACACGCACGCACACAAACTCACGAACACACACACACACACACACAAACCTGCAGCATCTGGATTTGCTCAAAATATGCAGGAGACAGGAGGTCCACACGAGTTGACAGCGCTTGAGCAACCTGAGCGTTTGTGTGCGTGTTTCATTTGTGTGTGTGTGTGTTTATGTGTGTGTATGTGTGTGTGTCAAGAAACAAATTAAGGCATATCTGTCTCTAAATAAATATGTGTGCCCTCGGTGGTGGGCGTTGCACGACGCCCAAAGTGTGTGTGTATACGTACAAGTGAGAGCAAGCTCAAACACACACACACACACACACACACCCACACCCACACCCACACCCACACCCACACCCACACCCACACCCACACCCACACACACACACACACACACACACATGCACACACTCACACTTAGCTAAACATACAAATGCTCACACACACAGACAAACACACACATAAACGCACAAACACTCACAACACCTACACATACCTTGACATAAGCCGGGCCCAGCCTTTCGATGACCAATCTCAACTGAGAAGCGCGCTCCCGCTCATTCTGCTCCACAGTGTTGGTGGCAAAGTCCATGGCTAGCGCAGCCCCAAAACCAGCCGCCTCCGCAGCAACCTGCGCAAGCAAGCAAGTTGAAATTTTTGATTCAACGCCCAAAACCAGCTGCGTCAGCAGCGACTTGAGCATGCAAGGACGAGAATAAATGTGCGCCTTGCCTGCATACACACATCACATCTCACAACACCTACAAATGGGTTGGCTGCAAGTCTGGTATAACAGCAGTTCAGTAGTTGCCAGTACGCAAACCCACATGCGTAGGGTTGGCCAGAGCCGTAAATACACACCGTATATGAAGTTTTAATGATTCCCCTGCCAAAAGTACCGTACATACACTATATATGTATAATTCTGGCCAACCCTACACATGCGACACTCACGCATATCTGCACACATTCACAATTACCAAGCACACGAGCAAAAGAACATGGCAGTGAATGCACAGGGAAGCAGCTTGATTCTATTGTATTGATTCCTCTGCATTTGGTCTACCGTATTAATTCTACCGTATTGATTCGACCGTAATGATTCCTCTGTGAACTCTGTAAGGGTTCAAAACAAATGAAACTCTGTTTCTACCACATTGATTCCTCTGTACTTGGCTACTAGCATAAGTGGAAGGCAA
>Ga0307951_1001266_pt1 | contig 15309 bp, 11 predicted proteins | sample OrgLakmetagen374_FD_201842 | JGI IMG/M metagenome (GOLD analysis project Ga0307951, IMG submission 201842) | Saline water microbial communities from Organic Lake, Antarctica - #374 | ecosystem: Environmental > Aquatic > Non-marine Saline and Alkaline > Saline | place: Antarctica: Organic Lake... | reverse complement strand
GTATTACTCGTAGAAAAGGTATTACTCGTAGAAAAGGTATTACTCGTAGAAAAGGTATTACTCGTAGAAAAGGTATTACTCGTAGAAAAGGTATTACTCGTAGAAATAGAATATCTAGGAAATAATATAATATAATATAAATATATAACGAACAATGGCCAACGACTCTGAATCGTGTCGTTCAGAGGGTATTAATACCTTTACTTTTCAGGAACAATGTCGTGTAAAGTCCGATGGTTCATTTGCACCAACCAAAGAAGCGTTGCTAAAAATACATCCAGATAGAAATTTAAGTTGTAAAGATGATGCTAAAGAAAAATTTAACATGTTGACTGAAAAATGTAATAAAGGACCAACTGATACGACACCAGCAATTTGGTCTAGAATACCTGCAACTACTCCTAGTAGTAGGTATAAAGGTGCGTTCCCTAGTGGTATGTCTCAAGCTGCTAAGAACTACATTAGTAGGTCTCAAGGTGCTGCATACGATCCATTTATAGATGACCCACATAAGGATGTAAGGGAAGACTCTAGTAATGTCCCTCCTACCCCTGCTGGTGTCCCTCCTACCCCTGCTGGTGTCCCTCCTTCTCCTCCTACTCAAAGATACGGAAGGTCTAGAAAAGAAAAAACAAGTTGTTCGTTGTTTGGAACGTGTCGCGGTGGAAAAACACGCTACAAGAAAAAACGTAGAAAAAGAACTAAAAAAATAAAAAGAAAAAGAAAAGGTACTCGTCGTCGTTAATTTACTGCCACAAATATAAATTATAAGTATTGTAATATAATCTGATACCTATAATTAATAAAAATTTAAAATTTAATATCCAATAAATGACGATATTTCCGGTATATTTTTAATTCTATGTTATCACAAGTAATAACTCCGTCTTTAACTAATTGATTAGACATCTCCAAGACTAACTATTTTGATTCTGTGATTATGTGTTTTGCTTTACTGTATGCGTGCGTAGTGAGAGAATATATTTCGTCATCTACGTAAGATTTGTATTTATCACTCGTACGAGGAAAGAAATTTTTGCTGCCTAGCCCATAGTACAATACCATTGTTTCCGCTAATTTATACGATTGTGAAATATTTTTTGTGGCACCAGTCGTAACGCTATAATTATAGAACACTTCTTCTGCTGCCCTACCAGCAAGGAGTACTACTAGTTGTGAAAACAACTGTTCTCTAGTATATATATTAGTGTCTATATCGTTGACATTAAATATAGTGTATCCAGGTGATTTAGGCGACCATTCATTAAGATGTACTTTGGTAGGATTAGTGTGTTTCGGCAAAAGAAAACCAGAAATTGCGTGACCCATTTCATGAATAGCTATTTGGTGTAAAATTTGCTTACTGAATAGATTTTTGGTTATTTGATATCCTGCAATAGTGCTGGTGTATATATTTTCAATATCCTGCATACTAATGGATTTTCGGTGATCTCTTAAAGCGAACAACATTGCTTCATTAATGAGATTTTCAATTTCAGCACCACTATTTCCTGAAGTCATTTCTATGAGTTTTTCCTTATCTATGTCACTAGAAATAGATTTCCCAATCAGATGGATATCTATTATTTCTCTCCTTGTATCTGCGTCCGGGTTTCCTATATGTATTTTTTTATCGATACGTCCAGGTCGAAGCAACGCTGGGTCAAGTAAATCCATACGATTTGTTGCTGCTATAACAAAAACTCCGTTCGTTTTTTTAAAACCGTCCAATTTAACTAGTAGTTGATTGAGAGTGTTATCACGTTCCGAGGCAGATACATCTTGGTCGGTTGAACGAGCTCTACCCACAGCATCTATCTCGTCTATAAAAATAATACACGGTGTATTTTGTTCTGCAAGTTCAAACATCTCACGAATTCTAGCAGGTCCAACTCCAACATATTTTTCTTGAAATTCGCTTCCAGACACTTGAATAAAGGACGTATTTATTTGTCCGCTGAATGCTTTGGCAATTAAAGTTTTACCATTTCCTGGTGGTCCTTCTAAAATAAGTCCTTTTGGAGTTCTAACATTATAAGGAGAGTATTTTGTATAATTGACTAGGATATCTGCAATTTGCATAAGTTCTTGTTTTACGGTGTGATATCCACCGATGTTTTTAAAAGATAACTCGTGTGTGTCTACTAAATTAAAATGTTCACTGCTGGGTTGATTTGTGACTGGTTCTTTGAATATTCTCTCCATAAAAGCTTTATAGTTTGGGTCGTCCTTTTTAAAAATATATTTAACTCCTATCTGCATACTATTATTCATATTTGTTTCCGGTGAGTTAATTTTATTCGAAGGAGGTGCTTTTATTGTCGTTATTAAATTTATCCTGAAACATAGGTTCGTCTGGAAACATAGGTTCGTCTGGAAACATTATAACGTGTCTTTTTGTAAATATATTGTGTGATTTTGGTGATGTTCCTAAAAATGCCATAGTAATATTCTGAAAAACGAAGGATAAAAGTATAACCCCCTTCAGCATGATGAATAATAAAAGGAAAGAAAAAGATGTGAAGAAAGAAACGAGTGTGAAGTGCAAAAAATTGAAATACTTTTAGAGAGAAAAATAGAAGGAGATACCAATTGCAAAGATGATGTCAAAGAACTCAAAAAAGATTATGTCGTGGTGCGTGAAGAAGTTGTCGGAGAAGTATGGATTTGTGGAAGAAGAAGCGTTGGAGTATCTCGAAGGGTGTGAGATGAAGAAAGAGAAGGCGGCGAAACGTGAAGTGCCCGAATTTCCGTTGCCTTACTGTGGTGAAGTATGTGAGGAATGGTGTAAGGCGGTGAAGTACAATCGCGGTCTAATGACACAGTGCACGAACAAGTACAAATCAGGAGAGATGTATTGTACTACGTGCGCCAAGTCGTTGGATTCTGAAACGGGGAAACCAGCATTTGGTGTAATCACGGAACGCGGAGAAGAAGACTGGAAAAGTCCAGGAGGTAAGTATCCGGTGAAGTACGCAAATGTGATGCCAAAGCTAAAATACAAAAATGAGCCGTTGACTCAAGAAATGGTGGAACTTGAAGTCGCGAAGCTAGGATGGACGGTTCCAAGCGATCAATTTATTCCATCCCCCAAAGGACGCGTTGCAAAGAAAGCTAAATCCACCACGAATGAAGATGCCCCCAAGAAACGCGGGCGTCCGGTGAAATCAAAACCAGTAACAGCAGGAGAGACTGGTGATGATTTGATCGCATCGTTGGTAGCACAGGCAAAATTGCAAGAACCAGCAAAAGAACCAGCAGCAGAAGAACCAGCACCGGAAGCAGCAGAAGAACCCGCAGCAGAAGCAAAAGAACCAGCAGCAGAAGAACCAGCACCGGAAGCAGCAGAAGAACCCGCAGCAGAAGCAAAAGAACCAGCAAAAGAACCAGCAGCAAAACCAGCAAAACCAGCACCGGAAGCAGTAGCAGAACCAGCAGCTACAGAATCGGTTGTGGAAAATGAGATATCTGACAAAGTAAAGCACGCAAAGCATAAAGTGCAAGAATTCGTCAAAGATTTTCACAAAACTGACAGTCCGGCGTCAGATGGAGCAGCATCATCAGACGAAGAAGGGAAAAAGAAAAAGACAAAAGAGGCGAAAGCAGCAGAGAAAGCAGCAGAGAAAGCAGCAGCAAAAGAGGCGAAAGCAGCAGAGAAAGCAGCAGAGAAAGCAGCAGCAAAAGAGGCGAAAGCAGCAGAGAAAGCAGCAGAGAAAGCAGCAGCAGAGAAAGCAGCAGCAAAAGAGGCGAAAGCAGCAGAGAAAGCAGCAGAGAAAGCAGCAGAGAAAGCAGCAGAGAAAGCAGCAGCAAAAGAGGCGAAAGCAGCAGAGAAAGCAGCAGAGAAAGCAGCAGTCCTAGGCACCAGCGCGATGGCAATGCGCAGTGCTTGGTGGCAGGCAGCAGAGAAACAAGCCCACAAGGAAGCAAAAGCAAATGCAACACAAGCAGCGGTAGGACTTGCCACAAAAAAAGCGGAGAGATTAGCAGAGAGAAAAGTAGAGAAATCAGTAGCTAATGAAGAAGAATTAGTAGAAGAGAGTGAAGAGGAAGAAGAAGATAGCGTGTATGTAATGCAATTTAATTATGAAGGGAAACTCTATCTGCGGGAGAGATATGGAGACCAAGTGTATGACAATGAGACCCATGAGGAGGTAGGTACGTGGGACGGGAGCCAGATTCAGTTTGAAAAATAAATGTTTTGTATTAGAGTAATTATTTAAAAAAAATATAAAAAAAAAGGAATGCGGATAACTCCAATTTTCTATTTTTTATTGCTATATTCAAATACTTACCGATATCTCATTATCCTACCGGTATCTCAATTAAGTATAATTACCCTGTAAAAAGATGTTTTTTTTCAACGGATTTTGTGTTGTTTATGTATTTTTCAACGGTATAATATTAGAGAATGGATAGTAGTAAATAGAGTATTCAAATACTTACCGATATCTCATTATCCTACCGGTATCTCATTTAGTGTCTAATAGCTAGACCTACCCTGTAAAAAAGATGTTTTTTTTTCAACGGATTTTGTGTTGTTTATGTATTTTTCAACGGTATAATATTAGAGAATGCAGGGTGTTATTCATATGGTAGAATGCGGCGACACAAAGGGCATTTGTTATTTTCCAAGGCAATCATTTGAGAATGGCACTGTAGACACAAGTTGTGGCCGCAAATGGTTTCGCAATCGGTGTGTTCGTGGCATACACAGCAAATGTCCCAAGCCAATTGTACGGAAGAAGTAGCAGAGGATGCAATCATACAAGCAACCGCCTCGTCAATAGGCTGTTTGTCGACATTTTCAGGATATTTGAAAATTTGGCCGATTCGACCGTATTTCAAAGTACCGATAGAGGTGACGGTTTGCGGAATTTCCTCGTATTCCGCGTAAACCCAAAAGGTATTGAGTGGTTTGAATGCGGCAGGGTATGCGTAAGTCAACTGAATGAGGATGGCTCTGTTAGGTTTTTTGTATATGCGAACAACGGTTTTCACGTTGTCGACGGAGTTGACTCCGTGAATGGTAATAACTTGACGTGTATTGACTGCACTTACCAGGCGATCTGCAAATATCTTATCGCTCCCGCTGAGCGAAAAGAAGTGTTCCGCTTCTTGGTGTTCGGCTTCTTTGTTGCGGGCCCAGCGAATCTGCGGCCTTGTTTCATCATCGTCGTCGTCGGCATCGTCGTCGGCATCGTCGTCGGCATCGTCGTCGGCATCGTCGTCGGCATCGGCATCCGGGATAAGTGCGTGTAGCTCAGTGCGGAAATCTTGGGTGTCGTTCTCTTGTTGGTTATCAAAGACCTCTTGGTAATTGTCAAGGTCGACCCATGAAACCCGCTGACCGAGAGAAGCGGCTGCATCTGGGACGTTGATCGCACTTAAAGCCGCAAGCGAGTGTGACAAGAGGGGAGCGGTAGTGGAGGTGTTTTCACCAGACATGTTAATAGCATTTGACACGTATGACCTATTACTTGAAAAGTATTTCAATTTTTTAAGTTTCACCTTTGGTTTTCAAATTACATAAATTTAAATTTATGTCTTTTTTATGTGAATTCTAATTCTAGTGTAAAACTCAAAAAATTGAAATACTTTTCGTCTATGGTGTAATAGTTGTTAACCGCTTACAAACTCGCAACTCAAAGTTCAAACTCACATCAGCTCAGCACATCATGGCTATGTCTACTAACAACGCTTCTTTCGCGACCCTCAAGAACTGCGACATGTCGCTCTACATTCCACGCGTGGACACGCGGTCTGTACCGTCGCGTTCGGGAACGTCTGGTGCATCGTTCGAAGACGTAGTCAAGGACTTCATCGCCAAGCAGTTCCACTACCAGCAGATTGGACAACCAAGCCGCGTCGACTTGCTGGAGAAGAAGACCCCCGACGGATGGACCTTCTACGTAGCGTTCGTTCACTTTGACCGGTGGTACGAGACGCACGCCGCGAAGGAATTGCTCGCCGCTATCAACGACCCAGGTAAGAAAGCCAAATTGCACTTTAACGAACGTTGGTATTGGATTGTCAACGAAAACAAAAAGCCGCTCACAGCCGACGTGGTGGACCTCCACCGCGTTATTCGGGAACAACAAGCAGACATCGATGATCTCACCAGTCAGCTGTCCAAAATGACGACCGGTCCACAACCACCTTCCGGTGTGCCACCACCTCGACCACCTTCCGGTGTGCCACCACCTCGACCACCTTCCGGTGTGCCACCACCTCGACCACCTTCCGGTGTGCCACCACCTCCATCGTGTTTCCCACCTCTGACTCCGCTAGGTTCATCGCCACAAGCGGGATTGCCTCCACCACCAATCAAATCCGCTCCTATGAAACGCGCACGGACCGACGCAGCAGGGTTTAAATCTTCCAATAAGGTCTTGTTTGGCTCTTTCTCGGAATTGTCTGCTTATATCGCAGACGAACCCGAAGGGGCGTTGGAACCCGAAGGGGCGTTGGAAGAAGAGGACCATTCCACTCTCGTCTCAACATCGTTGCCTCTGCTGACCGATATGCCGGTGCTCACCCGGTCTACCTCGGTTGCTTCCAAACTTCGTATGAAACGCTCAATCAGCGATGCAAAATCGATCAGCATGGCAAAAAAACCGGTGGTGAATTGGGGCGACTCCGATACGGAAGAGGAGGATGACAACACGATGGATGAGGACGTCAAGAAACCGGAACCGCTTGATTTGAATCCCGAACACGAGAACAGCGAAGACGACGACAGTTCGATGGATGAAGACAACGACCTCACCAAACCGAAATTGGAACGATCTGTTGCTGACGCGGATACCTACTTGTTGGTCAACGGAAAAGACGACGAGGACGACAGCTCGATGGACGAAGACACCCCCGAAGTGACTCTCTCGTTAGACAAACTCCCTTTGATGACGCGGATGTCTACAGAGCCCGCAGAGGAGGAGCCCGCAGAGGAGGAGCCCGCAGAGGAGGAGCCCGCAGAGGAGGAGCCCGCAGAGGAGGAGCCCGCAGAGGAGGAGGATCTTGAAGCAACCGATTAATTTCAATCCGCAAAAGGTAAGTATTAGACGAAAGGTAAATGTTAGATTGTTTTGATTAGAATAGAATAATTCAATAAAAAAAATAATTTTTTTACAGGGTGCGTCTAATAAATAAGTTCATAATTTAGTTTTATTCCTAATTCTAGTGTAAAACTTAAAAAATTGAAATACTTTTCTTCTCTGGTGTAATAGTTGTTAACCGCTTACAAACTCGCAACTCAAAGTTCAAACTCTTACCAACCAGATGAACACGACGAATGAACTGGAACACGATGGAGCCCTGGAGGAAGACTACGAAGACGAAGAGATCGGAGAAACCACACTCACTCCCACGATCTTGCCATTGCTCAGCGATATGCCGACACTAAATCAGAACAACCACTCTATTACCGCAGCAACAACGGCAGCAACAACCACGTGGGCGACAACAGCAGAATTATTCGCGGGAGACGACGAGGACATCCCAATTCTAGAACCGGTTCATTACCCCCTCCGCCGTTCATGTGCAGACCCAGAGCAGTACTTCCGAACACACGGTCACCATTTCGGTCACACGCCACCAGGATACGAATACATGTGGAAGCATTGTGGTCGCAATACATCTGGGTCCGGAGACGTACCCGTTGATGGTGGCATTTCTGGATTTGGCGTAATTGCATGTCCTGCTCCTGATCCTGGCGACCAGTTCCTCCAACGTTACGCAAGCACTCACGCTGCAACAGCAGAACCAAGTGACCTAGTAGCCCTATCAGCACAAGAAGAAGAAGACGATATTTAAGCATCCGTTTCAAAAGGTAACTCATTCATCCTGATAGAATAATTTTATACACACAAAAAAAATAACTTTTTTACAGGGTGAAGTAGTAATAAATAATAAATAGAATTAACTCAAATATAGTCCGCGTTTGTATTGCTGTGTGTGGTGAATATATGTATCCATCGTGTCATTTTTTATATCATCGTCATCAAACGCTTCCATGTCAAAACTAAATACTTCCACACGTTTATCTTGTCCGATACGATGACTGCGGGCGACGGCTTGGTCTTCCACAGCAGGGTTCCATTGTGGAGAGACAAAGTAGACCTCATTAAACCGTTGCAAATTAAGACCCTCACATCCAGTTTTAATTTGTAGCACTAGAACATCCAACTCCTCAGACAACAACTTCGTTCGTAAAGATTGTCGGGTGCTCCCATCAAACTTTGCCACACGCATCCCCTTGTCCGAAAGAGAACTTACTAGAATATCCATTTCAACATGATAAAAGCAAAATACTAGTTTTGCATTTCCGTTCTCTTTTCTATCTTCTATCATATGAATAACCTTGTTTAATTTGCTTTGATACCCTACTTCACTTATAGACGGCATCATCTTCATAGTAATACACGATTGTTTTGCACGATGCATTACTGCAAATGGATGCATATTCGTGCTGGTATCCACTTCCAATATGTCTGATTGTTTATTAAAATGAAGTTGCTCGTGAATACCGGCAGCTATTTCTCTCTCTTTCTTATGTTCCCATTTTACAGTGATAAGATTATGAGTTAGAATAGGCATTTCAATTCCAACTTGACTTTTTGTTCGTTTTAATATTAGGTTGGAGATAATAGTATTCATATCATCTTGTTTGGTGAAATAGGATTGAGAGATTCCTAATACTGCACATAATCCATACAAATCGGTAATGCCATTTTGTATAGGTGTTCCTGTCACTAACCACTTGTGCACCGCTTTTATGTGAACCGCTGCTTTATGATTATGCGTATTACGGTTCCGCAAGTGATGTGCTTCGTCAAATATAATTCTATCCCATACAACCTCATGCAATACATTATACTTTACAGGGTTGCCTTTTATATATTTCTCTTTTGTATAAGAAAGCATACCATATGTAGTAAGCACAATCGGAGCATTACACAACGATACACCCTTTGCAGTTGCACCGTGATATATCAACGGTTTGTGACCTAATGTAGTATAAATTATATTTCTCCATTGCTCTAATAACACTTTAGGTAAAACAATTAACGTATGTAATTTAAAATTATCCAGCATAGTTCCAATCATTTGGATGGTTTTCCCTAGACCCATCTCATCTGCTAGTATACCTGAACGCACACACACACCATTTAACAATACACCATTCTTCTCCAACTCTTTGCACCATAAAATCCCTTTTTGTTGATATTCTTTGAGAGATAATTCGTTTCGTTTTAAGTATTCTTCCATCGTTTCATAATGCTTCCCTATTTTACACGACTTTTACTTCAATTTATTGCGTATTAGTATTTGTATTTGATAAAACACACACAATATACGTTTTAAGGAATAATGGAATAATTCAAAAAATTGAAATACTTTTACACTACCGCATATTAGGTATTAACCGCTTACAATCCACGAACTACTATGATCGACCCACGCGTTACCGAATTTGAACGACTTATTGCATGCACATGCTGCGAACGACACAAGAAAAAACGCCCCACACAGCTTGGAGTTTTGCACGAATATTATCCTATACAACAAACACATTTAGGATGCCAGTTCAAGTGCCGACAACGCTCGCGAATGATTTGTCGCGAATTGTACGGATGCTCTAGGATTGGAGTGGAACCAGAAGACACGCAAGAACTAAGCAGCCATTAAATCATACACTAAACATATTTATTATTCTCCTATTCTAATTTTTCTTTTTATTACGCTATACAGGCATCTCATTATCCTACCGGTATCTCATTATCCTACCGGTATCTCATTATCCTACCGGTATCTCATTATCCTACCGGTATCTCATTATCCTACCGGTATCTCATTTACGGTAAATTAATATGATGGTATATATAATTTAAAGATTATATACTATTATATTAATTTACCGTAATTCATAATAACATACGGTAAATTAAACAGGTTAAAACCAATACATTAATATATATAATTGTATGTGTGTTATATTTTAAATTTAGGAGTTATATTATTATCTATTATATATATATAATGAGTGGAACCAATTTGAACAACGTACAACCTTCTGTTACAAGTGTCTCGGCGGTTAATACCGGTGAAGACGTGGGCATTTCTAACTATAAAATTAGCACGGGGGGTACTAGTATATCGGAAATATTTCAGTTCGAATATTTAATTACTTATTATTCCGGTTCCTCTAGACTTCCAAAGAATGGTTTTGTATTTCGTGACGGTATTATTTCAAATACAGAAGATCCCGTTACTAATACATACACCGTACCAGTTCCTACAGATGATATGAGTCAATCTAATTATACAATTAATCCTGGGGCAGTTATAAAGTTTCGTCTTTGGGGCAATAATATGACTGTGTCAAAATGGTCGATTCCGTTTGTTTCGAATAACCCACCAAAACAACCTACCATTATGTCTTTCCAGCATAAGGCGAATAACACCGCAATTAGTGATGACGATGAAATACAACTATTAGTGAAGACAGAGCTATCGGGTTTGACATATGCATCAGACCTGGTCTATGTATTAGCTTATAATTATACTACTGAGGAGGAAGGACATGATGTAATGAAGTATGGAATATCCGATGTGTTATCAATCGATGAATCCGGATCAGAAGTAGTACAATCTATGAACAGTTATGACGAGGTTATTCTTACCTATAATATCGGTGATGATGTAAAGAATAGTTCTGATATTAACGTTGCTGTGTATGCGTTGTATCCGTTTAATGATATAGATCAGTTTACTTCCACTCAAAATAATTTTTATACTATTAGTCAATTAAGTGAGTCAACTTTGGATACTGCTAGAGAATTCGAAAGCTTGGCACCAACGGTTAATCTATTAAAAAATGTAGTCAATCCTACATCTTCCAGTATTAGTGATGCTATTTTGTTTACTAACACGGTGTATGATGTAAGCACCCAAGAGGTGTATATGTCTGGTGATGTTCCATCGGTGGCAGAGCTGGTCGGTTACACACCAGCAGAGTATTCAGTAATGGTTGATGGAGTAACGTCGGGTGTACCCGTATCCGTAAATGCTAATAGTGGTAAATTAACTGCTACTTTGAATGCTAGTGGTACGGGCAGTGATTTATTTTATGGAGGTAATACAACTAATGACGTACAATTTAGGGTTAGGTACGATAATGATGATGCTCGAATATATACTTCCAACGCTGTAACTATTAACAAAATTACAGTCCCGCCACAGGGACAATCCGTAATAATAGAAGATTCAACGACAATAGGTGGTAACGATGAGTATACTTTTTCATATTCAACTGACACAAATCTTTCGCCCCTAAATGACCCTAAATTATACTATCAAATTCTTGCTGTAGGAATCGATAGTAATCTGAACGAGGTGACATATGAGTTAGAGAGCCCTCAGAGTGAAGATGTTATCGATGGATCCGGTGCTATAATACCGCAATTAATTGTGGCCGATAGTTTTATATCTCCGACCCTCCCCACTACTGTTGGCGGGAATGCTGTTACGTGGAATACTGTGAATAACTTAATTATTTGGATAGCTTTACCCAGCGAATCTGTGTCTTTATATTTACTAGAATCATCTACTTTGACACAAATGACCCCTAATAACCCAACAGGATGGCAACAAATAGTTAAAGATATAGAATTCTCAGATGCTCCATTTATTGATAGTACATCGACATCAATAACAAAGGATCCAGGTGGAACAGCTACAGTTACATTTAGTGTATATACAGAAAGTGACAGATTGAAGAAAGGTATATTTTCTTACGTAATTCAGAATGTTGCTGCGGAAAGTGCTTTATTAGACACACGAAGTGTAAATTTACTAACTGTTACAGATTACACTAATGATGAACCTGTTGGTATTACACTTCCTTTCGTGTGGACGATTGATTCTAATAGTTATACAATTTCTGTCATTTTACAAGCAAATGATCCTAATTATGAAGTTGATACAGCTTGTGTAATTAAACTCGTAGATACTAAAGGTCGCACAGCCGTCAATATTGTAAATCCCACGGAATCATAATTAATTAATAATTAATAATCTATAAGAGATAATTTAATGTATTAAAATAATGTACGTATTATACATTATTTTATCCGTAAAAGTTATAATTAACAACGTAATTTATTTTTCAAAGCATTTTTAATCAAAGGGTTTTCTAAACTATTGGATGATTGTGAAAAAAATTTATTTTGGGTTTTTTTTTCTTTTATAACTGGTGTCAGGTCTTCAGTAAGCTTTTTTTCTACGCTTAATTTAAGGTCTTCTGTAAGCTTTTGTTCTACACTTGTTTTAAGTAGTTTATTAAGCTTTTTTTCTACAATTGGTGTCAGGTCTTCAGTAAGTTTTTTTTCTACGCTTGATTTAAGGTCTTCGGTAAGCTTTTTTTCTACGCGTGATTTAACTAGTTTAGTAAGCTTTTGTTCTACAATTGGTGTCAGGTCTTCGGTAAGCTTTTGTTCTACGCTTGATTTAAGGTCTGCAGTAAGTTTGCTTTCTACGCTAGACTTAAGGTCTGCAGTAAGTTTGCTTTCTACGCTTGACTTAAGGTCTTCGGTAAGCTTTTGTTCTACAATTGGTGTCAGGTCTTCGGTAAGCTTTTGTTCTACGCTAGACTTAAGGTCTTCTGTGAGTTTGCTTTCTACGCTTGACTTAAGGTCTGCAGTAAGTTTGCTTTCTACGCTTGACTTAAGGTCTTCTGTAAGCTTTTGTTCTACGCTTGACTTAAGGTCTGCAGTAAGTTTGCTTTCTACGCGTGATTTAACTAGTTTAGTAAGCTTTTGTTCTACAATTGGTGTCAGGTCTTCTGTGAGTTTGCTTTCTACGCTTGACTTAAGGTCTGTAGTAAGTTTGCTTTCTACGCTTGATTTAAGGTCTTCTGTGAGTTTGCTTTCTACGCTTGACTTAAGGTCTGTAGTAAGTTTGCTTTCTACGCTTGATTTAAGTTCTCTCTTCAACTCTTCAACTAAAATGGGTTTAATATTCGTTTCAAATGTAATGACAAGATTTGACAGAGTTTCTGAATGTATCTTTTGTTCTACATCTTTATAAATGGTATTTTCGATATAACGGACCATATTTTTTTGCTGTTCCTGTGTCATTTTTGATAGTTTATCTTTTTGCGAATTCAACGTATCCGTCAATATTTTATTCTTTTTTGATGCGTTTAATCTATAATCCTGTATATTATTTGATTTATTTCTAAATGACAAATGCATTTATAATATTGTATAATATAATATAATTAAACAATAAACTAATATATTTTTCTACTATATCGTTTTTTTGGTCGTTTACGTTTTTGTTTCCGTGTACCACCTTTTTTAGGAGTGGCTGTATTAGATGATGTTTTTTTATTATCCCAATAATAGCCAGTAGTTTTATCAGAATACATGCCCGGCGCAGCCATCACTCCTCGTATCCTGGCACTAGAACGAATAGGTGTAGGAGGCATAGCTCTAGTTTTGCATATCTCAAATGCATCTGGGTCAAAAGGTGGTTGTAAACGTAAACCAATATTTACTTTATGGATAAGTTCGCACACGTATGTAGGGGTAAGAAGACCATCATACAAGTCTATTACTTGATCGACTTGTTTATCCGCCATCAACATTCTAATTTTAGAAGCAGACATACTTATATTGGAATCTGCGATTTGTTCGACCGTATCTATATTTATACGGGGTACGGTAATACAATTCACTTTTTCACCTTCATCATTTTCAATATCGCTTTGTAAACAAAATTTCATCCTGCGGTCCATTTCTTTCGGGTCTTCATCTTCTCCCATAAAAAAAAACAAGTTTTCATATTTTCCAGATTTGCTTAGTTTTAGTCCACAATTAATTGCAGAAACAGGGCCCATCTGAGCACACCAGTGTTCTGGGCCTGAAGTTTGACATACTATCCAATATTGTAAATCTCTCTCCGATACTACAATATCAGAATTATCAAGAAACCTTGATACATCCAACGCATTCAGAATCATTCTAATTACAAAGAGTTTTTTATCTTCTGGAATGAGTGGATTTTCAAGATTTTTATCTTTCACGTAAAATATCCCGTTATCTGGGTCAGCATCGTTTTTATTACTAACGATACCTTTTACCCGTTTATACAATCCTCTATTTTCAACTTGCATATAAGATATGCGTCGGTCATTAGTAGTATTCGTTAAAAATATCCTGGGCACCAAGTTAGCCAATTGGACTAATTCTATGAGAGATTGGTCTGGAGAGAAATCTATATCTCTAGAGGTTAGTATAGAGATAGCTTTTTTTCTAACTTCGTGTAAAAAAGGGATACATAGACCGTGTATATGTCCTGGTGTAGGAGGATTCATTCTGCCTACTAAAAAAATAACTTGTGTCTCTGTGACGTCCGTAACTGCAACGGGCCTATCTGCAACGGGCCTATCTGCAACGGGCGTAACTGCACTGGGTGTCTCTGTAATTTGTATATCCGCAAATTGTGTAACCAAATCCTTCGACATTATTATGATATTATATACGTATATTTAATTGTATATATGGAAAACTTATTTAAAGAAAAAAATATAAGGTATGTTAATGCTCCCGTGGCGCAATGGATAACGCGTCGGACTTCTAATCCGAAGATTGTGGGTTCGAATCCCACCTGGAGTGTTAGATAGATAATGTAATTAAGTTACATTATGTATTAAATATCATCAATATCAATAATATCATTATCGACTGCGAGGTGATTGCCGTCTTCGCTAATATACTGTTCTTGCAACTCGTTCAACAAATTAGTATCAGGAGTATCTTTAATATCTTCAAATACGATGTTATCTTCTTCAAACAATTCGTGTACACCATCCGGAGTAGACACGTTCAATACACTCCAATTTCCAGAAGCATTTGTTTTTAGTTTGTTTTTATCATCTTCACTATACACATACAATAAATCGCAGTTAGGTCGTTTTCCAGTATGTTTAATTTCCCATTCTCTTAAGCCTACCAAAACCCATACCCCAGTCATTAGAAAGTTGTCACGTTTTCCTCTTCCACGAAACTTGTTTCGAATGATACACATACGTGTGATACCGTCCTCACAAATAACTTCACAATTGGACCCACCATATAATTTAACTACAGCTGCATATATCTCATTTGGTTCTGCAGGATTTTTTTCAACTAAGTGCCGCGTATGCGAGCCTGTCATATGTTTTTGAGCGCCGCGTTTGCATTTATTGCCACCGGAATTTTTTACCATTTTATACTATATATTATAGTGTATGTATTATAGTGTATACAA
>Ga0307951_1001261_pt1 | contig 15354 bp, 13 predicted proteins | sample OrgLakmetagen374_FD_201842 | JGI IMG/M metagenome (GOLD analysis project Ga0307951, IMG submission 201842) | Saline water microbial communities from Organic Lake, Antarctica - #374 | ecosystem: Environmental > Aquatic > Non-marine Saline and Alkaline > Saline | place: Antarctica: Organic Lake... | reverse complement strand
CTAACCCTAACCCTAAACCACTTCACACAGGAGCAGGAGAACAGGTGCAGCACTCCACACAGGCGCAGCACTAAACACAGGAGCAGCACTTCACACAGGAGCAGGAGAACAGGTGCACTTCACACAGACGCAGCAATTTACACAGGAGCAGCACTTCACACAGGAGCAGCACTTCACACAGGAGCAGGAGAACAGGTGCAGCACTTCACACAGACGCAGCACTTTACACAGGAGCAGCACTTCACACAGGAGCAGGAGAACAGGTGCAGCACTCCACACAGGCGCAGCACTAAACACAGGAGCAGCACTTCACACAGGAGCAGGAGAACAGGTGCAGCACTTCACACAGGCGCAGCACTTTACACAGGAGTAGGAAAACACGTGCAATGTGGCAAGCGGTTGCTGCAGTGGATGAGGCCTGCGGTGCTCGGAACACTAATTGGAAGCCGATTTTGGGCCGAGCTTGCAAAAATCCGAGCTTGCAATAATCCTATTGATCTTGCAATAATCCTATTGATCTCGCAATAATCCGAGCTTGCAATAATCCTATTGATCTCGCAATAATCCGAGCTTGCAATAATCCTATTGATCTCGCAATAATCCGAGCTTGCAATTGTCCTATTGATCTCGCAATAATCCGAGCTTGCAAACATCCTATTGATCTTCATCAATTTCCTTCAGTGTCTTTGGCAGAGGACATTTGTAGGGTTGGCCAGATCCGTATGTCAGGTTTTTAAGTACCGTATATACGTATTTTCAAATACCGTAAATACATATGTCACATTTGCAGTGCTTGGAACCTTGACAACTCGTTGTCCTCAGTTGACGTGGGGAGTGGCTTTCTCTGCCTGCGTAATTCTTCTGTACGTGTGTGCACCAAAACTCAAACCTGTGTACAGAAGCGTTTTCTACAGGTGGGGGGGGGAGACATGTTTAGTACCTAAGTGCCTTTTTTCCTCCATCGCTGATGTGGGGAGTGGCTTACACTGCCTGCGTGAAATTATTTCATCACTTCCGGTAACTCCTATTTGCTCCATGAACTATCGCAAGAAATCTTGTGCTTATTATTTTCATCCAGAAGTGAGTGGGAAGCTGAACGGATTGTGCGAGTGTAAAATTCAGGCTGCCTCAGCTATCAATCGTACGAATATTTTCATGCCAACAATTGGTTATTCCGGCCTTGTTGAATTTCTGCTAAAAGTGCATGCCTGTCATCGACGCTCAGCCTGACATCCGCTTCTCCCCACACACCCCATTCTCTTGCTCAACAGCGCATGCAACTTGTCCAAGGCAAAACAGTTAACCGTTGGAAGCGAGTAAGAGCAGCTTCAACAGATGGCAGACGATTTCTAGCGACATTTCTGGTGACAATTTCTAGCGACAATTTCTAGCGACATTTCTAGCGACATTTCTAGCGAGTCGCTGGATGGTACACAAAAATCCATTGGACGCACAATACATTGGACGCCATTAGACCACAATGCCATTGTGCATGGGCCACAATCCATTGGACGCCATTTGACGCACAATCCATTGGATGCAAGCACAATTAAACAAAGTACAGAACATCCTCATATGCAGCAGCACAAGAAGAGCGCATGCATAGTAGGAGGCAAGAACAGATGGCATTGTAGGGGAGAGTGACTCGCACAGCTGGCAGATGAATGAATTCTAGTATTTTGCCTAGTTTAGAACTGGGTCTTGATTCTCATAGAGCTTAAGAAGCTTGCCTCAGGCTCCATGTGCATCGTATCAATTATGCTGCTACACTTGTCCATATTAGACGTGCCCTCTCAGTACCATTTCTAGGGTGGGCCAGAACCATATATTTAGGGTTGGCCAGAACCGTATATATACACCGTATATGACCGTATATTCGGTGATTTCCCTGCCAAAAATACCGTATATACACCGTAAATATATGGTTCTGGCCAACCCTACATATATTGTAACGTATACCCTACCTTTCCAACTCCACAATATTATCGTTTTTTGCCCTGCGGGGTAACTGCGGGGAGCTTAAATATTTGTCTTTTTTGACCCTGTGGGGTTGTGCGGGATCGGTGTAAATACAGTATTTTTAGGGTTGGCCAGAACCATATATATATACGGTGTATATACGGTATTTTTGGCAGTGAAATCATTAAATATACGGTCATATACGGTGTATATATATACGGTTCTGGCCAACCCTAAGTATTTTGGGTTGGGTCGCTGCAAGTCACAAGCGACGAGAGGCCCCCCCGGCCTCTTCCCGGCTCCCCCCCCGACCCCCTCCCGCCTTAGCAGCAGCATTAGCAGCAGCAAGTGGAACGGGCTGAGCGACAGGCGCAGGAAGCAGTGACGAAGAGGCCTCCTGGCAGGCCAAAGAAAAACCTTGGTTTTGGAGGACCAAGCTGCAATGCTTGCGCACGCAGAGCAGGTTAGAGCCCAGCAGCTAATAAATGAGCAGGTGGAGCAGCTGGTGCAGCAAACAAGGTCACGCACCAAAGCTGCCCGCACCCAAGCCGCACCATCAGCATGCGCAAGCACAAGCACAAGCAGCAGCAGCAGCAACAGCAGCAGTAGCAATGAGGAGAGCGAGGCGAGCGCCAGCAGCAGTGACAGAGGTCAGATGAAGCAGAAGCAGAAAATTTTGGGGTGCGGGCAGCTTTGGTGCGTGACCTTGTGAAATTTGGGGTGCGGGATGAGTACGGTAAGGTACGATATTCATATACACCGTGTAGAATATCGTACCTTACCTTTTGTCCAGCAAACACTCACACACATAAAACACAAAAGTGTGCACGAACGCATGCACGTTCATATGCGTTCGCTTGCGAGCATACAAAAGCACATTCACACATACACACACACACACACACTTGTAAGCACATGACCACCACATATACGTGCGCACGCACGCATAAAAACGCACAAACACACACACACACGCACACACGATACACACCTACTAACGACACACACACGTGCTCTTACCCAGCAAGTGGCTCCAAACATTTCCCGTTTCAGTGTGCAGACGCAGGATGGTCCGAAATGCATCCCGCACAGACATGGGACCTCTGTGCCCTCTTCGGATGTACTCATTGTCTTGAAGATACGAAGGCAAGTTGTTGAAGGTGTTGAGCGTGGTGGCGATGGCAGCCTGCATGTGCACGTGTTTGCGATTGTGTATGTGTGCGTATGTGCGTGCGTGCGTGCGTATGTGTGTGCGTGTGTGTGTGCGTGCATGGATGTGTGCGTGCGTGTGTGGGTGGGTAGGTAAGGGGAGGGGTGCAAGAGGATATATCATACATGTGAGCACAACTGTATAGCACTGGCCCACCTGTGTGTCTTTAGACTTTGTGGCCCTATGACGGGTAGGGGCTTTTATACTGGCCCTCTGAGCAGCGGCGTGCACGATCTCTGCGTCATTTGGCTGTTCATGGTCAGCCTGATGGTCAGCCTGAATTCATGTGGTGAGTGTGGGGGTGCTTGTGGGTGTTCACGTGTATGTGTGTGTATATGTGTGTATATGTGTGTGCGTGCGCATGTGTGTGCATGTGTGGCTATGTATGTGCCTGTGTGCATGTTTGTGTGTGTGCGTTTGTGTGTGTGTGTGTGTGTGTGTGTGGGTGTGTGTGCGTCATTGACAAAGAGTCTTTGTGCACGTGCATGCATATCGGTGAATTCATTTGCGTGTGTTACGCGTGTGTATGTATGTGTGTGTGTACATTTGTGCGCATGCGCGTGTGTATGTGTGTGCGCATGCGTGCGTTTGTGTCTGCATATGTGTGCGGGCATGCGTACGTGTGTGGTGTGTTGTGCGTGTGCGCGTGTGTGTGCGTTTGTGTGTGTGTGTGTGTGTGTGTGTATGTGTGTGTGTGTGTGCGTACGTGTGTGTGCGCGTACGTGTGTGTGTGCGTGCGCGTGTGCGCGTGCGCGTGCGCGTGCGTGTGCATGTGCGCGTGCGCGTGCGTGTGTGTGTGCGTGTGCGTGTGCGTGCATGCGTGCGTGCTTGCGTGAGTGTGTGTGTGTGTGTGTGTGTGTGTGTGAGTGTGTGTGTGTGTGTGTGTGTGTGTGTGTGTGTGTGTGTGTGTGTGTGTGTGCGTGCGCGCGGTATGTCGTATTTTGCTTACCTCACTGACCTCCCTCTTCAGCCTGGAGGACCTCCTTCTAGGGGTCAGGTCGCCAGACATACCTGATCAGCAGGCCATAATTCAAACTGGATATGCTGGATTCTCTAAGACCTAAAGTCACAGAAGTTGAATATGTTATTTAAAACGAAACCTTCTTATGCAATGTAAAGCGGGCGCACAATTAGAACCCCTGCTCAAAATTTCGGTTTCCCCGACGGAACTACCGGTGTTGTTAATTCAAATGTTAATATTTTACACGCTACTGTTTCATGAGACCCATCAAGCACCAGGTCCCGATTTGAGCTGTCGACCCCGAATTTAGCACCCTTCCCCCCGCAAATGACAGGCAGTTTCCTTCTAGTTTTGATTTAAATATTTAACTGGGAACGGTCTCGTACCCAATTTTAAGTTTTCCAGTTTTCGGGCAGAAATCTACTCTTCTCCCGAGACCGGATAATTATTGAGACAATAATCAGACGTTTAATAAAATTTAAAGATAATTCCGGTAGCGACCTGACGAAGTAACAGTGATGGCTTATTTCTGCTTTCATTTCTGAATAAATTGGCCATAATTAGAGGGGTTTGCCGCCCGCCCAAATCCCGAAAAACTCACACCTTTTCAAGTGCTTTCCCTGTAACTTGCTTCCTGTCTGTGCAACCCTGAAGACCTTTGTCCATGTGTCCAACCCCTTCTGCACAGAGCTCCACTACTGCCTTCACTGTCAGAACCTATAGGTAATAGGTATCAGAACTATATCAGCAACCTGTAGCTACCAAATACATCCTTAGACCTTACTGGATTTTGCAAAACAGTAGTCCAGGCATCTATATCAGAAGACGCAAAGACGTTCCAGTCCTCCAGGCCAAATTTTGCAAATTCTGTATGGGGTGCAAATGCCTTTGTCAGAGCTTCCCAAAATTTATTTAATTCGTAACTGCGCTGTAAATTATTATTAGTTCAGAATATAAGCACAAAGATGCGGCATCGCTGCTGCTGGGTATTAAGGTCTTTTCCTCCCTCGCTACCGATGGATGAATGTTAGACTTGATCGGCAAGCTCTTTGACAGCTTTTAGTTGAGTAATTAGGCTGTCGGCTTTTTTTCGCGCACTGCGCTCTAAATCATGCTGTCTTTGATTCATTCCCTCTTAAGACTGCAGATGCTTCCGATTTGAAATTGGCATCCTGTTAATGACCCTGGCGTTGTTACATTATAAGTTTACAGTTTCTTAAAGAAACGCTCCTCACTTAAAACGCTTCTTACTAAATGATCCTTACTCACGCTTGAAAATGTTAAAAGAGCCGTTTGATTTGATAGTTGCTTCAACTCACGCTCTGGCTGTTTTAAGGGGAAATGTATCAATGTGTCATTATATGCACCTTATTACCTCTGACTGAAACCAACATGAGTACCGTGACTCCTCAAACAACCCAGCATCATCACGCCTGACCAGTGTCCTCATCATCTGTGTGCGCATATACATTGTATGTTTGTATGCGTGTGTTTTAGCGTGTCTATGTGTGTCTATATGTGCTGTAGCACAAACACACAAACACACAAATGCACAAACAGATACCCAGCTGGGTGTCTGTTTGCGTGTTTGTTTGAATGCATGTGTGTGTGCAAGTGGGTGTGTGTCAGTACATTCCACGGTCTCGCATTGTTTCGCCGTACCTTTGCCCTGTGGCTCATCCCTGTCACGCCTGACTTCTTGTGGTGGTGTATCTGAGGATGGCGCCCTCTGTGTAATGAAAGCAGCGCATGAACACACGTCAAAGAGCCAACAAGTGCAGCAGCAATAGGAGGTCTGAAAATATCTGGCTCCGTCGTTTTCCCAAACCACACTGAGATTGAATAAATTCATATGAAGATTTTAAACGTGAGGTCATTTGCTGCCAATATTTGAGTGGCAATAAGCGGCAACCAGTAGCATCAAGCAAAGTACTTTGGTTCCCAAAATAACCAACACGTGTAAATTTTGCTTTTGAAATCCAAACCAGGTAATGGGCATGGGTTCAGGTAATTGATCAGAAACTGATCTGGTGATTTGTCTGATGTCCTGATCGCGCTCTTGCTGGGGTCGTCTTATTTTCGTAGGGCGTCACAAAAGTGTGCAATCATACAGGCAGGCAAGACTTTGCTTCTTTACACAAAGCTAAGCTGCACGTTACTGACATCAAATGGGCGTTATGTGGTTTGCAATCGCAAACGATGCAAAGAAGGAAGAGAAATGTTACGATAAGTTAGAGAAACATTACGGTACTGGACCAGCGCACAGGGTGTTGTGGGGAAATGAGCAGTAGGTGCCACAAACCTGCCAAACATGCAAGAATGAAAAGAGACACAAAAGAAAAGGGTGCCAGGATGGTGTGTGGAGAGCAGCACTTGTGCCTTGATTGCTGGTGGAAATGAGGCCAGCTTACACTTGGATCCGATAATCAAAAAGCCTAATTAGGTCAGAGCTATAAACAGGCGCGTTAAGCGAGTATACAACTCAGACCTGTGCATGAATGAATGAGCAGGTGTGGGCATGATCAGCTACTTCCTACCTGTGTATCGTCGTCATCCTTTCCCATAGGCTCAAATTTGTCCTGAGAGGGTAACAGGTTCAATGCAGGGAATATTATAAGGAGATGGATGATGGCTATGATACGGTTCTACGGTGTTACCCTGCCATCCCAACTAATTGATGTTCTGCTCCAATGTTTTGAATGGCAATCTGATTCAAACAGGTTTATCTATGTCCACACAAGTGTCCTGCAGCCAGACACACAGATGTACCTGTTGCAGTGATTAGTTTGAAATGCTTTAGACAGAATTACGACGACAAGACTTCACAGCCAAGACTCGTAGTGTATCTGACTAGGCGTGCCCACAACGAATGAAGATGCACACACTGGCACACAAATGAAATTGTTTGGAATCTTGCGCTTTGTTCGCCCTGAGCAGTTGCTGAGTGCCACTATGCACTGAGCTAACACTACCAAGTCCTTGTCCTGCACACTCGAGGAGCAATCATACACACACTAATTTTTGCTTGATTGACCACAACTATCGAATATCATTTCCTAACTTACTGATGCAGCCTCGTCTTTGCCCTTCTTTGGGTACACCTCTTCGTGAACCACTGAACCGCTCCTTTCCAAATCCTCACGCGACTCGTGCCAGGAACCCTCATGCCATCCACCTGCGCCTGAATTTGAGGTCGCTGGCACAATTTGAAAGGTCACGTTATGCTGCTGGAAAGATTCCTGCTCTTTAATGTGCACCAACTTTGCTTGCTGCCCCTGGACGTGCATGATGGTTAGGCACAGGCAGAAATCACGCACACACCTTTTTTGTTGTCCTTTCCTGGATCACCTATGTAGTGAAAATATTGCTCATTGATTTCGTTCATCGTCTTGAGCGGTCATATGTGTCATCTTTACGATCTGAGATAGGGCCCTTTGACTCACCTTGCGGCATTGCACGCATGGCTCGTGGAACACGCCTGACTGGCCTCGCTGCTACGGCTCTTGGCGCAGAGACACGGGCTGTTGTGGGTCTGCTACACACACTCGGCGAGTGTCCATGCAACATGATGGAAAGTCTTGGCTAGACAGAAATCGAGTTATTAATTTAGATAAAATAAAAGAAAATTTTCGAAAATAATTGGTAATGGTGTCAAGCACAGGGGGAGGCCACGGGTAAACCTCAATTTTCTGATATTTCTGGCTGCTCAAAAGAATAGGTCAGAACAAAACTAGTCAAGATTTCCTCGGTTGGAAGGCTGCTAAGTTCAGAGTGTGACGCCGGTTCTTGGAGTGAAGCATATCACTCATCAACTTTACATGTAAATAATACAACGCCTCACGATGCAATGTAATAGGACCAACCAATTGTTTGTCACAAGATTTGTCACTGCCACCAATTGGGCGTGACAAGGCTTGACATGTGCAGTGATTGAAGGCTTCTTTCTGCTACCAGCTCAATTACATAGTGAGGCTAAAACAATGTGAGCCGCTGCTAAAAAACAAACCAAGAGCTGCTTTTGGCTAGAAAGGCCCCCTGTATTAATGAAAAAGTGTGTTGTTTATATCACAGGAAAAGGCAAAGGTGTCACTCACGTTCAATATATTATTAGCTACATATTCATGGACAAGCCTCTATAGCTAGTCAAATCCCGCGCCGTAGCCGTAGCTCCGTGCTAACCGCTTCTCCTCTTCGACGTACTGCGTACAATGCATTGAGAACAACTTGATAAGCAAGGTGCGTTCTAACTCCTCTTTGACATACTGCGTACAATGCATTGAGAACAACTTGATAAGCAAGGTGCGTTCTAACTCCTCTTCGACATACTGCGTACAATGCATTGAGAACAACTTGATAAGCAAGGTGCGTTCTAATCGAGATTGTTTTTTGTTCAGGACAATATTGTACGTATGTAACGGCCTGTTTCCTCCCCCAATATTGATCGAGGTAATGTTGCGCGTGCACACAAGGTGTACAATATATCATGTACAATATACTATGTACAATAAATATATTATGTACAATATATATTGATTGAGGTAATGTTGCGCTTGCACACAAGGTGTACAATTTATTAAAGGTTGCAGCTTTTGAAATGCACACTTGTAAAAAATGGCAATCAGATCTTTTTGTATGTGCCGTCCTTCACTCACATTCTTGCCCCTATTTTGCTTGCCCTCATCTCGCTTGCGCTTCTCCTGCACAAGTGAAACAAAGGGAAAGTGGTGAGCAGTACAATTTTTGGATTGATAAAAAATTGACTTAAAATGCGCACGCGTATTAGAAGGGTGAAAAGGGGGGGGGCGGATTCCTTTGAGGTACACCCAAAACTTCAGTGATTTAAAAACGTCACAAAACCTATCGGACGAGCGGCAGCAAATACAAATTTATATTGCAGAGGAATAATTTAATCAGAATCTTCTTAGGAAGAATGTGAGGATTAAATGAAGAGTAGCGGAGAACAGCCAGGGCAAACAGGTCGCACCAAAATGATTGTTACAATTTCAAGGGCTTAAGCTCCTGTCAAAGTCACCGTCCTCTCCTGCACCACGCTTAGGCTACTTCCATAACCACCATCCTCTCCTGCATGACACTTAAGCAACTACCATAACCATCATCCTCTCCTGCATGACACATAAGCAACTCCCATAACGACCATCCTCTCCTGCATGACTTAAGCAATTCCCATAATCATCCTTTCCTGCATTACTCTTGAACTACTCCTGAAACCATTGTCCCCTCCTGCATTAACACACACACACACAAGCTACTCCTGAAACCACCGACCTCTCCTGCACCACCCTTGCCTCGTGCCCAACTACCTAGACCTGCTTCAATAGTTTGAAAAGAGCTGGGTCTTATCTAGCTTTGGAAGGGCAAAGATTGCCCTCAAGCTCCATGCACACACTCGCTCAAACTCATGCGCACGCTCGCAAGTGGATAATAAGTACTGTGTAACATAACAACTACTGTACCATAAACCAACTACTTTGTACTGCTGTGTACATAACAGAACAATACTACTGTGTAACATAACAGGAGTAACAATACAGTACGACTGTGTAACATGACAATGAGCCATACCCTTGTACTACTGTGTACCATAACAACACAGGCCCAGATGGTCACCCCCCCGATCCCCACACCTTCACACCTAAGTATCACACCTAAGTATCACACCAAAGTATCACACCGAAGTATCACCGAAGTATCACACCGAAGTATCACACCGAAGTATCACACCGAAGTATCACACCGAAGTATCACACCGAAGTATCACACCAAAGTATCACACCGAAGTATCACACCTAAGTATCACACTGAAGTATCACACCTAAGTATCACACCTAAGTATTACCATTATCACACCTAAGTATCACACCGAAGTACCACACCGAAGTACCACACCGAAGTATCGCACCTAAGTATCACACCTACGTATCACACCGAAGTATCACACCCAAGTATCACACCCAAGTATCACACCCAAGTATCACACCTAAGTATCACACCTAAGTATTACCATTAAGTATCACACCTAGGTATCACACCGAAGTACCACACCGAAGTACCACACCGAAGTACCACACCGAAGTACCACACCGAAGTACCACACCAAAGTACCACACCGAAGTATCACACCGAAGTATCACACCGAAGTATCACACCTAACACCTAAGATCAAACCGAAGTATCACACCGAAGTATCACACCGAAGTATCACACCGAAGTATCACACCTAAGTATCACACCTAACACCTAAGATCACACCGAAGTATCACACCGAAGTACCACACCTAAGTATCACACCGAAGTATCACACCGAAGTATCACACCGAAGTATCACACCTATGTATCACACCTAACACCTAAGATCACACCGAAGTATCACACCGAAGTATTACACCGAAGTATCACACCGAAGTATCACACCGAAGTATCACACCTAAGTATCACACCGAAGTATCAGACCGAAGTATCACACCGAAGTACCACACCGAAGTACCACACTGAAGTATCACACCCAAGTATCACACCTATCACACCTAAGTATCACACCAAAGTATTACACCTAAGTATTACACCTATCACACCGAAGTACCACACCGAAGTATCACACCGAAGTATCACACCGAAGTATCAACCTAAGTATCACACCTATCACACCTAAGTATCACACCGAAGTATCACACCTAAGTATACCATGGAGGAGTTTTACGCTACTCTCTTTGAAACCAGCAATGCAGGGGTCACGAAGGGCACGGAACACCCTTAGCAACGATGATCTGTACAGTCATACACTATTATAAACCTTGGTACCAAAATGATGGTTTCCGTTCGTTTTTGACGTGCTGTTGCTCTGCTCGCTATGTGATATGTGATACTACATCCTTTTCCTCTGCCATTATTCAAGACCGTGTTCGGAGCACATGGCACACAAACAAAGCATACCTTTTGATTAAAACTCAGCTTCTTCGACTCTGCTAGCTTCTCCTGCTCTATCCTCCGTTCGTCTCGAAGCTTTGCAGCGTGATTCATTGCAGCCTGGAGTTGCCAGGAAAAAACATTTTGCGAACAACGTACATTCTGCAACAGCTGCTTCAGGTGTACGTGGACAACAAACACTATAAGAGTGACCCATTTTATCCTCAGGCTGCTCAAAATAATCCCATGCGATAGAGGGGAGGAAGGTCAGAAGGTAGTTGCCTAAGCGCGTATTTTACTTCTGAGGCTTAAGCGCGTACTTTATTTCTGAGGCTGGTTAAAGAAGGCCATGGGACGGAGGGTAGGTAATTAGAGACGTTTGTGACTTGGCGTGCTTCATTTCTGAGGCTGGTTAAAGAAGCCCATGGAACAGAGGGTAGGTGAGTAGAAACGTATGTGACTTAGCGTGCTTCATTCATGAGGCTGGTTAAAGAAGCCCATGGAACAGAGGATAGGTAAGTAACAACGTATGTGACTTAGCGTGTGCTTCATTCCTGAGGCTGGTTAAAAGAAGCCCATGGGATAGAGGGTAGGTAAGAAGAAATGCGTGGCTAAGCGCGTGCCTTGTCTATTAAAACAAGTTAAGCCCTTGCCAGTCTGAAGGTCCACTTGTGCACTTCAATGACAGCACGTATTACAAGGTCGATAAATCACACTTGCGTTTGAACAAACTACACCAAACCAGCACCTGATGCGGTAGTAAAATACGTGAGTAGGGCTGGCCAGAACCGTAAAAATACACCGTACATGACCGTATATTTGGTAATTACCCCGCAAGAAATAAAGTGTACACACCTTATACGTATGGTTCTGGCCTACCCTACACGTAAACCCCATTTTTTCTGTTTCATATTAAATCCCCCACCTGCTGCATTTCACAATGCAAACGAAAAGAAACCGTACGATACCATATACCATGCATACATAGCACTGACCACTGAATGCACTGGTGACCGATTCCGCTGCATACATATGGCTCTGGCTAACCCTACAAAAAATATGGTACACGCTGATAATGCATTTTGCTTGCACTACTACAAACGTCGTGGTGAAAAATATGGTACACGCTGATAATACATTTCGCTTGCACTACTACAAATGTCGTGGTAATCCCGCAGCTTTGGAGCTGACCGGAGGTTCACTTGCCGTCAGTCAGGCTGTGCAGATTTGTCCTGCAAGCTGTCTACTTAACCGTGCGTTGTGTCACAAGAAATCTATCTGGCTGTGTAGAATTGTCCCGCAAGCTGTCTAATTAGCCATGCGTTGTGTCACAAGATATCTCCTAGCCGTGCGTTGTGTCACAAGATATCTTCTAGCCGTGCGTTGTGTCACAAGATATCTACTAACTGTGTATTGTGTCACAAGATATCTCCTAGCCGTGCGTTGTGTCACAAGATATCTACTAGCCGTGCGTTGTGTCACAAGCAGAATTGGCCAGAGTCATACAAATATACATATATATACGGTATATAGGTATACCGTATTTTTGGCAGGGAAATCACCAAGTGTACGGTCATATAAGATGTATATGTACGGTTCTGGCCAACCCTACTCACAAGCTATTCACCTAGCTGTGCTTTGTAGCAGTCTTAAAAGCTAGTTAGTCACCAGGGTTGGCCAAAAGCATGTAAATAAATATATACCGTATTTACGGTGCATATATAGGGTTGGCCAAAAAAGTATATATAAATATGGTGTACACACGGTACAGAAGAGTAGCCCTTGCCAGGGAAATCACCAAATACATAGGGTTGGCCAGAACCGTATATATAAACCGTATACGACCGTATAATTGGTGATTTCCCTGCCAAAAATACCGTATATCTGGCCAACCCTACAGATACATGGTCATATGCACATGGCCGTAAACGGTGCATATACACAGTTCTGGCAAACCCTATGTGTATACGGTGTGGTTAGCAGGGACATTTCCATATATACGGTCATATACGGTGCACGGATGCGGTTTGGGCCACCAGTGGTCATGCTCTTGATAGGGATGCAACAAAAGAAACAGTTGGTTGAGCTGATGGTGCAATTTGTACAGCAACATGTTGTTTTCTAGAAAGCACAGCACCTGTTAGCAAGCGTTCATTCCAACCTCATAATGCATGAGCTCAACCAGCTGTTTATTTATGCATCCCTATTTGGAGCGACTCAATATAAACCCGGTTGGCTGAGCTGATAGTGCGATTTGTAAAAGCAAAATGTATGCCCTGGAAGGCATAGCACCTGTTTGCAAGCGCTCCTTTCCCTCTCATAGTGCATGAGCTCCCTCTTATAAACACACATGGCCTTATTCCCCTCCAGTTTGCCGTCCAAGGACCGCATTTCCAGATGCCACCATCCGAACAACTAATACACATACAGCAAAATACCTGTGTGTACATCGCTGAAGTCTCCACTGCAGCTGTCGCTGCATGGTGGGTAGCTCGCCGGTCCTGCAAGGTGTGCGCGCGTACACTCATGATATTGCTTAATGTGTGCATGTGAACGCCTTTTGCTCTGCATACGCACGTATATAATACGGCTGCTGTTGCTATATGGTGGGTTGCTCGTCGACCTTGCAACGGAGTGTGTGCCTATGTACAATAAAAAAAACTACGTAGGCATTGAAAACACCTCCCCACACTGAGTACGGAAAAGGGGCCATATTGGGTCTTCCTCAAAAATTGCTTTCTCAACTAGTTTCAGATCAGCGAATGCAGAGAAGATCACCCTAAAACATACACCAGGTCCTGTGCACCCCCTAAGCGTGCGCTTATTGCAGCGCTGCCGCACTTTGTGAAACGAAACGACCACAACGCAGTTCGTTCAAAGGCGACACACACTTGGCCACGGCACAAATATGTGGAGTAGCAACGCAAGAGTCTGCAAGTAACACACGCTAATTCTCATACGTGTGTCACATGCAGTGTGTCATGCAGTGTGTCATGCAGTGTGTCACATGCAGTGTGTCACATGCAGTGTCTCATGCAGTGTGTCATGCAGTGTGTCATTCAGTGTGTCACATGCAGTGTGTCACATGCAGCACTGTTATCCGGGACCAAATACATTACACCACACGTGCGTTTGACTGAAAACTGTAGGCAAAGAAGTCAAGGTAACACGTGCCCTGCTACTGATCAGTGTGGAAACTGAAAGCTTTCATGTAAACTGAAAGCTTGCTACACAATGCATGTGCTCGTTTCACCGCAATTACCACGCCTAGTGCACGTAGACACGATGCACGTCACACGCTCGTTTCACTATTATTACCACGCCTAGTGCTTGTTGCACGTTGACACGATGCACATCATGTGCTCGTTTTGAATTAATTATTCCCACGCATAGTGCTTGTTGCACGTTGACACGACGCACGTCATGTGTTCGTTTTAAATTTTTTTATTCCCGTGCGTAGTGCTTGTTACACGAGGCGTCACCAGCATTCAAGTGCATACAGCACACAACAAACTCCTTGGCACGTGCTCTCGCATGCGCACGCACACACGCGCACACACACATACACACACACAAACACACACACACACACACACACACACACACACAAACACACACACACACACTCAGGCATACAACATATAACTCACACATCCAAGCGGCAGTCCTTACCTCCAAGGTCTCTTGTCCCTCCACAGCTTTCTGACGCTCCCCCGAAGACCAGTCCCAATTTGCGGGCTCCTCTTCTTTTGGGGGCCTCACGCCCAAAACAGACGGCCCACTTTTGTACCCTTTACTCATCAAATCCTGCGAGACACAAACACAAGGTTCGTTCTGTCAGCCTTGTGCCATGCTTGCAGGTTGTTGCGGCCTTTCTTATGTAATGCATCTTACCGTATCAACCCTGGAGCCCAAATTTCACATTGAAAGTAACCCTGGTTAATCCTGGATCCTTTAAAGAAATATCTTAGCCATTTCCGTTTCAACGCCGGTGAGCACTTAGCCCAGCCAGTGCGTGTGCGTGTGTGCGTATGCGTGCATATACGCTTTTGTGTGTATGCATGTGTATTGGTGCGCTTGTGCCAGTGCATGTTTACGTGTGCGTCAGTGAGGGGCAATTTAGCTTACCACAAACGTAAGAATGGTTTAATGACGGGAAGATGATAAAAGGGTTCAGACTTGGACCAAAACGTTTGGAAGAAGTAACATTGTCTCTGTCTCTGCAATTAAATTATGAATGTTGCTCTTGGAATGTAGTCCATCATAATGGGTTCCCCTTTAGGCCCCCCCCCACCCCTTC
>Ga0307951_1001260_pt1 | contig 15366 bp, 17 predicted proteins | sample OrgLakmetagen374_FD_201842 | JGI IMG/M metagenome (GOLD analysis project Ga0307951, IMG submission 201842) | Saline water microbial communities from Organic Lake, Antarctica - #374 | ecosystem: Environmental > Aquatic > Non-marine Saline and Alkaline > Saline | place: Antarctica: Organic Lake... | reverse complement strand
TGGGATGCAGGCATGGGGGTGGAGGTGCTTGCATGTGCTGCTGCATTGTTCAAGAGCTTAGGTGCTTGTTGTTGCTGCTGCTGTTGCTGCTGCTGCTGTGTTAATGTGTATTGATCAGGTACTCCCTGTGATGAAGGCTTGTCGGTCGCCGTGACCTCCGCCCAGGAGGCCATGGGGCTCGAAGGTCTTGGTCGCTTGACTCCAGGGCGATGGTAATTTCCTGTGATTTAATAATTTTCTAGCTAACGTAGAGAGCAAAATAATTTTCCTTCTTTGATATATGCTGGTAATAAACAAGGACTCCTTGTTTATTTCCGGCATATGTTTATTCTGTCGGACAGAATGCCCCAGGATGCAGCCATGGAGGCTGGACCAGGTGGGGGGAGTGTTACATGTGTACATGTGTACACGTCCTCACTGTAAAGGTGAACGACTATTTGGGGGCTAATCCAACAGTGATCTGTGAAGCTGGTATAACTCAAGAAGGCAAGTTTAATTTGAACAGCATAACATGCCACCCTGTTGCCTTAGCTGCTGTTGGAAAGAAAGGCAAGTGTTGTGCACTCTCCGCTTTGAAAGGCGCAGTCATGCTGGCTACGTAGTCACTGCAGCATTTCTATTTTTTGCTGCATGGTTGCTTTCCATCTCTCCTTAATCATGATTATCATGATTAGTACTGATCAGACTGTGCCCTGCGTGTTAACGTCCTACTAGATCAGCAGCGCAATACAACTGTGGGTTACTCCTGGCTTGTTATGATTGCTGATCCAGTAAGCTAGCTGGCTTACCAGGCCGCTTTCCAATTACCTAAAAAACCTTGATTACTTAGTAAGCGATGCACTGCCTACCAAATTCCGTTGGATAAGTAGCCACATATAGATCTGTGGGTTACTCCTGGCTTACTATGGTTACTGATCCAGTAAGCTAGCTGGCTTACCAGGCCGCTTTTCTAATACCAAAAAATAACACCTCGATTATTTAGTAAGCGATGCACTGCCTACCAAATTCCGTTGGTTCAGCCACATATACATCTGTGGCTTACTATGGTCACTGATCCAGTAAGCTAGCTGGCTTACTAGGCCGCTTTCCAAGTGCCAAACAACACCTTGGTCACTTAGTAAGCGATACACTGCCTCCAGATTCTGTTGGTTTAGCAACATAATGTATCTGTGGATTACTGCTGGCTTAATATGGTTACTACTCGAGTGAGCTAGCTGGCTTACCAGGCCGTCTTCTAAATTATATTGAAATCTAGGTAGTTGGAAAAAACCGTTACCGATCGCTTACTACTTGCCTTCCAAGTCGGTAACCCAGCCGCTTACCGCCCGCTTACTACCTTGGTAATCGAGTCAGTAAGCCTGGTAAGCCAGGCTGGTAACGTTCTACTACATTCCGACGGCCCGTTTGCCAACCGTGACTAAGTGGCCCCTATAAATAGGGGCTGATAAGCTTACCAGACCGCATTCCAAAAACCTTTTCCAGTCGCTCACTATTCGCCTTCCGGGTTTAACTCAGCCGCTTACCGCCCGCATACTACCTTGGCATTGAATCAGTAAGCCTGGTAAGCCAGTCTGGTAACGTTCTCATTATAACACCCCGAAGAGGATTTTCAGGGCCTCAGCGAGCATTTGATCAAACTGATGTATGTATGCTTGTTGTCTGGTTCTTGTACTCGAGCTTGATTAATTGATCATGGCTCGTTTCTTGCCTGGCTTGAAGGTCTAATTGGTGCCAGGGAAATGAAGACAATATTAAAAGAATCAAACCTCACGACAAAAATGAAATGATGTACTGACACGGAATATGGCACACTGCTGAAGGAGCACAATAGTACAAAATTACCAAAAGCATCAACCTCTCAGTGATCAGACAGTGGCACAAATTTTGTGGCCCGGGAACAGTTTTATCTGCTCTGTATTGCTCCAACCATACAAGCACCAACTCACAACGCACAGCACTGCAATCTGTACTAATTGAAGAGCTGAAGCATTTTAACTTCAGCCCTTAAAAGCTGCAGCACTCAACTCACAAGGCCAATTTCATAACCTGCTAGTAAGTGCACATTGGTGTGTACTATGTTGCGTGCGCGTGGTGCGTCTGTAAGGTGAACGCGTACTTAAAGTCCACATTTGAGTGGGCATGCTCGTTCAGTTGTGCACGATTCACGTACTTACAACTTACAAACCCTGAGCAGCGTCCATCATGGGTGCAGACATGTTTACAGAGTTTGCAGATAAAACCATCGGACAAGACGTGTGACTGCTAGGCTGTCCACCATGGGTGCAGACAAGTGAAGTAGGACTGGGTTCTGCATCACACAGACTCGTACGCACCCAAGAAATACATACACACTCTCCCCTGTATCATGCACTACCTCTGCCATCCTGGGGCTGCGCAGGGGCAGGGCCTGAGTTAAGCATCGATATCTCCTTGATTATTACCGCCTTCTCCTCCTTGAACTGCTCGTCCTCGTCTGCGTGTGGGATTCATTAAATGACACACAGACCTTCCGTCAAGCACTTAAGATTGTTGAGGCGGTTTAAAGTTCTGCAGGGAATCCTACCAACTCTTTAACAGATGTATGTTTAGCAAACATAAAGTGATATATGACCAGCAAACATAAAAGAGACTCGTGGCCTTGCTGCATCAATTCACACCAGAACAATCGTGCAAAAACTACTTCCACGCTCATGAACTCCACACGCCCTTGTCTGCGTGGAGCTCTACTTTACACTCTCATGAGCTCCACACAACAGCAGTGTGGATGCACCCTTGTCTGCGTGTAACTCTACATTACACTCTCATTAGCTCCATACAACAGCAGTGTGGATGCACCCTTGTTTGCGTGGAACTACGTTACACTCTCATTAGCTCCATGCAACAGCAGTGTGGAAGCACCCTTGTTTGCGTGGAACTACGTTACACTCTCATTAGCTCCATGCAACAGCAGTGTGGAAGCACCCTTGTTTGCGTGGAACTCTACATTACACTCTCATTAGCTCCATACAACAGCAGTGTGGACGCACCCTTGTCCGTGTGGAACTCTTCTAAGTACTTGAGCAGCTTCTCCTTGTTGTTTATTAGGATGTCAATGATGGATTGCGGCTTGTTGGGGTTGGCGACGAAGACCTGCAAGCGCGGTAGGTGCCAACCAATCTGAATACCAAGACGCAGTGTGGATATGCCTCCACCGTGCAGTAATCTTGGGAGTTTTGGGAGTTTTGGCTTAGTCAATTGGATCAAAAATTGCCTTTGTGACGTAATAGTATTGAGTATGATCAATACGTGAGAGCATAACTTACAGGTAAGCACAGAGCATGAGTAACAACTGCATCTGCTCAGGCATATGCAAGTGCGTCCATTCTCCGAGTTACGGTACTTTTGGACGTTAAAGAGCATAGTCGGCCCAAACTTACGCGACACACTATTCTGGCAGAACATCTCAAAGTGAACATCTCAAAGTGAAATCTCAAAGTGTGTAAGTGTGGAGACACTGAGGCACACAGAGACATAGTACCTCTATATGCTTAGCTTTGGTCAACCTTTGATGAAGAAGCTGGACATTTTTGCCTGGATCCCTTGGTATGGGTCTTCTTTGCTGTTCTTAATTCGTGAGAATGGAGGGTGCACTGTTCATATTTCTAGCAGACAAAAAAGTGTGCCGCTGCTATGTCTCTGGACTCATCGTTGAGCAGCATCTAGAGGTGCTATGTCTCTGGACTAAATTATTGAGCAGCATCAAGAGGTGCTATGTCTCTGGACTTAATAGTTGAGCAGCATCAAGAGGTGCCGCATAAGTGCACTGCATGCACATGCACATGCACATGCAAAGCACCATCCACCTTGAACACATGGAACGCCTCAAACTGTGTACTCCTGGACGAGTCCTTGAGCAGCACCATAAGGTGCTGCATAAGTGCGCTGTATGCACATGCAAATCACCACCCACCTTGAACACATGGAAAGCCTCAAACTGTATACTTCTGGATTGGTCCTTGAGCAGCATCATGAGCATCATGAGGTGCTGTACCTCGCTCACAAAGCGCACCATAACCTTCACGTTGCTGCGATCCAAGAGCAGCTCCCCCAACAACTGTTTTGGAGGGCAAGCACACACAAAAAAGACGAGGTCTGCGTCATTACATGTTTGTGTGTCGATTCAGATGAATGGAGCATATCACAGCAGTATACACAGCAGGGGGATGCAGCATACAAACAAGGTTTGATGCTCAACTGCTATGTAGGGTGATGAGCCAAACAGAGAACCTGCTCCAGATCCTGTCGATCATCAGTTGGTAGGAACAAATGGGCACTCTAACAAACTCACACATTCTAACCGAGCCTTGACATCCAGAGAACAAAGCACGGAACCTCCTTCATAGATCAACATCAATTTCCCCCGACATTCCCTCTCCATATATCCGGGTGGCACTCCCCATACCATTCCCCCTTCTCTAATACGCCTCTCTATCTGGCAGCGACTCTTGCAATCTGACAGCCGACTTTCTTGAACCGTATCCTTCCCGAAACATAACTCTCACAGCATTTGGCAAGGTTCCACTCTCAATAACTCCCCCAGACTCAGCTCTCCTGTGCCTCTTTTATAACAAGAGTCGGCCAAAACCAAACGCAAACAGTACACACACTGCACACATACTACAAACTGCACAGTACACACATATTCGGCACATAACGACAATCGGCAGGGGGAAATTGACACATACAATAACTTGATACATACAATCATTGGTGTGAGGTATACACAGGGTTGGCCAGAACCATATAGATACGGTATACGTACAGTATTTTTGACAGGATTATCACCAAGCATACACGGTGTAAATAAATAAGGTTCTGGCCAACCCTGTGTATACACCGTCCTGGCCAACCCCACCTCTAACACAACTTGCCACAACTGACCGCAAACACACGCTCACCTTTAACGACTGGCGGCGCGTCACGTAGTTGCTTGATTGCAAGAGCTTCATGTACTGCGAGAAGAACTGTGTGTGTGGGCAAGAAGGGGACAAGTTATCGCAGGGTCTGCCACAACATCATGTACCTACATGACGTCTGTAACATGACGTCTGTAACATGACGTCTGTAACATGATGTCTGTAACATGACGTCTGTAACATGACACCTGTAACATGACGTCTGCCACAGCATCATGTACCTACATGACGTCTGTAACATCAGCACGGGGAATGAACAGTGAACTGAACTTCTCCTTGCCATAAACTCTACGCTCATACACTGTGTAACTATTCCTCGTAAACCCTAAATCACAGACTTTACACACTACACTGTACGTACGTAGCCCTGCCGTCAATGGGAGTGGATTATCTCTGAAGAACAGACTCGATTCATCTATTCGTTCCATGCTGTAGTGAAATTTTTATCTCACACAGGCTCATCCTAGCGAAATGGATATTGCGCATTAACGTCCGTTGTTTGAGGTTGGTCTGGCCCTTCACGTTTGATAGAGCAGCTTTTGCTTCGATGCAATGGTCGAGGCAGGATGCAAGAGAGGAGGTGCGAGAGAGGAGGTGCGAGAGAGGAGGGGCAAGAGAGGAGGTAAGAGAGAGGGGGGGCAAGAGGGGAGGTGCGAGAGAGGGGTGGCAAGGCACCGGTTGACGACCAAAACTGAGTGTGGGGCTACTATTCAATACATGCTTCTGTAGAACGCTTCCTGCTAATTCCTGTTTACACTGATAACTAACACACCTGCTGGTACTGATCCTGCAAGTATTGTGCGACGACCGCTTTGTGCCGTGTTAACAAGTCCTGTGAGCAGGGAGTTTGTGTGTGTATGAGAGAGTGTGTGTGTGCATGTGTGTGTGTGTGTGTGTGTCAAGGGAGAAACTGGGTGCACATGTGCACATGTGTGCGTGTGTTTGTGTGTGCACATGTGTGTGTGCATGCATGTTGGTGTGTACTGACGTACATGCAACAGGTTTAGGTAAGCACACTAGCACACATGCGCAAGTGCGCGCACACACAACCACACACACACGCAGACACACACATACACACGCACGCACATGCACACAAACACACACACGCACACACACACACTTTATGCCTATGCTCAAAGCAATATAAAGAAAGCTAGTATGCATTGAGGCCACATTACTTGCCACCTAAGTTAAGGTGCTTATACCCACTAAAACACACACACCCCTTTCCAGCACACCCAAACTCAAAGCAAAACCCCAACGCTAACTGCCTCACTTTTACGCACAATCATACCAGAGGGGGTTATCTGAGGCCAAAAATGGTACGGTTTTTGCATGCTCCCAGGGTATGGGCCCCCTAACTGGCACGTTTCAAGCTCAGCTCTGATATGCAGATTCCAATGCAGCTGAGCTTAAAATGTGCCAGTTAGGGGGCCCATACCTAATCGGCCGCGGCGTGAACCCTACTATTTGAGCAACCATATGCTGTATCTGACCAGCCAGCGCACCAAACTGAGTGATTTTGGTGTTTTGGAATCTTTAGAGTAAATGGGGCAAAATGAATAAGTGGTTGGCGAGATATGCAAATTTATGTGTCACTTCCCCTGAAAAGCACCCATCTAGGGTACAGGTGCACGACGTGTGCTTTTAGTCCTGTCATTCTGTACGCAGGGCGACTTGTCTAAATCTGAGCACATGCTCGGGTAGCTTAAAAAGTCAGCATCAGTTTGAAGCTAGGTTGGGTCCAATTTGATGAAGTGACGTGTGAGGAGTTGCACCTTTCATGAAAAAAGGAGCATGTTTTGGCTTTTGCCCAGATAACCCCCTCTGCAATCATACACTTGGGAATCTGAAATGCAAGCATCGCTTTCCCAAAAGGAACCACACAATCACACATGGGACTCTGAAATGCAAGCATTGCATTCATAAAACGAAATAGGTCAACAACATCACTGAACGCGCACACCAAGGTCAACTGCGGTGTCCCCGACTGCGGGGACAACTCAGTCAAACTTGGTGTGAGCGGTATGCGGTATCTGCCGACTGCGGTATCCCCGACTGCGGAGATACCACTCCTTAAAAGAAATAGGTCGACAACGTCACTGAATAAATACACTAAGTCAGCAGCGGAGATACTGATCATGATTCAATACAGCTCGACAACTCACTGATCGAACACTAAATCGGCTGCAGAGACACCACTCACTTTAAACGTGGAGAAGGCGTCCGACGCGACCTCGAAGTTGGCCACCTCAACCTTTTCGAAAAAGTCCACCACAATCTCGCTCTCTAACAAGTATCTGCGAGTTGTGTGTACGTGTGAAGGCCGCGTGCTATTTATGTTTGAAGGCAGCGAAGGAACAAGTGCCCTAAAGGTCAAAGGTTGGCCAGAACCGCAAATACTCCGTACATGACCGTATACTTGGTGATCTCCCAGCCAAAAAACACTATATATACCGTGTATATATATGGTTCCGGCCAACCTTACTTGCATGCAATAAATGCCTACTATTTGTTGCTGGAAAAAACTGCCAGAGATTTGCTGTTCAGGTTAGCCAGGACCATGAATACATACGTACATACCTACGTTTTATATTATAGTATTGATTGGCAGGAAACCAACCAAGCATACAATCATGTACAATATGCATGCACATACATATGCACACACATATGTACATACATATGCATACACATATGTACATACATATGCACACACATATATGTACAATATGCATGCACATACATATGCACACACATATATGTACAATATGCATGCACATACATATGCACACGGTTCTGGCCAGCCTACTTACCTCTCTGCTGTTCATATCAGCCAGAGTCTAACTTTGCCATTTAGGCTGATGAGAGCCTAGTTTTGCCCATGTTTGTGCAAAAGAAAAGGAAAAGTATGCAAGCAGCAAAAACCACTCCCCACATTGATTAAGGAAAAGAAAGCCACTTGGTATTGAGTACAGTAAAACTCCTTTACCAGCAAGACTTTCTGGCTCAAACGCTAACATCAGCGGCTCAATTTGTAAAGCTCCGACTCAGGTGCAGCTGCATGCAACTTCCCTTTTGTTGAGGAGTTCTGAAAACAAGACAGCGTTCTCACTTTGCTAGGCTCTCGTCTCGGATACAGTCGCGCAGCATGGTCCCACAATTCAGTGCTATGCTGGGCTCTCCATACCTGAGGATGCGTGCGATTTCACAATAAGGTCACACATGTTGTTCAGCAACCTGAATGGTGAGACACAAAAACACATCACACTAATTACAGCACGGAATTTTTGTACCTTCAGGTCACCGGGTTGAAGTTGGTGACACTGGCAGAAAAGTTGCCAAGACGGTCAGACCTGGATCAACTACAAACACACAACACTCACGCACGCACGCACACACACACACAGGTACATACACACAAACACACCCACAAATATACACCCACATAGACACAGACTTGCACCCACATATCCACACCCATACACACACACGCTCACCCCTGGAACAGCATGTTCAGGATGTACGGTCGCTGCAGCACATAGGCTGCCCCAGGGGCTTTCTCCTCTGCATCCTTAATGCGCACAGTAGCACCAAATACTTGCGCTGCGTCCTTGCGTGCTTCAAAGTCCAGGTCCACCAAGTGCTGTGTGTGTGTGCGTGTATGTGTATGTGCATGTGTGTGTGCGCGCATGCAGGTACATGTGTGCGTGAGTGAGTGTGCACGCGTGCATATGCATATGCACGTGTGCATATGAGTGTATGTGTGTGCGTGTGCGTGTGCGTGCATGCAAGTGTGTGTGTTTGTGTGTGCATGTGTGCGTGTGAGAGTTTGTGTGTGTGTATGTGTGTGTATGCGTATGTGTGCATGCAAGTGTGTATGTATGTGTGTGTGAGTTTGTACGTGTGTGTGTGTGTGTGTGTGTGTGTGCAGGTATGTGTGCGCGCGTGCGTGCGTGCATGTGTGAATGTGTATGTGCGTGTGTGTGAGCATGTGTGTGTATGTGTGTGTGTGTGAGTGTGTGTGCGTGTGCGTGTGCGTATGCGCGCACATGCATGTGTGTGTGAGTGTGTGTGTGTGTGTGTGTGTGTGTGTGTGTGTGTTTGTGTGTCACATACTACAGTATGTGCGTGTGAATTTGTGTGTGTGTGTGTCTGTGTGTGTGTGTATGTGAGTGTGCGTATGTGTGTGTGTTGTGTTTGTATGTGTGCGTGATGCAAAAACTTACCTTCACAAGCAAGTAGAGCAGGTCTGTTTTCAGGATTTCCTGTGCAATCTCCAGCACCCTGGCTTTGGAGACCTCCACCTCCGCGTTGCCAAACACTGTGTCCACATACACGCACAGGGCACAAGCAGAGATGGCCTCAGTGTGGGAGCTGCTTGTTGCTTAGGGGCACAGACTGGCAGGAGCAGAGATGCAGTCATCCCCAGCATCGCCAGACACAGGCACCGACACGCACAGTGCGTCTTCATGGATTGAAGATAGCGACCAATGCTCTCCAAGTGCTTTGTCCTGGCATCCGGGCTCTGGGCCGAGGGTGCGGCATCAAGAGCTTCAAGTGCCAGCACAAGTTTTGCGCAGGTCTCCGGATAAGGCTTTGTCTGCTTGGGAAACAGCGTGGAGAAAGGACCGGCGGGCATTGTCCCCTTGTCGCTCTGCTCGTAGCGAAACCTATCCAGTATTCATTTCGAAGACTTTATTTTTTTTTCTCTTGTGTGTGCCTCCCCCCTAGCGATACAACTTCCAGGGTTGCGGTCGGTTTATTCTTCGGCATCGGGCTGGCTCACAGAACAGAGGACGTGGTGTGCGTGTGCATACATGAGCGAGGTTCATTCATGTTGACGCTTGCCTGATGAGCGCAAATCTACGAACTACAGCAGTGTGCTTTCCCCTGAATGTTAAGAACAAACATCAGTTCATCGTAGCTGTAAATATTTTTGGTTCCAAGGCAATTATACAGAGTCAAATTCCACTGTCCTTTGTCACGACGAATCATGGTACCAGCTTAAGCATGGATTGCAAGTATGAGCCATAGTCTAGGGGCATGATGATTCTTCCTTGGGATGGAAGAGGTCGGCAATTCGTGTCCGCCAATCAAGCCCCCCCATAAAGGTGTGTTTAACGTCTCCTCCCTCTCCACGCGAGAAGGAAGCGACGGCTCAAGCAACGCACAAGAGGAGATTGTACTCAGACTTTGCAGTCTGAGAAAAGAGCGAGTTTGTTACAAGAGGACCATCTGGCCAAACAACCAAATAATCGTAAAACCGTTGCTCACATTATATTTCCCAGGGGAAATCACACAATTCGTCCACGCCACTGGTGTAGCATGACACCTTAATTTTGATTGTGAGACGTTAAAAGACAAATAACAAGAGCCTGCTAATCTGTTTTATGTCCGATTAAAATTTTGATCTTTATTCACGACTTAACAGTCTTAGCCAGGAAGTGTGGGTTTAGAGTTCATCTAGCAGCAGGGCCCGCAGCAAACGAGTGATAAACCAAACCTTGCTTGATGTTCCAGGCCCTCTTGTTGTGCATGTGCTTCTCCTCACACATAGTTTAGGTATAATAGTATTTGCCTCATTCTTGGTAAACTCAATGTGACAGTCCATTGTTTTCATGTGCCCAAAACACACAGATGAGGATCCCCCTCTTTGATTTAATGCGGTCGGCTGGTCCTGGCGAATGCATAATGTCTTTACTGGTTTTATTCAGTGTCGCAAATGGCGTTATGCCTCCTTTCCCTTCCCAAGGGTTTGTTTGTAGGTGCTACAAGTCTGGTGCGACAACAACAATTGTAACAATTTTCACACGTTTTACATACGCAGCCTAGTAGTCACACGTTTTGACTGATGGCTTCATCTGTAAACTCTGTAAACGACCAAATGACAATACTACTTTTTAAGGAAGTGCTGGCGGGTCATGATTCATGTACAATTATTCTAGAGATGAAAGGCTCCACAACTAACCACGCAATCACAAATTCAACAGATTGTCCGTGATGTTTCCACCCTCCCCTGCCAGACATCCCTTGGCTGCTAGTCCTGAATTTGCACCAGCTGATGATTGTGACCCCGACGAAGACCCTGGGACTCCTAGAGACACTCGATGGGGCGTTGGAGCTTGAGATGGAGGGCGTGGTACTAAAGAAGGAGTAGGGGTTCGGCGGTGGAGGGAGGGGGAAGGAGAAGGGCGTGCTCCGGAGTAGCTTGCGCGCAGGGCACTGTCTGTTGGCGTTGCCTGTGTGTGTATGTGAGTGAGTGAGTGAGTGAGTGTGTGTGTGTGTTTGTGTGTGTGTGTGCGTGTGTGCGTGTGTGTGTGCACGTGCTTGCGTGCGTGTATTTGAATTTTGTGTTTGTTTGTTTGTTGGTGTGTACGCGTGTGTGATTTAGTAACAACCATGTGCGTATATTTAGTATTTTCCCTGCCAAAGATATCGTGTGTACACCATATATATATGTTCTGGCCGACCCTACTTATGGGGTAAAAGGTCACATGGAAGCGGTAGTTGCTGCGTGCCACAAGGCATGCCGTGTGTGGCAGATACAGGCCTCTCCAGAACCCGCTTGACTTCCAGAGCCCGCTCAACTCCAGATCCTGCTCAGCTCCAGATACAGGCCACTCCAGATACAGGCCACTCCAGATCCTGCTCAGCTCCAGATACAGGCCACTCCAGATACAGGCCACTCCAGATCCTGCTCAGCTCCAGATACAGGCCACTCCAGATCCTGCTCAGCTCCAGATACAGGCCACTCCAGAACCCACTCAACTCAGGTGCTTGCTTGCTCTTGCCTGCAGCTGTACGACTCTTATCCAACACGCACCGCCTTCTGTGGTAAAACTCAGCAACATAACATACAACGTATGCTGAATGCCATATCCTTTACATACTTTACAGAGCAAAGGAACCACACTATTTTGCTGTGTTGCAGCATCTCCTCTCCTCACTCCCCTCACAAACAGACACAGACACACACCCACATACAATCCATACACGGACGCACCTCACCAAACCCGCTCAACTCAGTAGCTCTCTTGCCCTTGCCTCCAATGCCGCTGTACGGCAACCGCTTAGTTGTGCCCCCTTTTGTGGTGCCGCCGGTTTTAGGGGTGCCATGGATGGATTGGGCCAGACGCTGGGCTGCTGGGGATATGAGCGGGGTGATACGAGCCTGCACGGGTGTGCAGGCGCGTTCACGTGTGTGTGTGTGTGTGTGTGTTTGTGTGTGAGTATGTGTGTGTGTGTGTGTGTGTGTGTCTATGTGTGTGTGTCTGTGTTTGTGTGTGTGTATGTGTGTATGTGTGTTTGTGTGTGAGTATGTGTGTGTGTTTATGTGTGTGTGCGCGTGCACAAGCGTCCCAACTCAGATTTGTTTCTGATCAATAACTGACAATAATAACATGTACACTTCCTGACTGGCAGTTGCCCAGAGCGTGGTGCATTCTCCCTTCGTAAGTCCCAACACAGCAGGTGCCTTCTGTTTCACTAAAGTTACACGCAGATATATCACACACATGTTTAAACACGACCCCTTGTCCACACCCCCAGACAGCTGGCCAGAGCATAGAGTTGTGCCAATGTTGTAGGCCCCAGCAACCGCAAGTGTACCACACTGACAAATCATACGATGAATTGCACGTGCACACGCGCACACGTGCACACAGCCTTCGCACCTTGTCCACACCCCCAGACAGCTGGCCAGAGCGTAGAGTTGTGCCGGTGTTGTAGGCCCCAGCAACCGCAGGTGTGCCACACTGACAAATCATACGATGAATTGCACGTGCACACACGCGCACACGTGCACACAGCCTTCGCACCTTGTTCACACCCCCAGACAGCTGGCCAGAGCGTGGTGCCGTGCCAGTGTTGTAGGCCCCAGCAACCGCAGGCGTACCCCCAGGAGGAGCCCCTGCCATTGCCGCCAGCTGCGCAGCTTTTTGTCTCTTTCGCAGCTCCTTCACGGTTTTTGCAGCAGCTAGGTCGTGGCCCACCTGTGTGCAAACGTGTGTGCGTGTGTGTGCATATATGCGTATGTGTAAGTGCAAACGTGTGTGTGATAGTGCAAACGTGTGTGTGTGTGTGATAGTGCAGACGTGTGTGTGTATGTGTGTGTGCAAACATGTGTGTGTATGTGTGTGTGCAAGCGTGTGTGTGTGTGCAAGCGTATGTGTGTGTGTGTGTGCAAACATGTCTGTGTGTGTGTTGTTTTAAAGCGCAAGACAAAGAGAAATGCTGTCAACCTGGATTTGGAAAGGACGTGTCGTGTGTGCTTGTTTGTTCATGCATCACTCTTTTGTCCCCAAGCCTTGATCCTGACAGATGCGACAAAAAGAGGAGGAGAGCATTGTCTTGATCGTGCCCTGCACCACTGTTCATTATTGCGGTGTGGCCCACAAAGGTAGGCACGACAAACCAAGCCCTTGAGGCTGCAGCCTGACCCTATGGACTTGTTTCGCTATTGTGGATAAGCCTGCACATCTAGATACATACGGAAGTTTAGTTTAGTTTAGTTTGGATTACAAAGGCCTCCAGCCTGGCATGGCTGCTCAACCTAAAGTTTTGAGAGTGCATAGGCCAATCCCACACAGCTGCTTAGGCCCCCACAATTAGTTACAGTAGTACGAGTTCTGAGACTGCATAGCCTGGTCCAACGCTCCTGTTGAGGCCCCCACAGTAAAGTGTAGGACATGTTCTGAGACTGCATAGCATGGCCCAACGCTCCTGTTGAGGCCCCCACAGTAAAGTATAGGACATGTTCTGAGACTGCACAGCATGGTCCAACGCTCCTGTTGAGGCCCCCACATTAAGATACAGTAGGACAAGAACGCACAGCCTGGTCCTCCGCACTGTTTTGTTATGGGTTGAGGCCCAAACAGATGCAGTAAGACACGTTTTGACGTGTGTGTAGACTCACGTGTGTAGGCTCACACCCTACGTACCTGGTCTCGCTTTGGCATGCCCTGGATGTTAAATGTGGGCCCGTCTAAGGCCCGTGGGTCGTAGGCCACCCCTTCCTCGGGCTCCAACCTCACAGGAGTACCTGTTGTCAGGCAAAGACGTGGCCCAGATGTATAGGAAAAGGTGGCAATGTGATTGTAGGCCAACACATCCTCGAGTTCCAACCTCAAAGGAGTGCCTGATGTCAGGCAAGAAAGTGGCCCAGAGGTGTAAAGAAACGCGGTGGTAACAGAATTTGCCGGAGGTGGGACACCCCTTCCTCAGGTTCCAGCCTCACAGGAGTGCCTGTCGTCAAACCGAACAGCGACCCAGGTTTCAAGACAGCACAGTGTAGAGGAAATTTGTAAGATGATGGCCACCCCTTCCTCGGGTTCCAGCTTCACAAGGGTGACAACAGTTTCAGACGCGCGCGCACACACACACACACACACAAACACACACACACACGTTCACATCCACACACAAGGACACACACACACACAAACACACCTCTGTGTTGTGTCCGCAGGTTGTCAGCGGTGTTTCACCCTCGGAAACAGCATACACCGTTACCGATCACGTACACACGCCTTTCATCTCTGCCAAGATTAAGAACAAGGACACCACTTCAAGCAGCACACACACAATGACACACACATACACACACAATGACACACACACACCTTCGATGTCTCCCCAGGTCATGAACGGGGACTCCCCCCCTAAGGCGCTGGGGGTCATAGCTGGTGTGGGAAGGCGTGCATTGAATTCTCGGGGGGTGCCTGCAAAGGTTGAGGTCACAGACACATACTACACGCACTCTTACGCAGAGAGTCAAGTGAGGGATTCAAGTGTGTGTTTTCAGATTGTTCAATTGTTCAAATGTACAATCTGAGTGAGCAATACCGTGCACCACAGGACACCAACCACTACAGTCATGTTTTTGTCTGGTGTATTTAATGCAGAGCTGGTCTGGCTTGGGAATGGGAGGGACTGTGAGTGATGAGTGACTGTGAGTGACTGTGAGTGATTGTGAGTGACTGTGAGTGACTGTGAGTGATTGTGAGGGAGAGGGAGGGACTGTGAGTGACTGTGAGGGAATGGGAGGGAATGGGAGGGACTGTGAGAGAATGGGAGGGAATGTGAGGGACTGTGAGTGACTGTGAGTGATTGTGAGGGAAAGGGAGGGAATGTGAGTGACTGTGAGGGAATGGGAGGGAATGGGAGGGAATTGGGAGTGACTGCGAGTGATTGTGAGTGACTGTGAGAGAATGGGAGGGACTGTGAGTGACTGTGAGTGACTGTGAGTGATTGTGAGGGAATGGGAGTGACTGTGAGCGATTGTGAGGGAATGGGAGGGACTGTGAGTGATTGTGAGTGAGAAGGACATACACACTACTGTGTATGACAGTAGTCATATAGTCATATACATGACTACTGTGTATGTGGTACACAGTCACTGCTTGTG
>Ga0307951_1001252_pt1 | contig 15409 bp, 19 predicted proteins | sample OrgLakmetagen374_FD_201842 | JGI IMG/M metagenome (GOLD analysis project Ga0307951, IMG submission 201842) | Saline water microbial communities from Organic Lake, Antarctica - #374 | ecosystem: Environmental > Aquatic > Non-marine Saline and Alkaline > Saline | place: Antarctica: Organic Lake... | reverse complement strand
CTTGGCCAGGTCCTGCTGCTGCTGCGCCACTGCTCACTGCCATGCTACAGCTGCTGCTGAACCCCCAAGTGGCCAAGAGAAGAGAGGAGAGGAAGGGAGGGAGGAGGGGGACCCGAGGGCGGCCCCCAGAAAGTTGAAAACCACTGCTCGGCGGCAGCAGGTGAGGGAGGACCACGAGGGCCCGTGCGTGACCCGCAGAGCCCGCTGGCGCAGACACCCCTCGCGAGGGCCACGTGAAGGGGAGACGGCGAGGCTGGTCTCCTGATAACCATGCATAACCAACACAGGTCGCCAGACCCGACAAAAATTGAGAAAGCCACTGCAACGAGTACAGTGGCTCTATTTATTTATTTATTTATTTATAGGCGGATGAGAGGGGGACTCAGAGATAGGAGCGGACTTTTTGTCATGGTTATTAAGGATGCACGTTCAGTCTGTCATGACGAATCATGGTACCGGCTTAGGCATGGATTGCAAGTATAAGCCATATGCTACTGTCCTTCCACTGTGAAGAGGTCGTGCTAGACGTACGTGTCCTGCCAAAGCCCCCATAAAGGCGTGTTTAACGTCTCCTCCCCTCTTGACGTGAGAAGGAGGTGACGGCTCAAGCAACACACCGAGGTGATGACGGATGCATGTACCTGGAAGGAAGAGCGAGATTGTTACAAGAGGACCACCTAAAATTGGCGAAACTACCAGAGGGGGCTTACTGAGGTAAAAGTAAAAGTCTACACTGGAAGTCACCAGCGTGCATTAAGGAAAGGCTCTCAACTAGTGCTCACACTAGCCAGAGCCCCACCGAAAAACGAAAAAGAGAAACAACAGAGACTAATGAGGATCCGGCGGGTTGTCAGCCATGCAATCCGGCCTGCGCCTAGCCCTCCTGAAGCCAGCCGCTCTACCAGTAGCCCCCCTCCCAGATCCCCCATTATCACTGTTGTTGTTGTTAAAGTGTATTTTGTGTCTTGTTTTTGTGATCTTGTTTAAGCTTTTTATTGCATGACAGTGTAGTTTAGTAGCTAGTTGGCGCACTTAGTGCGTGGGGATGCCCAAGTTTAGTAGAGGAGTTATGGTGTACCGATTGTAGAATGTGCCCCTGACTCCAAGAAGTATAACATGAAGTGTGACTATGTTGTTTCGAAAGATGCCTCGGAGGCTCCTTGTTCGTAGATGCTGGATAAGAGGTTGTTATTGGTTGTGCACTTTTTCAAATGTCTGTTGCGGGTTTATGTCTGAGCATAATTCGATTTCTATACGATGTATGTTTCTGTCCCTAGTGGGAATCTGTTTGGGATCCAACAAGTGCCTGCCTCTTCCCTCAATGGGCATAACTAACATGCCATCTGGACAGCTTTGATGTCTAGTTGGAATGTTTTGTTGTGTTGGGAAAACCCAGTCAGGAATGTTTCTTTCGATGCCATCGGGTGGTTCAATGTTAAGGTCAGATAACTTTTCACTGTTACAAGCATCCATTGTAACAATTGCTGAGCACAGCTTGCCTTTACTGATCTCTTCACCACAAAGACTAACTGCGTGGTGGTGTCGGTTTATGTGCATTCTTTTCAGAGTATGGTTGTTGCACCTAAGAAGTACGTGTGGAGTACGGAGTATGTGCTAACTGAGGAAATGCCTGAAAATGCGCATTTGTGCGTTCAGAAGGCAGCCACTTCATCCGATCGACACCATTTTAGTACCAAAGTGTAGCTGGCATTGATAACTACCCGGGCATGTGCAGTTTTATGTGGGTCGCTTTGCATGCTGAGATAGACTGGATTAAGCACACATGGTGCATGTAACCCTAATGTGGTGATTTCCATGGGAAAATGGCTCAAATCATTGAAAAACACCAACCACTCAGCCGTTTTCTTTCATTTTTGTTGCAATGATACTCTTTTCTAGTAAGAATTCTATACCATTAAAAAATATTCCTGGTTGGTGCAGTGCGCGATCTGGTGAAGAATCTGTGGTAAAAAATGGCCTGCACGCCACAGCAAATTAAGCACACGGCCCCAAATTGGCAAGTTCCAAATTTTACAGCTTGCTTCATATTATGTAAAACTTGGAGCTTGCCAATTTGGGGGCGTATAAGCCAAAGAGCATATAAAAACTTGCCCATTTTGGGCCTGAGTTAGCCTTCTCTGCGAAACTACCAGATAAACCGTTGCTCACATTATAAATTCCAGGGGAAATCACCCAGTTCGTCCATGCCACTGATTTAGCATGGCATGTCCGTTGCTACCTGCAAACATCTGTTTACAAGAGCTGCAACCTGAGCTCAATTGATGGTGTTGGTCCGCTCAGATCAGTTCTTTTCTTTATATCATCAATGTAAGTTCCCTTCCAAGAGGACGCCTCTCTGTACATGCGCACACACGCGCGTGAATACTTGTGCACGTGCAGCATGCGCACACACACGTGAATACTCGTGCACGTGCAGCTCAGAGGGCCAAAAAGACCTCGCATAGCTCGCATTGTGTTTATTAACTATGTGTGACCCCCTTGCATTGATCGTTTTGGAGTATTAATTGGGTTTTTCAAATCTCGGATTAAAAATTGCGCAGGCAGTGAAAAACCGCTCCCCACATTAATTAAGGAAAAGGAGCCACTTTGGTACCGGGTACCGTAAAACTCCTCCATCAAAAGAAAAAGGAAAAGATCAGTGGGGATTGGGTGGCCTTGCAGGCTTGACCTGAAACCGTCTCCTGATGAGAGTTGATAATAGAGCTGGAAAGATCACGTCTGGTATGGACAAGCTCGGCAGCGTAATTGACAGAATGAACATGAAGCTTGGAAGCAAGTTTCTTAACTCTTAGAGAGCCAAGAGCGACCCAGCTCCTTAAAAGGCTCCAGCGTGTAATTGTTGTAGATGGTGTCACCCGCTCCCAAAAGGCTGGTGTGGAGGGTAACGGAGGCTCCTTGAAGGATGGAGCAGAGGCCTTTATGCTGTTCCTGTGCAGCGCTCAGCTGGCTCTGTGGTCTAGTGTCCTCTTGAGGACACTACTACTTGATCTTGATAAGGTGAATGTCACGTAGAAGATTGCTGAAATCTTTAAGTCGGTGCTGTCTGGAGAAGGTGGATCTGTTGGTGGCGGCTGGCGGTGCTGTAGAATCCCCCGGGGGCCAGCATATGTTCAAATGAAGCAGGAAAATGCATCACTGCCTAGCTGTGCGCTAACTGCATACAATCTTGCTCAGCATCTCAGACCACACACTCCCATTTATAAAGCCAAAGCCTTGCAAGCAAAGCACAAACACCAAACAACATGCAGATTTTTCTCCAGAGAACAACCCGCACAGCTAGCATAGGAACACCACAACAATCAGAAAGACCTGGATTGATACTAGGGTATGCCTGCCACAGCCAAATTGGTTGGCTGATTCAACAATATGAAGGCATGCTGGAAAAGGCTAATTTCATCATCTCGTTCCTTATTGTGCTACTGAGCCCAGCACAGGCCCTCGTATCCGGCTGCTGGTTTTCTCCCTTGCAAACCGTTTGTAAGAAGTTATTATTTGCAAGCGGCGTTAACACCCAATGAATGATCATGGATTGTACGGAGGCAATGCTGTTTGACAGTGAAGTGTTCACTCACCTTTGTGTGAATCACTGAACCGCAAATAAACCTATTATATGTTTTGACCATAAGACTTTTATAAAGGCTACCTCTGTAGTTTTTTTGTAAAGGACGCCTGGTTTCAAGAAGTTTGAGAAACCACTTGTACAAATTACAAACTGCCAAATTCTCCCACAGAGTTGCTTTGGATGAAGTGGCCTCCCTTTCCCATCAGTCCAAACCGGGTCTCAAGCTCAAGGTTGCTGACTAGAAATCCTGGACCTATACAGATGGTAGCTACCATAGTTAAGAAAGCAAACAAGTTATTGGGGCAAGTTTCTATCACCCCAGTACGGGCAACTCTAGCTTGGTTGAACCTAATGGTGCTGGTTTAACCAACACCATAGGGAGAGCGGAGCTGGCAGCTATAGCTGCTGCACTTACCCATGATTATACCCATATTGCCACAGACAGTCTTACTTCACTCCACCAAATTAGGAAACAAATGTTGTACCCAGAGAAGCACCGTCACCAAGCCCAAGGAGACATTCTCAAAATTCTTTCTAATACCATCTGTAACTCTCAATCCCACATCTTCCTTTATAAGGTCAAATCTCACGCTGGAATTGCAGGAAATGAATGTGCAGACGCCCTTGCCAAATATCAAGCCTGCCACAGCAATAGTCTCCCAGCTGATACAGCAATCCGCACCGCAGGCCCTGGTGACAATCCCTTCCTTGATACAACCTGGCTAGCCTTTGAAGAAGTTAATCAGCAAGGATCTAGCACTGAAGCTCATCAGCACGGCACCATATTGACTTACCTTCCAAATCTTCAAGCTGCATCTAAATCTCACATGCAATCAAACCATAGACTGAGTTATGCCAACTCAAAAACAGGGTACTACTCTTACTACCAGAGTCTACTTCCACACGTACACAAAGGCGTTGGCAACGCATTCTGGAGCATGTTTAAGGTAAGGTTACAACGCTGTATATGCCTCAGGGGCATCTGAGTTGAAGCTTGAAAAAAGCCTGAAATCACACCTAGCTAGACAAAAGGGGAAACGCCTAAGAGAAACAAGAGAAAGAGAAGGAAAGACAGAAGGAAAGTTGGAGAAAAAGCGAGAAGTTGGAAGCCAAAAAGGGAGCTGAAGTATAACCAGCAGAAAAAGTTTGGTCTGAACACAGAGAGCATATCCAATCTCTCCCTCTAAATGAAACGCAATGTCTTTCACTGCCGCACAGGCACCCTTTTCAATCAGAAACACGCTGTCCGCTTCAAAAATCCACTAACCTTCAGTATCCACTTTGTCAACAACCAGACAGTGCTCTTCATATTCTCTCAGGGTGTCAGCACAAAATCATCTCTGGCATGATCACTGAACGCCATATTGTTGCCTGCAGACTCATCATGAAAGTCACCAGCAAAGGCTCCTTGGCAGGTTGTATAGTTCATATGGATGCTGGCAGCACTGACCGTTTTGCCCAACCAAACCTTCAAATTCCCGAGCACGCGAGTAATAGGACTTAACCCACTCGGCTGTTTGATGTTCATTTATCTGTCAGAGACAGGCTTACTTCCAGTCGCCTTGATGCTATTCTGGTTACTCCCTTACCTACTAAATCTAAACCACCTTCCACTCCCCATTTGCAACAGGTGCAGCATGCTAGATCTTATGGACAAGTGCGCAGAGTTCATGAGCTTAACGCTCATGGAAGTGAAGTATTGTGAGAACACTAGGCTTGGACACCAGCTGGAGGCCTCTAACAAACAGCACGAGAGTTTATGCGAGTGCTTACAAGCTAAACAAGTTACACTTCACACCATCCTTCTTGGTGGGGGAGGATCAATCTATACCTCGAACACCTTGCATCATCTAAAAGAGCTCGGCCTCGATTCACAGAGGGCCCACAAGACTGCCCTCAAATTGCATGCTCACCCTGTGCATTATGCGCACAAACTGACGAACAAGGCCCCTTCTAAAATATCCAATTAATCTTAAACAAGCGAGGCTCCCTACCTGTAACTCTCATCTAGGAGTATGGACATTCAGACTGGCGATGGTTGCCCTTCCCCGGCTTTGCAATCGTTTCTAGAGAGTTATGGTGGGGGAGGCTCATGGCACTTTGGGCCTTTGTGTCTCCTTTTCCTTTATTGATGCAGGGAATGTTTTGCTGCCTGCGTAGTTTTATTTTCTTTTCTTTGTGAAGCTTATTGTGAGCATACTAGACGTGCCCTTTTTAGTACTATTATCAACTCTCATCAGGAGCCGGTTTCAGGCCAAGCCCTTCCTGATCCCCATTGATTTTTCCTTTCCTTTTCGCGGTGGAGGAGCTTTACGGTACCAAAGTGGCTCCTTTTCCTTGATTAATGTGGGGAGTAGTTTTCACCGCCTGCGTAATTCTTTTTTTTCTTTTTTCTTATGGCAGGCTAGCAGTTGCACTTTTTCACTACAGGCCTTTTTTTGTAAACCTTGTAAACCCTGTAACGGCTACCTCTGTAATTTCTTCATACAAAACCTTATCAATCCATAGTAACCAATGCAGGCCTCACTTTCACTACGCTCGTTTTCTTACAGCTTGTACACATGAAAAATGATTAAGAAGGAACAATACACAGGCAGTAAAAAATACTCCCCACATTAATCAAGGAAATGGAGCCATTTTGGTACCTTGCTAATGTGAGCAAATACTGGCTTCTTTATGATTTATGATGGAAATCGATGTTCATCCTAGCTGTCTTCCATTGCACCATCCTCTTCTTCCTCTCCCTGCTCCTCTTCTTCGTCTTCCTCCTCCTCGTCTTCTTGCAAGTCCAGTACTACCGCTTTCTCTCCCCTCACGAAAGCAACTGCCACCCCCCGAGGAGCACTCGCCAATAATGGAGGCCGAAACACACCTAATCCGACCCCTTGAGAACTTTCATCAGCCTCCCCTTCAGTAAGAAGTCCCCCTTGCTGCTGCTGCTGCCCTGCAGTGCCATGCTCTGTATCGACGCCTCCCCTCTCTGAAGTCATCCCCGCAATTGGCACCTATTCAACAAAGAACACGGTGATAGGTCAAGACACAGAGGTGCCGCTCGTCTTTACTACATACACTGCATCTTAAACAACAGACACCTATTCACTAAAGAACATGGCGATAGGCCAAGACACAGAGGTGCTGCTCGTCTTCACTACATAAACTGCATCTTAAACAACAGACACCTATTCACTAAAGAACATGGCGATAGGCCAAGACACAGAGGTGCTGCTCGTCTTCACTACATAAACTGCATCTTGAACAACAGACACCTATTCACTAAAGAACATGGCGATAGGCCAAGACACAGAGGTGCTGCTCGTCTTTACTACATAAACTGCATCTTAGACAACAGACACCTATTCACTAAAGAACATGGCGATAGGCCAAGACACAGAGGTGCTGCTCGTCTTCACTACATAATCTGCATCTTAAAAACAGACAAGCGCGCTTTCGTTCCTAATGCTGAAAGTCATGCCACCTTAGTTGCTTTCTGGTCGAACAATAAACTCAGAAGAGGCATGACAAAGCACCAGCTACATTAATTTCCATGAATAATGTGTGAACTTGTTAATAAGACGACCGCGCCAGATAATAACAAACTGTGGACCTTCATTTTCTTACCTGCATGATGCCGTGGCCTCGTGCACGTAACCCGTGACCTGGACCACCTACGTCTGTCGCTGCATCTGACAAACCTCCCTGCTGCTGCTTGGACAAGGCCGCCAGCTCAACTGTCTTGCCTTGATCCACACATGCCTGGAATGGAAGATGCATGCACGTGTTGCACATACAATGCATGTGCATGTGTGCCACTCATTTTTGCCCTAGCTGTCTGACCATTTCCTGAGCTGCGCTCAAGCACATTGCTCGGCAAACAGCCACATACAATGCAAGGTGAAGCACATTGGTCGACAAGGTAAAATCACATTGGTCAGCAAACAGCCACATACAATGCAAGGCACTCGTTTCTGTATAGTTGTCTAGAGCCGTGTATCTGAAACAGCACATGCATGAATACACCACCAAGGTAACTATTATAGTACCATACATGCATGGATACACCACCAAGGTAACTATTATAGTACCATACATGTATGGTTTGTTCAACCCCACTCCTTTCAATTGGCTAGTCGAGCATACCTGCAAGAGTGATCCACTGCGTCTCCAGTTTTGTATGCGGTGCAATGTGGGAGGTGGCAAGAGCACTAAGCAGCCACCTGCATCAATGTCTGTAAAGAGAGTGGTGCTGGTGTTTACGACGGATGTGTATGTGTTTATGTGGGTGTACGTATGTGTATGTGTGTATGTGTGAATGTGTGTGTGTATACGTGCGTATGTGTGTACGGGTGTATGTGTGTGTATGTGTGTTTGTGTGTGTACAGGTGTATATGTGTATATGTGTGTATGTGTTTATGTGTGTATGTGTGTATGTGTACATGTGTGTGTGTGTGTGTGTGTGTGTTTAAATGTGTGCATACGTGTGTGTGTTCATGTCTGTGTGTGTGCGTGCGTGCGTGCGTGCGCGGCAGAAGCTGCTAACACACATGCAAGTACATCCAACAGCACCTTGCAATGTATAAAAAGGCCCATAGTCCCAATTGCATGGTGCTGGTAGTTGTGACGCATGTGCAATACACCTTTTTTTGGGGCGGAGCCCCCCGGGACGTAGTCCCTTTATGTTCACTGCAGTCGACACTGCGCTCTCAGAGAGTCAACACTGAAAGAATGGAGCATTGAGCCAGCCAGGCAAACTTACAGTGTAAAATTTGTATGAAACAAAAGCCAATTTTGTGCTGATTCCGGAACACCCCGGTCAAACCCCTTTCCACGCGCGACCCCTTCAGGGTCGCGTGTCTTTGTTCCCCCCCGGGATGCAATTGGGTGTATTTATCATATATTTAGAATGTTTCCCATCATATTCTTAGCCCTTCTTAAGTAGTGGTGTCGTTGAGTGTGGTAGAAGGCCGACCGATCCCAAAACGCTAGCAGCGCTTGCAGCAGCAGAGCTGAGACGGCAGCAGCTTCACAGCACTCTGGAGGACAGGCGAGCGAGGGCCCGTGAGAGGACCCGCGTCCAGCACTTGGCACAGCACTTGGAGCAACAGTCTCAGTCTGGCATTGCCACTCAGCATGCACCAGCAGAGCTGAGACGGCAGCAGCTTCACAGCACTCTGGAGGACAGGCGAGCGAGGGCCCGTGAGAGGACCCGCGTCCAGCACTTGGCACAGCACTTGGAGCAACAGCCTGGCATTGCCACTCAGCAGGCACAGGAAGCAGCAGCCCAGCCAGAGGTGGTGGCTTTGAACAACCGTATGGAGCTCAGGCGTTCAGAGGAGCAGTTCAGAAGGATTGCAACCCCCCTGAATTGCTTGCACATGACACACAGCGGTGTACACAGACGGTATGAGGGACTGTGCAAACGCAAGAGCGGGGGGGTGCAGGGGGGGCGCAGCCCCCCCTGAATTGTCTAACTCATTTGAATGCCGCTCTCAATGCAAAGACCAGGCTGCCATCTCAGAATTGGTTGAACAGGAGCAGTGGGGTGCGGAGGGGGAGTGCAGCCCCCCTGAATCGATCGCTCTCACTACATTCAAATGGTTTAACAGGAGCAGTGGGGTGCGGAGGGGGAGTGCAGCCCCCCCTGAATCGACCGCTCTCACTACACATTTGGTACAGCTTCGATGCAGGCGCAGGCTCCGCCCCATTTTTTGTGATCCGCAGGATCACACCCTACTTGTTTACGCATTTATCGCTTACACGCAATTAAGCACGAAAATTTTTTAAATTCAACGGCAACAATTCAAGGGGACTTAATTCGCTTCTTTACAGCGCAGCTGCTCCGCAAATCACTTTGTTCTTTGTCAATGAGTGACATAGAGAGGTCGAAGTAATACATTTGACAGCTGCCTGACTGTGCCAGCCGCTTGAGACATGCACGCACACACACACAATTACACCCACACCCACACTCACATACCCACACCCACCCCTGCACCCTGTTCACTCACGTTCAGATCAACAACCCCAAATACCCATACATGCTCGTACACACACACACACACAGGCATGCACGCACCTGCATAGTCATTTGACTGTGCCAGCAACATGGCTAAGTACTGATCCTTGTAGGGGGCGAGGTCTAGTAGGGACTGCTGGGGATGTAGGAGCACAAGCAGGGCTTCGACCTGTGCGTTAGTGCAGGGGCGGTTGTGTGTGCATGTAAATGTGCGTGTATGTGTATGCGTTTGTGTGTATGCGCATGTGGGGTGGGGTAGGGTACATTAGAGGCATGGGGCGCAAATTACAATTGACAGCAAAGAGAGGTGTGGCCATGAACAATTCCTAGAAGAATCTGTAGAACTAAGACTTGTGTGTGTGTGTGTGTGTGTATGTGTGTGTGTGTGTGTGTGTGTGTGTGTGTTTGTGTGAGGAATATCAGGAGCAGAGGATGCAGACTCCTTGTCAAGAGCACAAACGGGGGAAATTTTAGGAAACTTTGTTCAAAGTTCCCAAAGTCAAGGTGGATCGTAAATCCACAAATGATTTTGGTCTGTGAAAGGGTGGCAGATCCAAAAATGATTTCGGTCTGTGAAAGGGTGGCAGATCCACAGATGATTTTGGTCTGTAAAAGGGTGGCAGATCTACAGTGATGTTTATGGTGTGTGAAAGGGTGGCAGATCCACAAAGGGTTTTAATCTGTGAAAGGATGGCGACTCTGCTGAAGATTTCAACCATTTCTGGGGCTTTGAGATGTTTACAGATCATTTGTCACACTTAATCACGCTGGATGTGTTAACACTATTGACGACCTGCTAGCCATTTCCTTTTCGCATTGCACACGTGAATGGCACAAAAATGCAATGAGCTGAGAGTGCAAAGAGGGGGTTGTGTGGGCACGAGGAAGGCTCCTGTCTGTGACTGTGACGAGAAGGTGTGAGACACAATCCAGATATAAAGTGCAAATGTGTGAGACACAATCCAGATATAAAGTGCAAAGGTGTGGGACACAATCCAGATATAAAGTGCAAATGTGTGAGACACAATCCAGATATAAAGTGCAAATGTGTGAGACACAATCCAGATATAAAGTGCAAATGTGTGAGACACAATCCAGATATAAAGTGCAAATGTGTGAGACACAATCCAGATATAAAATGCAAATGTGTGAGACACAATCCAGATATAAAGTGCAAAGGTGTGAGACACAATCCAGATATAAAGTGCAAATGTGTGAGACACAATCCAGATATAAAGTGCAAAGGTGTGAGACACAATCCAGATATAAAATGCAAATGTGTGAGACACAATCCAGATATAAAGTGCAAATGTGTCATAATCTGAGTGCAGCTATCACTGCCTGCACTTCAATGATTTTTTCTATCGTTTCTCCTCCTCTTATATGATTGTTTATTTGGTGATTTATCTGCCAAAAACACCGTATATACACCATACATGTATGGTTATGGCCAACCCATTGCCATCAGAAGGTGTCCTGATATGATGGCCAAGGATGGAGAGGCAACCGATGGGGTGAACAACTCAAGTCTAGGAGGTTGGCTGCCTCGCAAAGGAAGGAATACAGCAAAGGGATTCCGGCTGGGAACACAGTGCAAAAGCATTTTGTAGCACAAATACCACCCCTTCAGCCCACCTGCACGTCTTCAGCTTCAAGGCTTCCATTGTCTCCATCGCCGCCACCACCACCACCACCACCACCACCACCACCACTTTGAACACAAGCACTGCCTGATGGCAAGCCCAGTCGAGCCAGAAGCATGCCAGACGCCCCCCCGCTAAACCGTTGCAGAAACGAGGGCGGCTGCTGCTGGTGCTGGGCCACGTCACGACCTTGCCCTGAAACAGCAGTGCCCTGCGGCGCCGCTGCTGCTGCTAGCACCTCTGCAGACACGTGGACTGCGATGTGGGCGGCAGAGGGTGCGCTGCCCGTGCTCTGCAGCCCTGCTTGTGCTGGGAACCCTTCTCCTGCTTGGAGGCCGTGTGATGCAGTGCTTGCTCCTACCCCACCACTCAGCTGTACGCACCAGAAGTCATTACCGCTGCGGCTAGGTTGCTGTGTGGGTGTTTGCGAGGGAGGGGGTGAGGCTACTGCTGCTGCTGGGCCAGGAGAAGGGTGTCCTTGGTGTGGGTGTGAGGGGGGTTGTGTGGACAAGGGTGGGAGGAGTATCACCTGTGGGTATCAACGTGAGTATCACCTGTGTGTATCACCTGTGAGTATCACCTGTGTGTATCACCGTGTGTATCACCTGTGTGTATCACCGTGTGTATCACCTGTGTGTATCACCGTGTGTATCACCTGTGAGTATCACCTGTGTGTATCAACGTGTGTATCACCTGTGTGTATCACCGTGTGTATCACCTGTGAGTATCACCTGTGTGTATCACCGTGTGTGTATGGGGTGGTGGTATCACCGTGTGTATCACCGTGTGTATCACCTGTGTGTATCACCTGTGTGTATCACCGTGTGTGTATGGGGTGGTGGTACCACCGTGTGTGTATCACCTGTGTGTGTGCGTGTGTGTGCGTGTGTGTGTGTGCGCGCGCGTGTGTGTGTGCGTGTGTGTGTGTGTTTGCGTGTGTGTGTGTGTGTGTGTGTGCGTGTGTGTGTTTGTGTTCTGATCAAGATCAGGAGCATGCAGACAATGTCAAAGGAAACAGAACAGGCGGTGCAAAGTTGTGCAAGAAGGGGGAGATGTTGCGTTGAAGAAATGGAGCAAGTACAGTCTTCCGCTTCACTGCGACTGAACTGGTCATAGTAATCCCTGGAAAAGAAAAAAAAACTACGCAGGCAGCAAATCATTCCCTGCATCAATTAAGGAAGGATGGCCCAAAGTGCCATGAGCCTCCCCCACCATAACTCTCTAGAAACGATCGCAAAGCCGGGGAAGGGCAACCATCGCCAGTCTGATTGTCCACGCTCCTAGATGAGAGTTTCAGGTAGGGAGCCTCGCTTGTTTAAGATAAATTGGATAATTTAGAAGGGGCCTTGTTCGTCAATTTGTGCGCATAATGCACAGAGTGAGCATGCAATGTGAGGGCAGTCTTGTGGGCCCTCTGTGAATCGAGGCCGAGCTCTTTTAGATGATTCAAAGTGTTAGAGGTAAAGATGGATTTATCAGTGGTTGATAAAGTACGAAGCTTGTTCAAGATACTCGGACGGGTGACCAAAGCATTGGCCCCTTTGTACACACAGGGTGATGCAGACAACACATATGGAGAATTTCACACAAACAGGTAGGGTTGGAAACTTCATACACACTGGTAGAGTTGGCAACTTCATATACACAGGTAGGGTTGGCAACTTCATACACGTACAGGCAGGGTTGGAAACTTCATACACGTACAGGTAGGGTTGGAAACTTTATACACACAGGTTGGGTTGGCAACTTCATACACACAGGTAGGGTTGGAAAATTCATACACACAGGTAGGGTTGGCAACTTTATACACGTACAGGCAGGGTTGGTAACTTCATACACACAGGGTTGGCCAAAACTGGATACATATATGCTCTGTTTATGACCGTGTATGTGCTGATTTCCCTGCCAAAAATACGTATATGCACAGTATATATATGGTTTTGGCAACCCTACACACAGGCGTTACGCTGCACGAAAACGCAGTCGGGCACGTTCCTGATCCAGACTTGAGCCACAAGGAGGGTGTGCTTGAACATGCGATAATATGTGTGTGTGTTGCTGCGTGGAGATGGCACACAGCTGCGTGGAGATGGCACACAGCTGCGGCATTGACCCCTCAAACGCACCTCAGCCACGGTGCTGCACCTGAACATGCGATATTATGTGTGTGTTGCTGCGTGGAGATGGCACACAGCTGCGTGGAGATGGCAAATAGCTGCGGCATTGACCCCTCAAACGCACCTCAGCCACGGTGCTGCACCTAAACATGCGATATCATGTGTGTGTGTGTTGCTGCGTGGAGATGGCACACAGCTGCGGCGTTGACCCCTCAAACGCACCTCAGCCACGGTGCTGCACCTGAACATGCGATATTATGTGTGTGTGTTGCTGCGTGGAAATGGCACACAGCTGCGGCGTTGACCCCTCATACGCACCTCAGCCACGGTGCTGCACCCAGGCGACAGGGCCTTGCAGACACTCTGGTTGAGCTGCTTGGACAGCTCTGAGCTCAGGCACAGCTGAGTGCTGAAAGGCTGGTTTGGCCAAGGGCCTGGGAAAAGGTAGGGGGAAGGCAAGTGGCGGGATTTGTTAACGTAGTATGTGTGTTGCTTCATTGATGTATCTGTAGGGCTGGCCAGAACCGTATATCTGCACCGTATGTGAACGCATGTTTGACAATTTCCTTGCTAAGAATACCGTATGTACGCCGTATATACCTGTAAGTGTATGGCTCTGGCCAACCCTATGTATTTGGCAGGCTTAGCCACGGGCCTAGCGAGGAGGCGGGTGGCGCGTTGTGGAATCTGTAATTCATTTGTTGTGAGTAAATTTCCAAATGCGCCCTTTCCAAAACTCTTGACCTCAGCTTCCACCTTGATGGCTTTGACACTCGCTCACGCGCTTGTCTGTATATGCGCAATAATCTGTCTGTTTGTAGCCTTTGTACGTACACATACCTGCGCTCAGAGCGTGGCGATTCTTCTGCTTGCATTGCGTAATACAACTCATCCTATTACAACTTTGTGTGCCTGTGATTAGGGCCTTGTAATGACGTTAGTGTCTCAAGGACGTCCTAATCTACTGTCAGCCCATTTATGGCCTCTCATCTATCACTAATGGTGTTGCACACGTGCGCACACACACACGCACGCACACATAGACACACACACAATCACCTGTAGGCTCACTGCCTGTGCCGTTCACGTGTTTGGATCCACGCACACTAATTACGTGCCATCCAGCAGCACGACTTCTCACCTGGTGCTAGTGCTTTTAAGAAAACCCACTGCCTGTGCCGTTCACGTGTGTTAATCTACGCACACTAGTAACGTGCCATCCAGCAGCATGACTTCTTACCTGGTGCTGCTGCTTCTAAGAAAACCCACTGCCTGTGCCGTTCACGTGTGTAATCCACGCACACTAGTTACGTGCCATCCAGCAGCACGGCTTCTTGCATGGTGCTGGTGCTTATAAGAAAACTCACTGCCTGTGCCGTTCACGTGTGTAATCCACGCACACTGGTTACCTGCCATCCAGCAGCACGGCTTCTTGCATGGTGCTGGTGCTTCTAAGAAAACCCACTGCCTGTGCCGTTTACGTGTTTGGATCCACGCACACTAATTACGTGCCATCCAGCAGCACAACTTCTTACCTGGTGCTAGTGCTTCTAAGAAAACCCACTGCCTGTGCCGTTAACGTGTTTGAATCCACGCACACTAGTTACGTGCCATCCAGCAGCACGACTTCTTACCTGGTGCTGCTGCTTCTAAGAAAACCCACTGCCTGTGCCGTTCACGTGTGTAATCCACGCACACTAGTTACCTGCCATCCAGCAGCACGACTTCTTACCTGGTGCTGGTGCTTCTAAGAAAACCCACTGCCTGTGCCGTTCACATGTTTGGATCCACGCACTGGTTACGTGCCATCCAGGAGCAAGACTTCTCACCTGGTGCTGGTGCTTCTAAGAAAACCCACTGCCTGTGCCGTTCACGTGTGTAATCCACGCACACTGGTTACCTGCCATCCAGCAGCACGGCTTCTTGCATGGTGCTGGTGCTTCTAAGAAAACCCACTGCCTGTGCCGTTTACGTGTTTGGATCCACGCACACTAATTACGTGCCATCCAGCAGCACGACTTCTTACCTGGTGCTAGTGCTTTTAAGAAAACCC
>Ga0307951_1001242_pt1 | contig 15446 bp, 9 predicted proteins | sample OrgLakmetagen374_FD_201842 | JGI IMG/M metagenome (GOLD analysis project Ga0307951, IMG submission 201842) | Saline water microbial communities from Organic Lake, Antarctica - #374 | ecosystem: Environmental > Aquatic > Non-marine Saline and Alkaline > Saline | place: Antarctica: Organic Lake... | reverse complement strand
ATGATGGCACGCATTCCCTTCTTTTGTCTTGTCACTCATGCGCGCATTCCCTTCTATTGTCTTGTCACTCATGCGCGCATTCCCTTCCATTGTCTTGTCAATGATGGCACGCATTCCCTTCTATAGCCTCGTCACTGATGACACGTATTCCCTTCTATTTGTCACAGATTGCATGTATCCCCTCGATTGTAACTCACAAAAAGCTATTCCGTTCTTCAAGCCAGAAAGTATAGGAGCGTGCGTCCACCACCCACTATATAAGTGACTACATGCCTCTCCATTCTTTGCTGCGGTTCTACAAGCTCCTCCTTATCCTGAATTGAAATACACAAATACACACATATACACACATGCACACGTACACACACACACGCACAGTACACACGCACACACAGGTACACACACGCACAGTACACACACATGCACACGTACACACTCATGCACACGTACACGTACACACATGCACAGGTACACACACACAAGCACACGTACGCCACCTACCTTGTAACTGATCGCATGCCTCCCCCATGTTTCGAAGACACTCTGACAGCTCCTCTTTGATTTCCGCCCCTTCCCTTCCCATGAGCAGCTCGCAGCCGTCATTGAACCCTGAGAATGCGGTGCTGCCTTGCCACACTCCCGGCAGTGTATACACGCTCTTAGGTGCCAACAGCACCTGCACATAAAAAGTGCATGTTTGATTCACGCAGTCATTCTAACCTTGAGAATGCGGTGCTGCCTTGCCACACTCCCGGCAGTGTATACACGCTCTTAAGTGCCAACAGCACCTGCACATAAAAAGTGCACGTTTGATTCACGCAGTCATTTCAACCCTGAGAATGCGGTGCTGCCTTGCCACACTCCCGGCAGTGTATATACGCTCTTAGGTGCCAAGAGCACATAAAAAGTACAGTTTTGATTTGCAAAGAAATGCATAGTTTGATTTGCAAATTAATGCATTGTTTGCCGCATGCCAGGCCAGACAGCCACCTGTTGTGAAAGAAGCAGGATCTGCACAGAAGGAAACAGTCTTTTGATTTTCACAGAGGAGTGCGGCTTGCTGCATTACAGGCAGCCATGTGATTCAGAAGAATCAAAATCAACACGCCTCAATTAAGAAATGCATTGGTACTAACGTATCACGTTTTGTGTTTACTTTATTTGTGCAACCGTGAAACAACAAGCACAGAAAGATGAGCATTTAGGCATATGTGTGGCAAGGTTCACACAGTCACCCACCGCAAGTAAAATTCAAATCCTTGGACGCAGGAGTTGTCCAAGGACTTTGCCTCTAAACACACAAACATCACAAGAACGATTGGACCCAAGTGTTGTTGTAAGAGGAAAGCTTAAAAGCACACCCATCACAAGTATGATTGGGCGCAAGTGTTGGCCTAGGATGAAAGATTAGAAGCACACACATCACAAGCTTAATTGGGCGCAAGTGTTGGCCTAGGATGAAAGATTAGAAGCACACACATCACAAGTATGATTGGGCGCAAGTGTTGGCCTAGGATGAAAAATTAGAAGCACACACACCATAAGTATGATTGGGCGCAAGTGTTGGCCTAGGATGAAAGATTAGAAGCACACACATCACAAGTATGATTGGGCGCAAGTGTTGTCCAAGGATGAAAGATTAGAAGCACACACATCACAAGTATGATTGAGCGCAAGTGTTGGCCTAGGATGAAAGATTGGAAGCACACACATCACAAGTATGATTGAGCGCAAGTGTTGGCCTAGGACAAATGCTTTATAAGCACACATCACAAACCATAATCTGCTTGTACAGAAGCGGGCCTTAGCACGCGAGCTGAAAATAGCTCTGCAGCTGCCAGCTAGCAGCTTTGCGACATAAAACGATGCGGCATATTTTTCTGCAGTACCTTGAGGTAATCCGTCCAGTACTTCACGCCTTGTCGAGCGCCCTCAGCTGCTTGGTGCTGGGCTTGAGGGATGTGACTGCATATATAGGGTGCATTATGCTTATGAGTTTGAGTCCCGTCGCCTTTTTGAGCGCCTCAGCTGCTTGGTGCTGGATTTGTGGGGCGTGAATGCAGAGATACATTACTGGGATTCCAACTTTTGAGGTTAGACGCCGTTACGAGTGCCCTCAACTGCCTGGTGCTGGGCTTGTGGGGTGTGACTGCAGACATAGGATTGCGTCATGATTTTTAGTTTGAGTTTTCGTCGCCTTTTTGAAAGCTATCGACTGCCTGATGCTGGGTTTGTGGGGCGTGACTGCAGACATAGGATTGCGTCATGTTTCATTTTAGCTTTTTAATCGCGATTATGAGCACCCTCATTCTGCCTGGTGCTGGGCTTGTGGGGTGCTACTGCAGAGACAAAGCGTTGCATTGTAGATTATTTTGCCGCCTATTCAGTTTCCTCCAAGAAGTGGAATTGCTCACCCATACTACAAGCAACTTCATCTCCGCTTAATTAAGAAATTCTTCTATGGTATATAAGTAGGAGATGCTACCTCCTCACCAGGTACTTCACACCCATTCCCCTCGCTCTTTTGCCTCTCCATTTTCCTTGACTGGCGCGCAAATTCTGGTCCACCTAACTCTCCAGCTCTCTCGACTCTCCCAGGTTTTGGAGCACTACACACCCCCCTCCTTCTTTAATTGCACTTCAAACCAGAATGCCCCTTATGAATGAGTTCTACCACCAATTGCTAGTCCTTTTTCCTTTTCTCTTCTTTACTCCTTTACTCAAGCCTAGAGCAGCTCCCTTTTTCTCCCTGCCCCTGCTGACTCGCTTCTCTGCTACAATTCTATCTCACCCTTTTGCTATTGTAACAAGCAAGAAACCTCAGGCTGGAAATCATTCCCCGCACATGCAGGTATTACTTTATCAATAGAGAAGCCAGATTGGTACCATCAGGTATCATTGGGGTTGGCCAGAACCGTACATACACACCGTATGTATGGTGATTTCCCTGCCAAAAATACGGTATACACATCGCATATACATATACCTATAAATGTAAGGTTCTGGCGTTCTGGCCAACCCTAGGTATCATCTTTCTCATACCTTAGCTCGCGCGCAGCTTCCTCCACGCTTGCCTGACGAGCCTCTGCAGCCTCTGCAAATGTCGCACATGACTCTTACAGATTTCAACACAGAAGACATTCTGCTCATCTCAGGTACCCATTGCACGCATTTGATGGCTAAAGAGCGCAACAGTCTTTGTACACAAAGAGAAAGAAATCAACAGCGCGTGCTCAATGCCATGCATTTAAAAAGGCAGCAACGGCAAACACTACAGCATTAACGGCAAAACAATTAACATGCAAATGGAAATGGCAGTTTCTTTGAAACACATCCGAGACCAGATGGCACAACAGCCCCTGTGCATGTTTGTGTGTATGCCCAATGCTGTGTTCTTTGTTTGTGCATGTTTGTTCGTGCATGGAGATAAATGGCTGCTGTGATGGTTACATGCTTGCATTACTTGCATGAACAGATGCAGCAGCCGCTGGTCAAGTGTGAACTTCAGTGGTGTGTGATGGTTGCACATTTGTTTGCCTTACCCGCTTGAACAGATGCAACTGCTCACGTAGATGTGACTCACGTGCCACACAGAGCAATCATGCTTCACAACAGAGAGCACACCTGCACATTAATCTCTCATCACAAATGCAAAGTTGACATGCATGAATGTGCTCTGGCCATAAGAGCCTGTCGTCATACATGGGGTACTGCCATAGTACAGTCTGTATCCCCCTCAGCATACAGGTCGTGAGCATCATCAATTGAGTGGCGACACGTAACTGTTCCAGAGGGGAATGATTAGGGTTGGCCAGAACCGATAATATACACCATACACCGTATATGACCGTGTGTTTGATGAATTCCCTGCCAAAGAGATCGTATATATAGGGTTGGCCAGAACCCTATATATACGGTGCATATACAGTATTTTTGGCAGGGAAATCGCCAGATATACGGTCATATACGGTGTATATAAACGGTTCTGGCCAACTTTACGTATATACAATGGACACCATACGTATACATGGTTCTGGTCAACCCTAAAAAAGATGTGACGATCAGCAAAGATGTGCAGGAGGTGTTACTCAGAGTTTGCTTGCTGCACAAGGAAACGCGGTGCACCTTTTGGTGAATATATCCGGTGCTCATGACGTGTACTTCTTGCGAGTGCACCTCCTTGTAGGCAATCACACACCTTCCTCCTTGTAGGCAATGACGCTCCTTCCTCCATGTAGGCAATCACACACCTTCCTCCTTGTAGGCAATCACACACCTTCCTCCTTGTAGGCAATCACACTCCTTCCTCCTTGTAGGCAATCACACACTTCCTCCTTGTAGGCAATCACACACTTCCTCCTTAAAGGCAATCACACACCTTCCTCCTTGTAGGCAATCACACACCTTCCTCCTTGTAAGCAATCACACACCTTCCTCCTTGTAGGCAATTACACTCCTTCCTCCACAAAGACAATCACACACCTTCCTCCTTGTAGGCAATCACACACCTTCCTCCTTATAGGCAATCACACACCATCCTTATAAGCAATCACACACCTTCCTCCTTGTAGGCAATCACGCACCATCCTTGTAGGCAATCACACAACCCTCCATGTAGGCAATCACACACCTTCCTCCTCCTCTTCCTCTCCTAGCTCTGCCTGTGCTTCAAGCTCCAGCATAAACCTGGAAGATCGCGTGCACGTGCACAAGTTCCTAGGCATACTGTGATAGTGGGAATTATATGTGCTCAACTTATCGGGTTGCCCCCCCAAAAGAAAATTCAAATAGGGCTAGCCAGAACCATGTACATTCATTACATATGACCGCATTGTGCATCCAAGCAGCACGAGAATTCATGCGTTTTTGCCAAAGAAATGGCATTGTTCTGACGCACTCTATTTAAACCAAAACTTTGACAGGAGGTTTCAAAAGACACAGTCAAATATGGCCAGGGTGTGTGCAGAATCTTTAGCACATACGTTTTTTTTGTATCTTAGTTACGGGGTGCCAGCGTCATTTGGCGCACCTTAAAAAAGGGAAGTAAATGTTACGGTAATGGTATTGAGTTACAGCAGCATTTTTAAATGATGCGAGGACCTGGTCTTTCAGCGTAGAGTATATGCACTCCAACCCATAGCTTACACGCACACACATACACACACAAACACACACTTACACACGCAAGCACGCACACACACATACACGCACACACACACAAACACACACACACGCACGCAAGCGCGCACACACAGGTCCATCTTTACGAGGCAGTGCGTGCTTTGCGTGCGTACATGCCAGCATGAGAGTGCTTTGGGCTACGCATAACAATTGGCTCTGGCTACCACGAGCTCATATCATACGATGCAAGCGTGCCGCATACTGGGTTTGGATGGTAACACAGACGCGACACATTTGATCAGGCACATGTACAGTGCCAAGCGTAGTAATGCAGCAGTTTCATCAGTCAAGAATCTAAACAATCACTCAAGACATTTTTTGTTGCTACCTTCATCTTATTCATTTGCCCAAGCGCACCTGCTCTTTGGGGTGGCTTGTGCACGGTGGACCTCTAGGCCCCCTCCCCATGTGCTAATGCCTGCAACGGGTGTATGGTGTATGTGTGTGTGTGTGTGTATGTGTGTGTGTATGTGCATGTGTGTGTGCACGTGTGTGTATGTGTGTGTTTGTGTAAATGTGTATGTTATTGTGCATGTTCAGGCATTCCAGTTCGCTTACCCAAGCGCACTGACCTGCACTGTCACTCAGGCTACTTGCATCAGCAGCTTGGGCACTACTACCATCCTCTGTAAAACGCACACCTGTAAGTCAGGTGACGGGATGAAGGTAGGATGAAATAGGCGCAAGGAAAGGAGGGGCATCACGTTCTACCAGACACCTACCTCCCAGGCTGCCGGACAGATCAACAAACAACGCTCGGGGCCTGTACGTGTTGCGCCCCTGGGTTACAGAGGAGAAATACGCTTTTTTTGCTGACTTGATGTGCTATGCCAGATATATGGTTACAGAGTTCAGCACCAAATTGGAGCACCTGCTTGTCCTCAGCCGGCGCGTACAGCACATCGTTGTCCACGGCAGCGGTGTAATTCCACCACTCTTCCCTCTCTGAAAATCCCACCACCTCATCCTGAGTCAGATAGTGAACAATAAGGAGCAGTTCAGTTCAGCGTCTTGCTTCAATCTGACCATCCAAGTTGCAAACACACTACAGCTGTCTCACATCTTATTATGTACACACACAGATTGCACACCTGCAGGTTCCAGAAGTGGGACCCGACATAGTTGGCGTAGTTGCCCAGCTGCAAGGTTATGATTTCATGCGGCATTTTAATCTTACAACATTTCGGTTTCTGCACCGTTTGACCAGCTGACGCTTCAATCAAACCATATTGTTTTTACATGTTACGTTATTAATACATATAATCTAACATGTAGCGCCCATTTACATATGGAACAAATCGGAGTCAGGCTTGCATGTGAGTAGTAAAACCCACCCTGGTTTTCGCCATGGAACTTGAGCTACAAAAGCATGACATCATTTGCACTGGGACCTCAGCCAAGGGCACGCTTGAGGTATGCAGTCTACTAGGTTCACGGAACTTGCTGTTTGAGCTGTTCAGACGTGTATTTGGCATATGCTGATACGTTAGTGTTTAGATGTACGTGTGCTGGCATATGCGCGTCGTTTGCGTGTTTAAGTTTGAGTGCTTATAAGAGTGCTCGTGCGTGTGTATGTATAGGCGTTTGTGTCCTGCTGCAACCGCCTGTACCACGTTTTCTTGTACAGACTCTGTGGCACGTTTATACAGTTTCCCTTGCCTCATGCTTGACTCTAGTCTTAGTGCTTGTTCCTGTGCTCAAAATTTCGTCACGGAGTTTGCTGTCTCCTTTTTTCCCGTTAAAAAGGTACTGTCGGTCAACGCTGCAAACCTGCCCTCCAAATTTGCAAGAGAGGCCCTGTGTGGCAGAAGGCTGTAGGCTAGCAAAGTGGAAACACATTTTGCTGGATCATCACTCCTTCCTTATCTCTCACAACTCACAATTAAGGTGCTGCCTTTAGAGGATGACCGCAAAAACCAGAGGGTGGCCTGCGGAGACCTGTCGGGTGTGGTGCAGTGCTTTTCGGTCAAGCGTGGGGAGGTCACCACCGCCTTCAAAACGCTGCCTGCTCCGTCTCAAAAGGTGTGCTTGAGTGCACTGGCACTCTCACTGGCACAGAGCTGTGCAGTGCTTGCTTTCTTGTCAAGCGTAGGCAAGTAGGCGATCACCGTTTCCTCATGCAAAGTTTGTTTCAACACTTGTTTGGAAACAGTGTGTTATCTCTTGCCCAAGTAGGAAAAACGGACCGTCTATCTTCAGGCCCAGCTTATCAATCTGCTGATTACATGACTTGTGCGTTCGAGGAGTTTCATGGTCCTTAATTTGCTCCTTTGGCTTAGGGAGTAATACCACTCTCTGCATGCAGCATTTCTATCATGACACTTGCGCGTGTCATTGTATTTTCAGAGTCAGACCTTCATCTCTCGCCATTCCATTGTGGTGCACAGTCCAAAGTTTAATTAGGGGTTCCATATTCAAATTTAAGCTATCACTAGGTTTTTGGACCGGTAAACTTGACGTTTTGTCAAAGGCTGTCTGATGTTGGTTGCTGTGCACAAGGTTCCCAGAATGCAGGTCACCTCCTTGGCTTTACAGTGCGGGTTGAATTAACGTGCAGCTTTTCATACTGCCTAACATGTATCACGCAATCACGCAACAGAGCTCAAAATGTTTGCCTAAACTAACAGCAGGTCACACTATACAGTAAGGGGATCGCCTTAGCAACAGTGTATGGCATGTCAAACTGCCATGATGTTATTCTTAAAGCACTGCCCAAAACCTTGCCCAAAACCCTGCCTGCACGAATGGCAGGTCACCGCCCTGGCCCTAGGAAAAGGTCGCCAGCAGCGGGATCGAATATTTTACGCTGCAGGCAACACGGTGAGAGGAAAGAGCCGAGAAGCATATGTGTACACGTTGGTTATCATGAAAATGAGGAAAGCGTTACAGCAGATCTTTAAGCACTGATGTTTGTACTGATGTGAGCCTCCTGTGATGTGTGTACTGGTGTGAACCTCCTGTGGTGTTTGTACTGGTGTGCACCTCCTGTGATGTTTGTACTGGCGTGAGCCTCCTGTGATGTTTGAAATGGTGTGAGCCTCCTGTGATGTTTGTACTGATGTGGACCTCCTGTGATGTTCATACTGGTGTGAGCCTCCTGTGGTGTTTGTACTGGTGTGAACCTCCTGTGATGTTTGTACTGGTGTGAACCTCCTGTGATGTTTGTACCGGTGTGAGCCTCTTGTGATGTTTGTACTGGTGTGAACCTCCTGTGATGTTTGTACTGGTGTGAACCTCATGTGATGTTCATACTGGTGTGAACCTCTCGTGATGTTCATACTGGTGTGAGCCTCCTGTGATGTTTGTACTGGTGTGAACCTCCTGTGATGTTTGCATTGGTGTGAACCTCCTGTGATATTTGTACTGGTGTGAACCTCCTGTGATGTTCATACTGGTAGGAGCCTCCTGTGATGTTTGTATTGGTGTGAGCCTCCTGTGATGTTTGTACTGGTGTGAACCTCCTGTGATGTTCATACTGGTGTGAGCCTCCTGTGATGTTCATACTGGTGTGAACCTCCTGTGATGTTTGTACTGGTGTGAACCTCCTGTGATGTTCATACTGGTGTGAGCCTCCTGTGATGTTCATACTGGTGTGAACCTCCTGTGATGTTTGTACTGGTGTGAACCTCCTGTGATGTTTGTACTGGTGTGAGCCTCTTGTGATGTTCATACTGGTGTGAACCTCCTGTGATGTTTGTACTGGTGTGAACCTCCTGTGATGTTCTTACTGGTGTGAACCTCTCGTGGTGTTCATACTGGTTTGAGCCTCCTGTGATGTTTGTACTGGTGTGAACCTCCTGTGATGTTTGCATTGGTGTGAACCTCCTGTGATGTTTGTACTGGTGTGAACCTCCTGTGATGTTCATACTGGTGTGAGCCTCCTGTGATGTTTGTATTGGTGTGAGCCTCCTGTGATGTTTGTACTGGTGTGAACCTCCTGTGATGTTTGTACTGGTGTGGACCTCCTGTGATGTTCATACTGGTGTGGACCTCCGGTGATGTTCATACTGGTGTGGACCTCCTGTGATGTTCATACTGGTGTGAGCCTCCTGTGGTGTTTGTACTGGTGTGAACCTCCTGTGATGTTTGTACTGGTGTGGACCTCCTGTGATGTTCATACTGGTGTGAGCCTCTTGTGATGTTTGTACTGGTGTGAGCCTCCTGTGATGTTTGTACTGGTGTGAACCTCCTGTGATGTTTGAAATGGTGTGCACCTCCTGTGGTGTTTGTACTGGTGTGAGCCTCCTGTGATGTTTGTACTGGTGTGAACCTCCTGTGGTGTTTGTACTGGTGTGGACCTCCTGTGATGTTTGTACTGGTGTGGACCTCCTGTGATGTTTGAAATGGTGTGAGCCTCCTGTGATGTTCATACTGGTGTGAACCTCTTGTGAAGTTTGTACTGGTGTGAGCCTCCTGTGGTGTGCATGCGGCCCCAAGCAAGCTTTATCCTAAGCGTGCCCATCATACTTTTCCAATTCCTTTTCTACCCACCTTTTTGTAGCTTGACATCTTGGCATATTTAGTGGTTGGAATTGGCTGGATTGTATACGTACACTGTATAATGCCGTATGCATGGAGGCTTGATAGCTGAAGTACCGTACTTGATGAATAAATGGCTCTTGCCAATTCTACGAACACGCTTGCTTGCCCTTCACAATTGCAGATCATTGGGATGAGTAAAAAGGGCAACCAGTTCTTCAAGTTCAACACTCAAATCACAGAGACGATCAGCAAGGTGAGAGTAGGAATCATATAACTAGCACACCTGTTGTGAAATTTGTTGAGTGGCAATTAGTTCTTTGTAGCTAGGCCTTGTGATCCCGATTTCCTTATAAACAGAGGAGGTAAAACTGAGCAAAGAGCCTGTAAAACTGAGCAAAGAGCCTGGTAATATGAGATGAACGACCTTGCGTTTGCTTTGCCGTTAGCCTGCATTTTGTGGATGCAATCATTCCTTTAACTGTAAAGATCAGATGTGTGCGCGATGCATAGAAAATACTCTGTAGATTGAAGCTAACCTTCAGCAGAGCTTGATAGATGTGTAGGGTTGGCCAAAGCCATATATTTACACCGCATATAACCGTATACTTGGTGATTTTCCTGCCAAAAGTATCCTTTCTACAATGTATATATGTGCGTTTCTTGTTCCATTTGCCTTCTATTTTCAATGCATGTGTCTCTTCTCAACAATTATGGGCTTGCCGCCCCTGTTCCTTGCTTCTTTGCGTTGTTTTGATTTTATGAGGGCCTGCAGCCCATTTTTGGTTCCAGTGTCTCTGGTTTTGATCTCCCTCCACGGCAGCTTGGTGAAATGACGAAGCCATATATATATATATATATATATGGTTCTGGCCAACCCTACATATGTTAGACCTACTTCCTGATGTGTCTTAGGTCAATGTTTTCAACAAGGACCTCTGGACGGCTGGGGAGTACGTGTACAACCACTTCCTAGAGGGCATCGACAAAGATTGCTATCTGGCACCGGACAGAATCAATGCTGCTCAGGTATGCAGGTTGTGCTGAGGATATCGAGGGCATGAGTTTGCGTACACTGTGGGCACCACAATCTAATGTTTTAGTATTTCATGTCTGTGCGAAATTATATGGTGAAGCCATGAGACCTTGCAACAGCTCTCCCCTGTCATGTGTTTGTGTGTGTGTGCGTGTGTGTGTGTGGGTGTATGTGTGTGTGTGTATGTGTGTGTGTGTTTGCGTGTGTGTGTGCTCTCGCTCCATGTACATCTTGCCTCGCTTGCTCTTTATTCAGCTTGTTACGCTCTTTGCTACACTCGTTCTGCTTTTTGTTATGACAGCTCTTGACTCACATGCATTTGGCTCTGCCTGCCATTCGTGGGCTTTGTCAGCCGTGCTTGTTATTGACAGCTCTTGACTCACATGCATTTGGCTCTGCCTGCCATTCGTGGGCTTTGTCAGCCATGCTTGTTATGACAGCTCTTGACTCACATGCATTTGGCTCTGCCTGCCATTCGTGGGCTTGGTCAGCCATGCTTGTTGAAACATCTATCGCCTCATGTGCATTTTACCCTGCCTGTGGTTCATGGCTTATGGCTAATCATGGCTTAGAAATGGTTGACTAAGCATGGCTTATGACTAAGCATGGCGTATAATGGTTGCCATGCTCACATACTCATCACCTATAAGATAGCTGTGCTATACTCCTATCGTGCACCATGGTCCTACCCGGCTTTCATACCTGCAGCAGGCTGCTGCTCAACCATAAACGCGTGTCTGCATGCCTAGCAAGCAGCACCCATCGTTTAATCTAACACTCACAACCATTTAAACAGCCGTGCCATTCCAGACGAATAGCAGGCGATACTGGGTATTCCCAATCAGTGTTGTGCACATACGGCGTCATTCAAAAATGACACCGTAAATAGCGATTGTAAATAACGGCGTTACCGTCACTAAACTCTGACGTTTTTGACGGCGTAATTTACTATTTTCACCCTCAATTTGACAAAAATTACGCCGTCAGCGTCATTTACCATTCACGTCGTCAAGTGTCAGGTGCACAACACTGTTCCCAAGATAAACCGCGGACAATACTGGGTGCTTAAAAAGTTATGGATAGCAGACGGTTCCGGGTATTCCGAGAGTACGAGCATCAGACAATATACTAGGGTCTGGAGTGTGTACGTAGCAGGCAGTACTGAACTTCACAGACGTGGGTAGCAAGCGACGCTGGGTGCCTCTGATCTATGATGAGCAGGAAGTTCTCGGAGCTTTGGAAATGTGTGAGAACAGCAGGCAGCACTGGTGTTTGATTGGTGTTGTATGGATGAACGACACTAGGTGCTTCAAATGTTTGATTGATGTTGTATGGATGAACAACACTAGGTGCTTGAAATGTTTGATTGATGTTGTATGGGTGAACAACACTAGGTGCTTCAAATGTTTGATTGATGTTGTATGGATGAACGACACTAGGTGCTTCAAATGTATGATTAGCAGGCAGTATGGGTGCTTTAAACATTCATGGATAGCAGGCAATACTAGGTACCTCAAATGTATGATTCACAGGCAATACTGGGAACTTCATCTTGTGCCCTCTTTGCTTTGACATTGTTGTGAACTTCCTGAGCTTGCATTCCTAGATGTCACGCTGAACAGGAATGTACTCCATCACTTGCACTGAGCAGGAATGCCAACTCCATGAATGATGGGCAGGCAAAACTGGAAACTTCCATGAATGATGGGCAGGCAAAACTGGGAACTATCATGAATGATGGGCAGGCAAAACTGGAACTTCTTCCGTGTATGATGGGCAGGCAAAACTGGGAACTTCTTCCATGTATGGTGGGCAGGCAAAACTGGGAACTTCCATGTATGATGGGCAGGCAAAACTGGGAACTTCTTTTGTGTACGATGGGCAGGCAAAACTGGGAACTATCATGAATGATGGGCAGGCATAACTGGGAACTTCTTCCTTGTATGATGGGCAGGCACAACTGGGAACTTCCATGTATGATGGACAGGCAAAACTGGGAACTTCCATGAATGATGGACAGGCAAAACTGGGAACTTGTTCCATGTATGATGGGCAGGCACAACTGGGAACTTCCATGAATGATGGGCAGGCAAAACTGGGAACTTCATCTTGCACTCCGTTGTCGCGCTGAACAGGAATATAATTCAAGTTAATTGTACTTCCAGGCCCTTCTCAATATAACATATAATTGCTGTCTACCTACAGGAATCTATACACCTTTAATGTTATTTGACGCGCTTGTGAGCTAGTGGTTGTAATGAGCTTCACCACCGCCACACAAGAATGATACTAGCAATGCAAGAATATAAAGTTAGCCAGCCTCATATATAGGTACCCCGCATTAATGCATATATGCACGATTTTAACGTTTTTAACCAACCTAAAAGTGTGCCATCTCTCGTTTTTGGCCAGACACACCCACACCCACACACACACACACACACACACACACACACACACACACACACACACACACACACACACACACACACGCACACGCACACACACACTCACACACACACTCACACACACAGTACCTCCCAACACTGTACCCATTTCCATCCCTCTACTCTGTCCGTCAGTTTTGCTCACAACTGCATCCCCTTCTTCCTTCAACTTGGGTTTGCTCGAAGCTTCCACAGATCGTGCCTGTTACCTTTTTACTCTGAATCGGCTTTGCTTGATTCTTACACAGATCGTGCCTGTTCCCTTCTTACTCTGAATCGGCTTTGCTTGAATATTACACAGATCGTGCCTGTTCCTTTCTTACTCTGAATCAGCTTTGCTTGATTCTTACACAGATCGTGCCTGTTCCCTATTTACTCTGATTTGACTTTGCTTGAATCTTACACAGATCGTGCCTGTTCCATTCTTACTCTGATCGGCTTTGCTTAATTCTTACACAGATTGTGCCTGTTACCTTCTTACTCTGAATCGGCTTTGCTTGAATCTTACACAGATCGTGCCTGTTACCTTTTTACTCTGATTCAACTTTGCTTAAATCTTACACAGATTGTGCCTGTTCCCTTTTTACTCTGAATCGGCTTTGCTTAATTCTTACACAGATCGTGCCTGTTCCCTTCTTACTCTTGATCGGCTTTGCTTGAATCTTACACAGATCGTGCCTGTTCCCTTCTTACTCTTGATCGGCTTTGCTTAAATCTTACACAGACCGTGCCTGTTCCCTTCTTACTCTGAATCGGCTTTGCTTAAATCTTACACAGATTGTGCCTCTTCCCATCTTATTCTGAATCGGCTTTACTTGAATCTTACACAGATCGCGCCTGTGGTTGACCCCAACGAGATCAACCCTGTCATTGCCTGCCAGGACCGATGCATACGCGTGCTGTCTGGCACCGATGTCATGCTGCAGGTGTGTGTCAATGAAAATATGCATGTATGTGTGTGTGTGTGTGTGTGTGCATGTGTGTGTGCGTGTGTGTGCGCATGTGAGAGTGTGTGTTAAATGGATTTGTTATTGAACAGGACACATGTAACCGCAAGAATGGGTGTAATGCTCTGTAAATTTATGCATGTGAACTTGCGTGTTGCTGTTTGTTGTAATGTGTGTTATATTTCTGCCCATATTTTCCATGAATGTCGCCTGCATATGTGTGCGCGGAGACAGTTTCTTAACTTGAAAACGTTGCACCTTGAAGGCAAATTTTCATGTTTATTTTCTTTTTTGCTTTCTTGCATTTCTGTCCTGAAAGTCTTTGCAACATCCATTAAAGAAGTTCCAGACGATGTTGTTTCTTTCTTTCCTCCCGTGCGCGCATGCGTACATCATTTCCAACAATTTCATGATTTAACAACGCACCTTTCACTATGTGGCTGTGTGTGTATGCAGGCAAACACACAGTCAGCTCCAGTTAGTCTGCACTATGTCGTAGACTCGCACGACCCTCACAACCGCTTCCCAAATGCTAAGGAATTGCTGTACGGCACTGACGTAGGTATGTCGATTTGACCGCCTTGTGGTCTGCACTATATCTTAGACTCGCACAACACTCACAACCGCTTCCCAAAAGCTAAGGAATCACTGTACGGCAATGGTGTTGGTGTTATGGTTTAAGCACGCAAAGTTGCCAGCAGTAAATTACAGTTAGTTTTGAAAATTCCCACTCGTTGGCTGCCCTTCTCGTTCATGTGAGACACACAAACACACAGAACAAAAGGGAGAAGTATGGTCTAATGAGGAGGACATGTTTACAGCAAGTATGTTTTGTGTGTAGCGTAATGATAACAGGCATACAACACGGTAACAATCACACCTATAACATCTTAGATTCGTGTACAATAAGTCAGGTGCTAAGGATAAAATGTACCGCAATTATAAGTGTGCTGTGTCTAGAACAATGGCATCATGTGTATGACCTGAATGCCTATGTGTATGACCTGAGTGCTAATGTGTATAACCTGAGTGCTTATGTGTATGACTTGGATGCTTATGTGTATTATCTGATTGCTTACGTGTATGACCTGAATGCTTATGTGTATGACCTGCATGCTTATGTGTATGACCCGAATGCTTATGTGTATGACCCGAATGCTTATGTGTATGACCTGATTGCTTATGTGTATGACCTGAATGCTTAGCCTTAATGCGTACTGCCAAGGAGTTGCAAAGCCAAGCGTATGCTGTGAATGCTTAGGCATAATGCGCATGTGTATGACCTGAATGCTTAGCCTAATTGAGTACTGCCAAGAAGTTGCAAAGCCAAAGAGCACATCTTACCTGGGTCTACTA
>Ga0307951_1001235_pt1 | contig 15479 bp, 15 predicted proteins | sample OrgLakmetagen374_FD_201842 | JGI IMG/M metagenome (GOLD analysis project Ga0307951, IMG submission 201842) | Saline water microbial communities from Organic Lake, Antarctica - #374 | ecosystem: Environmental > Aquatic > Non-marine Saline and Alkaline > Saline | place: Antarctica: Organic Lake... | reverse complement strand
ATGTGTGTTCTTGCGTTTGTATTTTGTGCGTGCGTGTATGAGTGTGTTTGTATGCGTGCATGTGTATGTGCGTTGTGTGTGTGTATGTGTGTGTGCGTGCATGTATATGTGTTATTGTGCGTGCACAAGTGTGTGTGTTTGTGTGTGTGTGTGAGAGAGAGAGTGTGTCTGCGCGGGTGCGTGCAGTTACAGGGCGGTTACTGGCGTTGACCGGAAGTCCTTATCGCGCCCTCCTTGTTTTCTCAGGGATATCGACACCACAATGCAGCAGGTACGAACTTATAGTGGAGATTGTGGGCTGGAGAGGAGAACGCGGCTTCAGCCGACCTTCGCTACAAGAACTTCGTAATTTTATGAAATGTATTACTATTTAATTGTACGGATCATATTATATAGCAGTTGATTTATCTGAATAGGGTTGATGCTGCATTCCCCCGATATATCGGCAGAAAAGGTGATAGACAAAGTGCCCACAATTCTCGCAGCTCAAAGCTTTAATTTAACCAGCTTTATTATATCATTTTACGGTAATGCGAGGTAGCACTGCGTAATATATCTTCAAATTGGCCCCTCTTCGGATTATTGCACCATACTTTATCTATAACTTATTACCTCCTCACATGGTATTTAATTCTTGCAAACTCCTTTCCAAAATTTTGCGGTTGAAGTGCGGTTGAAGTGCGGTTGAAGCGGCTAATTTCAACCGCACGGTTGATTTCAACCGCGTGCGGTTAAAATAAAATGCGGTTGAAATTGTTTTTCCTTTCGCTATTTCTTGGAAATTCTTACCAGGCTTCATTTGTAAGTAATGGGTTCTTCCAACAATATTTTTAAATTATGTTGCTAATCATTTTGTGAATTTGCGGTTGAAGTGCGGTTGAAACGGTTGATTTCAACCGCAAGCGGTTGAAATGCGGTTGAAAATTTTTAAGCCGTGTTTCAACCGCTTCAACCGCATTTCAACCGAGACAGGAAATTTCTGACGGTGTGATCGTGGCAGCTTTGGTGATATAACCCTTGCCTGCAGAAGGAGTGCTCTTATCCCACACAAGACGGTCAACAGCTGCTTGCTGTTTGGATGAACTGACGTCATCCTTTTGCTAGACCACCAAGTAAGGACCGCTTAAGAAGCTAGATCTGTGCTCATCACCAGCGGAGCTTGCTGGTGCGTCTGCCTGAGGAAAGCTGTGTGAGTCGACACTTAATGCTGATGGCTAAACACAATGGTCGCGCACACCATCTCATGAGCTTCTGTGACGCCTAGTAAAGAAGAAATAGGGACACAGAGGAACCACTCCCCACACCAATACGGGAAACAGAGCTACGTTAATACTGGGTACTGTATTATACGTTATTACTGGGTACTGTATATCCCCCCCATTGAAGAAGGTGCCAAGCTAGCACCTAATGAAGAGGCCATTTGTTACAGTTCCCTGTCATAGCTATAAAGCGTGGTTTATACATTCATTCTTACCCACACTCACACTGCTTGCCGCTCACAGCAGCACCCTTCCAATCACAGAATCTTTTTGATACTTCAAGACAAAGAAAAAACATGTTGGCTGACCTCGGATGTCGATGGTGATGTCCGTTTGAAAGCCCAGCGCATCTTTGGAGCACGTGGCTAGGAAAGAGCGTACTATGAAATCGTACAGCTTATACTTCTCAGGGCTCCAGTTGTTCTCGCCTGTGTTTTTAGTACAAAAGTGAAGGGAAATTGTGAATGTGTTCCAATTAAAAAGAAAGCATTAATCAGTTTTCAGGCCTGCCTACAGAGGCATTGTTTAAGTTTACATGTGGGTCTGGGCCTTTAACCGCTAAGGCTCACAACGTGTTTAATTAGTTAGCCGTTTTTGGCACGTAGCGTGGATGCGTGTTGAACAGCTTAAGTACGAGTAATCACAAATTGATGCAGTGTTGAATAGTTTAATATCGCAAACTGGTGCAGTGTTGAACACCCTAGTATCACAAACTGGTGCAGCATTGAACACTCTAATATTAAAAAAATGGTGCAGTGTTGTATACCCTAGTATTGCAAGCTGGTGCCGTGTTAAATAATCTAATGCCACAACTGGTGCTTTGTTGCAGAGTGTTGAATACTCGAATATCACAAACTGGTGCAGTGTTGAACACTCTAATATTGCAAATTGGTGCAGTGTTGAACACTTTAACACCATAAACTGGTGCAGAGTTGTACACCCTAGTATCACAAACTGGTGCAGTGTTGAACACTCTTCAAAAATCCAGTTGCTCTCGTCTATGAGGCTGTCTGTTTGTGCACTGTCAGCTTGCATGGTCACACATATATCGCAGTGTCTTTGCACAGCTGTTGTCTTGCTGCTCGTTGCTGCCTTGACGATTGGACAATAGTAAAACCAGCTGATAACGACAGTGTTAACTGTTGATTTTATGTAATTTAGAGCCTTATGTGCATGATCAAAGTTTTATTTTGTTTGCATCGTGGGGTGGCGGTGAAATATTTACAAGGTCTAGTACCGACTGCCTAAGAAACTAGGGTCCTCACAACCACCCATACTAGAAGGAAGAAGAAGGCAGGAAATTTAAATTCAAACTAAGAAGGAAGGAAGAGCAGTCGTGAGGACCAAGAAAATAGAAGATGGATAAAATCAAGAGGAACACAAATAAAAAGCGAGAGGAATATGAGAGATCACTTTGCTTCACTTCAAGAACTGGAGTTCAAATGTCACAAACCGAACTGAACTCAGCAGTCTGCAGCTGAAGCGTTTGTGTCATTGTCATTGCCATTACCGCTACTACTGCTGCTACTAATTTTACATTGTCAGAATTAGGGGTTCAAGTGTTATACGCTGAACTCAGCTATTTCATGCATGTGACCGCGCATCTGCACCACCGCTGATCACTTCACACCATCAGGTGATTGGCACACGCATGTGAACTTGTGGTTATCATGAAGTTGTGATGAACTTATTGCACACCTCTTGTATGTTCTAGAGCTGAGATTGGCACATGCTGCCTTGAAGTATGGATTGTATAGAACTCAGCTGTCCTGAGTTGACACTTTGTTGTTTTAGCATGCAATGATACCGCTGGTTCTAAGAACTATACTATATTGTAAGAAACTTTGAGGCCTGCATGCCATGAAGCGGTACTTTTATATGAAGCGGTCTTATATCCAAGAAAGACAAGTTCTTCCATTTGTGAACTCCGGAAGTGGCACATTCCCAATCATACATTCCTCTCCTTTCACTTTTGAGCAGTGCTGCAACACACAGTGTTCAGCGCATTTTGAGCACCTGGATGAGCCACAGCCTTAGATACACGGCCAAGTTTTAAAATGTGTAAAATCCTGAGGCCACAGTGTGGTGAGCAACGACGTGCACCACAAACTGCCAGAAACTGCCCACTGCAAAACGCACCAGGTGAGTACTTGACAGGGTGAATGGGAGGATGGGCTTTGTCGTCGTGGCCGCCATTCCGGGGCTGCTGCCACATGGTACCGTTCACAATGGACTGTGCGTGAGGTCCCCACCTGTTGTCCTGCAAGAGAAAAGAAGAGCAGGAAAGGCCACGCTGGTATTGTTGACACATCCAGCACGGTTAGAACGTGTGCAGTCTCCACCAGATGTCCTGCAAGCAAAAAGAAAAGGAATCAATAGGCATGGCTAGAAGGGGAAAAAACCAGTGGCTTGTGTGTGTAGTATCCGCCTGATATCCTGGAGTGCGACAAGGTGTAAGCCAAATACAGTGGAATGAAAATATTAGTAAGAGCCTGTGTGTGTTGTACCCGCCTGATATCCTGAAGTGCAACAAGGTGCAAGCCAAATAGAGTGGAATGAAAATTTTAGTAATAGCCTGTGTGGTGTACCCGCCTGATATCCTGAAGTGCGACAAGGTGCAAGCCAAATACAGTGGAATGAAAATATTAGTAAGAGCCTGTGTGTTTGTGTAGTACCCGCCTGATATCCTGCAATGCCGTGCCATGCTGTTCACAATGGCCTGTGCGCATCTAAGTAAAAAAACGCCTAGCTAGGATTGGCCAGGGCCGTAACCGTGTGCAACCATAAAATAAATCTGGAAGCATCTTGCTGACATACCATACTTGCACTATGTATGTGATCAATGTCATCCAGCCCCTTTTAATAATAAATATCCAGTTCCTTTGCTAAATGCCGGCCCAACATGGCTCGTCCAGAAGCACACATACTGAGCCACGTCCTTGATCTTCACAGTATGCAACTTAAATCCTTGAGACATTCCATGCAAGCTACTCTGCTCTGAGCTATCGACTAAAAAATTGTTGAGCCAAACAGTCAAGCTTGGCATGCCTTTTCCTTTATTAACATGGGAATATTTTCCCAGACTGTGTAGTCATTTGTTTCTTCAGACAACTCCTTCCCACACTTTCCATTTAACCTCGTGCCAAATTCCTTTCCTTTCAGATTCACCTTTTCTATTTCATACAAAAGTGTGTACCTGTGTCTGGTCTTGTAAGAGGGTCATCAGGTCCATGTTTGGAGAGAACACGTCGGTTTCAGTCCTGCAAAACACGCAAGCGCTTCAGGGCATCATTGCCGCGTTCACCGGTTGTTACAAAGACACACAGACTCAATTCGCAGGACACATTGTTTGAGTGTGTGTGCATATGTATGTGAATTTTTGTTACCTTGCCAGCATGAATGAGAGCTGCACGACGTCATTGCAAAAACAAAGGTTTGGCAAGCAAATTCTGGCTGGCCACTTGCTGAATGTTTTCTCCAAGCGTTACCACCGATTCAGCAAAAAGAAGAGACAGACTGTAACCTGTTTAAACATCTTGGCAAAAAGAAAAGGCCTTCTTCCAGCACAAACAACTAGACATGCATCAGCAATAAAGGGGAAAAAGCCCTGCTCAATTTATTAGGGAATTAATATTGAGGGCAGATTTCGAGCAAAGCAGGAGTTGGAGTTTTTCAGTTTTTCTAATGGAATCACGTTGGTATTTAGGCGCTGGAGTGCGATGGAGCAGTTTTACAATACTCGTTCATACAGTGCCTTTTCCTTAACTGACGTGGGCAGTGGCCTTTCACCGCCTACACAGTTGCCTTCATGCTTTGGTGTTGAGTACCTGGGATAACTGATGAAACCCGCCTGGTACAGCTCCTCAGCTAATTTCATGATGCGTTCACCTGTGAGGAAGATGCAAAGGAACCATACATGTATAGGTATTTACGTTGTACATACGGCATTTTTAGCAGGGAAATCACCATACATACGGTCATATACGGTGCAGATATACGGTTCTGGCCAACCCTAAGTATACTCAGTAGGTATGCATAGGCTTAGCCAGAGCCATACGGTTTACACGGTACATTTGACAGGGAAATCACCATATATACGGCCATATACGGTGTGTATATGTATATACGATTCTGGTCAACCCTAAGTATACACTATATTTATACCCTTTCTTGTATACACCCTACACTGTTTACACCCTTCACTATACGCACCCTAAAACATAGCCAGCACAATGCACGTACTCACTGCAACAGCCTCGCAGACCGGCGTTCAATGGTTTTTAAGAGCGCTGAGACACCACAAGATCTACGAGTCATGCACAGTGGGCAACACCGTTTTGATTGCAAGGGACGCGCAGTCTCAATCCATAAACCTATTACCACCCACCAGGCATGCGCAGGTGGTGCAAACCACGCTCACGCACTACAAGTATCATCAGATGCCAACCTACTCCGACAGGCACATGCAAACACACACGCACAAATACAAACAGCCACCCACCAGACGCACAAGGGTGGTGGGTACCACGCTCATTGACCCTAAGGGTGTCCTTAATGTACTAACTACAGACCTTCCTGCTTTGGTAGGCACATGCAGACACACACAAGCACTCATACATACATTTACTCACAGCCACCCACCAGGCATGCGCAGGTGGTGGGTACCACGCTTCTGCATCTCAAGTGTGCTGAGAGGGAGAGGCGGCTGTCGAGACTGCTGCCTCCCACGCACAGACACCACACGCGCAAGGATAGGCTCCTCTAAGCACGCCTGTGAGGAGTACAAAACAATGTGTGTTTCCAAGCTTTGTCCCTCCAGGGCGCTGTGCAGCAGCATCTGGCATGCAGGAATAGCAATTTAGCCAGCCACAGACACCTTATGTGTGAGGGATGGGCTCGGCTAAATTGCCTGAACGTCGTTATACGTTACATTACAGATCGCTTGTACATCATTGAAAAACAATGCCAAACAACTCAACGGAAAAAGTCACTGTCGTCTGCTGTGTTCACAAAGCAGACGCCCACGCATCTAGCCCAATGGGGATGTTGGAATGCCCCCAGAGAAAGAGCACTGCTCTATTTATAAATAGATACTTGGGGCAAATGTAGCGTCATACAGCAGCACCGTACCTCATACAGCACCGCCGCAATGTGTTCATCAAACAGACGCCCACGCATCCAGTCAAAGGTGCAGGAGGCCCTGGAAGGGGGGGCTTCCTGGAAGGATGCCTGGATCTGCCAAAAGGGCTCTGGCACGTGAGACTGGATCTCCCTGAGGGCAAAGGACACACACAGAAGCACAATTACTGTCCACGTACATTTGTAAGCATATACAGGATGTATGCTTGCTTGTCATGCACCAAGTGGTCGTGTCTCATGCGTGAATGAAAACGAGCAGTCATCACAATCATGGAAATCCTACAGCAACTGCTTGCCGAGGAGCTTGAGCCTGTGCCTAATACCTACATGCCCTCTGGGCCATAGACGACCTCTTCACATGGGTATTTCCAAAATCACGAAGTAGTATGCGAGACAAAGTAGATGGCTATATTGCCCCACTGAGTCAGACATTTCAAGACAAGCTAAAACAACAAGCTTAACGCTTCACGCACTAATGTATACACAGCGCGTGTACACATACCCCACCTACACACGCACGCACACACACACATACACACATACACACACACACACACAGGTACACACATACACACACCATGAGCGCTGCACAATGAGGCCAAGGGTGGGGAACTGGCAAGGCCCGTAGCTCAGCAGGATTCTGTCCTCAAACCCGGCAGAGCTCCAGTCAAACTTATTCTGCATATGTGGGCACGTGCGTGTAGGTATATGTAAGAGTATGGGTGTGCTTTACTCTACTCTGCTAACCATATGCCAGGATATTGTGCATTTTCAATTTAGTGGACTGGAGAATACCTTGTAGGTATGTGCAAATTCAAGCTAGCCTAAGAAATAAAGCATTCAAAGTAAGCGGAAGCTAGCCATGTAATCTTGCAGCTTGTTAGGGTGGCCAGGGGTGGCTAAGGAAATCTGGTCTAGAATATTGCTTGTGTCATTCACGGTATATGCTCAAGATGTATATGGTTCAGGCCAGCTTTAATGTTAAGTGGAAATGGTTTAGAGCATTTGTAGCAAGTTTTGTCAACCTAGCGATGTGTCCAACAAAAGCCAATGCTGTGCTGATCTTAGGTACACATAAATAACATGATTGGCACCAGTCCTGCTCGCACTCGCACCTGGAGCAGCAAAGTTTGGAAGCGCGTGAAGGACGCCCCCACCCTCAGATCAATTTCTTGGCGCGCTTCAACTGCCGCAGACTCATTAGCGTTGGGCAAAACTGCGATGTGATTGTGTATGTGTGTATGTGTTTATGTGTGAGTGCATACGTGTACAAGTGCCAACCAACCTCATTTGCATTGGGCATGATTGCGATGTGATTGCAATGTGTTTGTGTATGTGTGCGTGTTTGTGTGTTTGTATGTGTGTGTATGTGTGTGTGTACGAGTGCCATCTTCATCTGCATTGGGCATGATTGCGATCATGCATGGAGTGTCAGGTGGACCAATTGTGCAGGGTTGGCCCGAGCCATATGTATGTACGGCGTATGTATGATGCAGTCAGTCTAATTGCAGCTTGCCAGCATGCTGTTATACCTCACCAGCTTGTTGACAGGCTGGTGATGGTTACTTGCAGGGAGATTTTACAAGCATCTATATGGTTTATTACGATCCTGGCCAATCCTGCAAAGGAATCTAGAGCGGTCAGGGCCTTAATATTCACAATGTGCATGAAGAGAGTGCACGACAGTTAGATAACAGTTGACGAGTGTGCGTCAATGGGATGCGGTATTGGCAACCAATAAATATACACAGTCAACTTTTCTTGCTCTACTAGTCAATTTTCCTTGCTCTACTTATTTGTGTTTTTTCTCCCTTGAACAATCGTTCATTATTTAAAGTGTTCTTAGTAACATTTAGTGTCATCCTAACATCCTATCTCACCCAGGTAATGCAAGCAAAACTGTACCGTCCTGCAAATTTGCTTTCATTTAGACCGCCTACTTTCTACCCCAGGCAATTGAAGCGCATTTGTCAATAACAACTGAAAACTTTCTTAATGGAGATTTCTTATGTGACGCGTGGAGCAGCTACTCGCTCCCTACTTTAAGTTGTGACCTTCACTGGACTGTGTATTTCACTCACTGAGGTTTGCAACAGCTGAGACCAGCTCTCTTTGAATGAGTGCACTGAAGCGAGCTCGCTTGACAATCAGGCTGCCCTTCTTTGCAAGGCACACCTCCATGACCTGCGTGTGCCACAGCCGTGTGCGTGTTGCTGCAGTGTGCACTCTCACTTGTGCACGTGCATGCAACACACACACACGCAACCCTCAATGTGAGAAACAAAATGCTGCAAAGGTTGGCAAAGCCAAAGCCTGATATAATTCCTTGCACCCAGTACAAGGGCTAATAAGATATTATGGCCATCTTTCGCAATTCAAACGCAACAATTAAGTGATATCCGACATGACCCATCAACAAACGCACCTCAAATCCGATGGCCTCCCCCTCTCGATCACAATCCAGCCACAGCACGAGCCACTGGGCTTGCATGGCGAGCTGCTCCAGCTGCTTGCGCAGGTCCTTTTTGGTCTGCACGAGCAGCAAGAACGGCGCAATAAAGTTAGGCGTAAAGAGCTTGTTGCAATGCTCCAGCTGCTTACACGGGTGCTTCTTGGTCTGCACGAGCACGAGCAGCAAAAAACACGGCAAAGCTCAGAACCTACATTCCTTGCAAATGTGAACCAAGCCAGCTGTCTGTAAGGAGAACTCTCGGCTGCAGAGAAAACATGAAAGTTACTAGCAAGGTTGTATGCCTCAAAGGCTTCTTTACTGAGGCTTAGAAGCCTGCGACGCTTCCACTTCGTTACACGGCACACAGAAGCTCTCAGCTGTTAACTGTACGCAGGTTTCCTTGAAATTTTGATGAAAAGTGAGACCCCTTGCGTTGCAAATTGAGCAAGCCGACGGCAATGATACAAGTTTATTTATGGGTGCTGCCACCCTTTGTCTGTATGTGCCAGGAGGTTTGTGCAAATTTTAGAAGCAAGGAGTTTGGCTTACAGGAAAACGACGAGCAAGTTACACAGGAAACTGACGAATATCACAAGCTATTGTGCAGTCCCTATTGCACGCTCTAGCTAGTTCGTACCACAGGCACAGCGAGATGAGCACAGGGGTAGAGTAATTGAACGACTAGGGACATGTGCGCAGGTGTGGGCAAGCAGCCATGCAAGTGCCTTGTTGTTCGAACAACAGGATCCTGAGAGTCCTCTTGCTAGGCAGAAGAGGACAAATGGAACCAACCTTAAGAGCTGCTGTGCTGTGCTGGCGAACCTGAAAGTTCCAACAGAGCAACCATTGGCCCTCTTATGGAAGCATAGCAATCATTGGTACATATATAGTAATCATTGGTACACTTTGTGGGAGCGACAATCTGGCGAGAAAGAGGCCTCATCTGACCTCACACTTCATACTGCTTGCTCCTAATTCTGTCCTGGGTTTCCAATCAAGGTTCAAGGCTACGAGGCATCGCACAATCTAATCCAAAGCAAACTTGTCAGGGTGGTTGAGTGGTTGCCTGTTGTTCTCAGGCCTTAACACACCTCTGGCACTTTCTTGTACACAGGCACACTGTACAGCTGCGCAGGGGGGCATCCATGCCACTTTTTGTGCTGATCCGAGAAGTCAAGCTGCAAAAAGCAATAAAGGGACAAAAGAGACAGACGAAGATGCTGCGAGGCTCTTGTAGGGCTGGACAGAACCTGACGTGGAGGAATAGGTCAATGTAACAGGCACTAACCCCTGGGCAAGTTTTTCATACGTTCACAAAGTGTAGGTACATCAGAAACCACAAAATGCAATGCTTTTTTCCAAACAGGGCTCTCTTTATGCGTGAACACGAGAGGTCCAATTTGTGCAAGTTTGGGAATGCGGCTCGCAAACATCAATTGCCTCCTCCTAGTTAACACTGTTGTGAGTTCTACCTCCATCAGGTGCCCTGCCACGGATGTGAACACCATGTCCACAGCCTGGCCATTTATGTTGTAGGGGAACTCGTGGATAGGATTGTACTGAGCCCTGTGTACACACAGGGGAGAGGTGTGCATATTTTTCTTCACAAAAGCTGATTCCACACTGCATGAATGAAGTACTGCCTCAATGAAAGACAGGCAATTGCAAATGTACCACGATCACGCAAAACATGCAAACAGTGGATGCAAGTTGTTGCACAGCGGGAAGCGCAGCATGGGACGAGATTTACTACAAGACTCACGTCCCTCTCCTGCTCCTGTTGGTTCCATTGCTCAGTACACGGGAGACCTCCTTGGCAACACTCGGTTTCTCAGCGACATTTAGGACCTTCAGGGGCATACAATGGGTTTGCCCAGGCACCGCGCAGAGGAAGCAATCCTCAACCCTGGGTCTCCAGCCCCGTCTGGTCTCTGCCCCGGCTCAGCTGGGCATGGTATTTGCCTAGAAAGGTTCTATAGCTACTCCCCCTCTCCTTACCGTACTAGCTGGACCTACACTGCCCATCTGTTAATGGCTGTTGGGGAATTTCATTACGCCATTTTGTTTTTTTATAGTATACAGTGTGATCAAAAAAATACGTCTAAATCTAGCCCGGGTTATGTAATGTATGTGCATAACTATTTTCCTCATTTTTTCAATTTAAATCTTACAGTCGTGTTACTAAGTAACTTTTTAACAAGACTGCTGGGAGGCGGAAGGAGAACACCGAAAATGTGAGCGGGTTGGGCTGGTGCTGGTTGTCCATGAATTAAACGACGAAATATTATTAATAAATGCTACACCCTCGGTGACGCTACTGGGAATGTGAATAGCTCGGATTCCTACAATCAAATTAATAACCGTCTATATTGAGCCATTCTTCCTCAACTACGGCCAGCACCCCTTGACACCAGCTACAAAGCAGTGCCCAAGGCTGCTGGTTTTGCTGGAGGGATTGTGAAGAGTGTCAAGGAGGATAGAAAATGCATGGAAGCTGCACAGCAAAAAAATGAAAACAAAGGCAGCCGAACACCGTAGAGAAGTGGTGTATAATCCAGGAGATGGTGATGCTCTGTATGAAAAACATGGGACATCTGCAGGGCCAGGCGTAAAAAAGCTGCGTCCATTATTTATGGGTCCCTTTGAGGTGGATCACATGGTTGGAGCGAGTGCCCTGAAGTTGCACCTGCCGCCTGAATGGCGCCAGATCCATATCGTGTTTCACCTAAAAAAGCCATTCCTCAGTGACCCTACCAAGCCACATATGGCCGTCACGCCCCTTCCGCCTGTGCAATGGCTAGACGGAAAACCCCTGTATAGGGTTGAGTGCGTATGTGCTTATTAGAGCACATGGTGGCAAAAAGGGGATGCAAGAAGTTTTGCCGCTTCTTAGTGAAGTGGGATGGATACGAGGAGGAACACAGCACATGGGAACCTGAATGGAACCTGCTTGGTTGTGATGATCTGGTCAGGGAGTATAAAACTACGCGAGACCTTCCTGGAACACCATAATCTGAACTAGTGTAAGAGCAAAGCTCTAAAGGGGCCTAGTCAGGAGGTCTGCTGACCTAAATGACCCAAGGAAGTGGCCCATGGAGGTGAGGTGAGTCTGTTGGAACTCATACTACAATGGTTAACCTAAGTGGCTAGTGACATTGAATTGACGCAAGTCCTTGCAGCGGCAAGGGCAGGGTGCAGTCAGAGAGCTTTTGGCAATTCACCGAAGACGGCTTAGCCAGGTGGGGGGGAGTGTTACGTGGTAACTCATACCTGAAAGTGGTGAAGAAAAGTGTTGAAGTGGTGTCAAACTACTCAGTATTTATAGCAGTGACTGGTAAAAAGGGCAAGAAAAGAAAAAAGAATAAGGAAAAACTACGCAGGCAGTGAAAACAACTCCCCACATCAATAAAGGAAAAGGAGCCACTTTGGTACTGAGTACTTTGAAGCTCCTCCACCGCGAAAAGGAAAGGCAAAATCAATGGGGGTCAAGAGGGTTGCAGGCCTGGCCTGAAACCGGCTCCTGATGAGAGTTGATAACAGTACTGGAAAGGGCGCGTCTGGTAGGAAAAAGTTTAGCAGCATAGTCTGCAGAGTGCACATGGATATTGGAGGCAAGCTTCTTGACTCTTTGAGAAGCAAGGTTCAGTCCTTTGAATAGCTTCAGCGTGTGAGTGTTGTGGCGAGTGGTTTCATTGCCTGTTTACTATTATTTCAACTTATAAATAGCAAACATTGCTCCCTATACCTTCAGCCAATCCGAGGGCGCAAGATCTCCTGGCTGGCGCTTTTCCTGCTGTTGGAGTGCAGCCCGAATATGACCTTTTGCGGTTTAAAAAGCTTTCAGGTGTGTGCTAAGGTTCGTTTTTTGCTGCTTCAGAACATTTCTCTTTTCAAGTTATCAAAATAATATGATGCGGGTATTTCTTCTCTGCTGTTACTGCTGAATGTTGTGGGCCGCTTGCATGCTAGGCAAGATGACTTACTACAATGCGTTTCCATGATTGTTCTTATCGAGGCTGCAACGTTTTGAGCTGCTGGCAGGGTAATGAGAGGGCCTTACATCTTCTATTATCTCAGTTTAGTGTTTTGGCCCCTTATCCTTTTGGCCTGCTCTTCAGGTAACTTAATCAGGTGCTGACCTGCCTTCACTTGTTTCCTTTTATCATGGTTAACTGTTTCCATTCTTACATTTTGCACCTGTGCAGGGCTTGCGTTGAACATGAAAGCTGGATATGCCACCACCTCTGCAATCGATCAAGCAAGCAGCATCAACCTCGATGCTACTGCTATTAATTACATTACTGCCACTGCCACCGTCCCCAGCAGCAACAGCGGCAGCAGCAGCAACAGCAGCAACCGCAGCTACAATGTTACAGGTCTGCGATCTGGCATGGCGCTATGCAGCTGCCCTCTGGGGTTAAAAGCAGTGCCATGCAAGCATTTGGTTGCAGCAACATGAGCTTTCCCTGGTGCTACTGACGATCAGCTCTGACAAAGCTTAGAGAATTTCTCAATGGTAATGATTATAATACGTTGCTCGTAAAAACAAGTGCCAATCATTTTGGTTTCTGCCTGTCACGCTCTATACGTGGCAACGACGGAGAGCCCAGTTTAGACCCTTTGTGCAGCAACTAGAGCGTGTTTCGGTACAGTATATGTCAGTGCTTGTGTTGCAGACGGGAAGATAGAAATAAAGAGAGAGAGAGAGAAAATGAGAGAGAGAGAGAGAGAGAAGAGAAAGAGAAAGCGAAAGCGAAAGAGAGAGAGAGAGAACTTGCTTTATATTATGTTGAGGCAGTGATTTGACCGTGACATGTCCAATTTAGTTATTAAGAGATGAGGGTGATCTGGATTCATGGGTGGTAGGTTAAACGTCTTTTCCCACTTCATTATGCAGGGGCTGCACCAACCTCACAAGGTCTGCAGAGCATGCAACTGCAAGCCAAGCGGGATGCAGACATGGATAGCTCTGCCCTTGATTCTAGTACGCGCTTATCAAGCAGCAGAGTCAACAGCAGCAGCACAACCAAAAGTATTAGAACCAGCACTAGCACCAACAACATTACCAGCAGCAGCAGCAGTAGCAGCAGCAACAGAAGAATCTAGCTTATTATGGGCACCATCCATTTCAACAGCGGCAACAGATCGTGGGCCTGGGTGGCAAGCAACAGGCAGCGTGAAGCAGCAACTGCAAGCTGCATCCCCGTCAAAGCTGAGCTCCCCAAAGCTAATCACATTGTTCATACAAAAAACCAGCTCCTCACTGCCTTGGGCCACAGCAGCATCCTCTTACGAGACACCTGAATGCATTTTTCTCGTAGCTCCATCACAGGACCTCAAAGGGAGAATTTGCAGCAGCTTGGAAAGTTGTGCATGTTTACCCTCCACACACACAGCCCCAATCAGCTCCCGATCAGTTACGAGCGCTCTAGTGCAGCATTGCAGCAGGTGAATGAGAGCAGCCTCACTGACAAGCGAAACAGAGGGGTGTTAGAGGGCCAATCTTCAAGGCGCCCAACAAGTATGCAGCAGCAGCAGCAGCAGCAGCAGCAGCAGCAGCAGCAAGAAGGGCAGCAAGCCAGTAGTGCAGAGTTACCTCCACCCATGCAGCGTGTCTGTGCCCAGGCATCAAGCCGGGGGGGCAGCAGCTGGCAGGAGCAGCTTACTTGCACATCACATGCAGCTTCAGAGAACTTAGATTTGATTAATGATTAGCTGGGTGATGAGGAGCGTGTTAAGAAAGTACAAAAGATGGCCTCGCGTGAGATGTGCAGCTGCAAGAAGTACAGCTTGAACAAGCTTCGTGCACACCAAAGGTGCAAAGTGTGCTGCTTACTAGAGATGGATATGTACTGCCCAGCACACAAAGGCTAGGGCCATAGACGTGGTTTCGATTGAGGGAGGAGGTTTGATGTGTTTGCCCTCAGCGCCTATTTATAGTGTCAAAACAGATTGCGCTGCTTTCCTCTTTTTGCTTATTACAAACTTTAGGGTTTTTCTAGCTGCTGGCTTTTACACAGCTTAACATGAGCATGCAGGTCGTTTGTAAACCTTTTTAACGTTTAATGACACATTAATGACACAATTTGGATTGTAGCATTAGCAAAAAAGCTATCAGCAGACAGGCTTTTGAAGGGCTTGCTTCTTATCAATGGAGTTAGGCAGCAAAGGCAGGCTACCAATATGCGCGCCCACCATTACCTTGGTTAAGCTAACACAAATACACTGTTTTACAAGCTCTGGCAAAAACTGCATGATATGCCTGAGCGTGCAGTACAGCGCGACCCTCCCACACAGCAAGCTACTGCAAGGCCCATTGCTCATGCCCAACTCGATAGTAAGTTTTGGTTCATGCCAAATGTGGCGTGAAGGAATAGGACGGGTACAATACATTAACAGGTGTAGCCACACAACGGATCCTGCCACATGCTCTTTGTGCGGAGGATCAGACAGTGCTCCATACATACTTCTTAGGTACAAGAACTATACTCTGAAGATAATGCACATAAACCGACACCACCAGGCAGTTAGCATTTGCGGTGAAGAAATCAGCAAAGGCAAGCTGGGCTCAGCAATTGTTACAATGAAATATTATTCGATCGCAATTTCGAACCTCAAATGACATTAAA
>Ga0307951_1001233_pt1 | contig 15482 bp, 21 predicted proteins | sample OrgLakmetagen374_FD_201842 | JGI IMG/M metagenome (GOLD analysis project Ga0307951, IMG submission 201842) | Saline water microbial communities from Organic Lake, Antarctica - #374 | ecosystem: Environmental > Aquatic > Non-marine Saline and Alkaline > Saline | place: Antarctica: Organic Lake... | reverse complement strand
TCTTGGTGGAGGCAAAATCCTGCAAGGCGCACAAAATGTTGAGAGAGGCACTCCTCCTCGCCTTCTGCCGCTGCTGCTCCAGTGTGTGCTGATCCAGGCGTTGTTGTTGCTGCTGCTGCTGCTGCTGTGGCTGCTCCTGGGGCTCTGAGTTGTGGGGCTGCTGCTGCTTTTGTCCACGTCCCAGTGGCGAGTCCTCCGGAGCTTTACCCTTGCCTTTGCCCATCATACCACTCAGTCTAGGACCGGCGTACACCTGGTTGAGTCGAGCACTAGCCAGCCTCTTCACCGTTGCCTCCACCTGCACTTCCATCCACTCGTGGTGGGTGGTGGCTGAGCCATGATTGGAGGTCGGAAAAATGGTATGGACTCTTGAACTGGCTCTGGGGAAGCGTGTGGATGACTTCAATCAGGCCCTCCTGCACACAAGAAGGAGTGAATGTAGAGGGACACATAGATGACATAGTCTACACAAAATATTGATCATCCCATACTCGACGGGAACATAGAGTTCCCCATGTACAAAAGAAGGAGCTGAGGGAGCACACGGTTGACACGCCATATTCTATGTACAAAACAATAATCTGCACGTTTTATCCCCTGAAACAGATGTGTCGGGTTCATGTGCATTATGTACTCCATAAAATCTCTCTGTCAATAGCACACAATTTGCAGCTGACACAGGTGGAACCATTTGCAGTCTCCAAATGCGAGGTGGGAGTGTCAAAATCAACCCAATAAGAAGTGGCCTTACACACCATCACTGTCGTAGCAGCAGTTACAATTTACAATTGAGCTCACAGTTTTCCCTCTGATAAGGCTGGGTCTAACAACACCGAAAGCGTGGAACTTTGATTACACATTCAGTTGCCATTCAATCCACAGACTTCCCAAAATCATCCATCCATGCACTTTGCCTACAAGGGGATTATGGTGGGGTTGTTGCAGGGGGCGCGGCAGAGCAGATGATCAGGAGGCACTGCGCACCCACGTGCATGGCTGACAACGAACCCGCCTCATTAGCAACTCTGTTACTGGCTCTCTCTCTCTCATATTTATTTTGCGCGCGGCCTGCTTTGGCCTGCGTAGTCTTTTCTGTTCTTTTCATGTATGCACAAAGCCAGAGGACAAGTCTCAAAGAGCATCGTGTTTGCCTTTTCTGTCCGAGCCACGTAACTTGACAATTAGTAAGAGGGAACTCATTGATATTTTTTAAGCTTCTTTCCGTACTTGTTTCCTTAGGGTTTAAGAATATTCTTTAGGGTTTTAGCGTGTTAATTTAATCATCCCGCTTTATTCACCTTTTGTGGCATTACCAATACCCATAGCATTAAAAATCAACCAGATTGGCCCCATGGTAGATCACTCCTTAAAGTTTTGGCCCTGTCTTACCTCTTTTGCAATCTGCTCCACATATCCTTTGCTGACACTGTTGCCCCCCGCGTTGGAGAGCACTTCTGTGCCGGGCACAGAAGTGCTATCAAACAAGGGGATCAACTTTACCAGCACAAGTTATCTCCGGCAGCCTGAATTTGCAAAGATCGTGTTGTGATTGCAACGACATTGCGCTCAACACGGGATTCGACTAATAGCGTTTGTGAAGTGCAATTATGGTTCCATAGGGACTGGTCGTGACGCAGGTTTGAGGAAGCACCTCATCTTGAAAAATACTCATCAAGCCACGCACAGCATTTAGTGCTGTAGGTCACAGTAATGGTATAATTGGTATGCCTGGGTATTGCAGGTCCATTGTAAGGTCTTGTTGTCCGTAGTTAACGGGGTCCACCTGCTGTCACTGCAAAAGGATGAGGTGATAATGGTACATGACATCAACGCAAAAATTCGTTGCAACACCTAATTCAAGCTAATACCTGCGTGGATGCCAATTGCGCCATCAGACGACTTAGTCTGTACCTCAAACACCACGTCCACCGAGGCAAAACGAACCCTGCATGCAAATTACGTTACGTAAATAAGTGCAGGTGCTTTTGTATGCATGATAGGTTGCGCATCAGCCAAAGCCACCAGCCAGCAAGACTTGTGTATGCAAGAAAGGTGCCTAAGCCAAAGTCAAAGAAGGATCCTGGAGAGCAACAGATCAAAAAAGTACCTGATAGTATGGTAGAGGATGCAGACAGGTGCTAACAAGTACTCACTTTGGCAACAGCTGCAAATTAAGGATTTGTCCAAGGCCACTAATGCACTTTCCATGCAGCTCTTTTTGGAGGAGTGGAAGCAAAACGTTGCCGACCTTATTCTCTACCACAGATTGTACTGCAATCAATTTGAAAAATGAAGCGCACGGAGTTTTCGCAGCTTATGCAGCTTGCCAGGGAGAAACAGGAACCTGAGGACAGAATCAATTTTAAAGGTTCAAGAGTGCAGCAGCACAGGCCTTGTGTTGCCAAGGCACAAGAGGAGTCGTGGCACGGAAGCAAGGAATCACAAAAGGAGGCTGCTTCACACACGCCAACAGGCTGATTTGTATGCATGCAGGCAGCGCACTCACCTGTGGCAATTGCCGAAATGCAAGTCCTCCCTCCAGAGCGAGCATTTGCATTCCTATCACGCAATTTTGCGTGACAGGAATGCAAATGCTCTGAGGTGATGGCGGCGCGCTATCTGGAAAGCAATCAGGTCCCGGAGCGCTTTCACCTTGGCTTCCATGAAGTTCTGTACGAAAACAGAGCGTGATTACGAGTTGAGGATGGAGGAGGTGTGGTACGAGAGAGGGGCTCGAGGCTTGCAGCTAACAATGCAAATAGCAGCAAACAGGCAAGCAAAGAGAGCAGCAAAACAAGAACAAATCTCTGCCTTTGGCAATTCCAAGGTAAAAGTGTGAACTTCCAAAACTCACCTCGTGAACTGTGCAGAGGTCTGTGCAGCGCCGCAGGAAATACTCTTGCTTGGCAAGCTTGATGGGATCAGTAGGTGTAGGCGGAGGAGGGGTCCCAGCGGTGCCGTAGCAGTTTATAAACCCACTTGCAGCAAATAACTCCAAGTGCCGGTTTATGGCGACTAACCTGATAGCTTCGAAACAACAAAATGTAGCAGGGGCCAGGAGAGCTTGAAACTCCCAACAGATCGAACTGCTGTAGTGGCGTCAATAAAAAGAAAAAGTAACCACTGGCCCAAAATCGAAGAATTTAAGTGGTTCGATTATCTTGGAACTCTTGGACTGAACGATCAATCTTCCTGACGAGATCTCTCACACGAATCCCAGTTCCCTCCACCGCGTACCCCCCCGAATTTCTGTCAAGTTTGACAGTCATAATGCCACAATCACAAATACCAAAACAAAAATGATCTTAAAAGCATTTTGCAAAAGTGTCCCACCCAACGCTATCAGTCATCGTCTTTTTTGGAAGTTTAATTTTAAAATCAGATTATTAGTCAGGTCGGGTTGTGGCATGCTGCGTCAGTGACAGTAGCGCACCAACACGGTAAAAACAAAAAGTGAAACAAAACATCTAAAACAACCAAAACGGACTTTATGATATAAATATAGAAGGGGGAAGAACAGCCTCCCCGTCACCATCCCTGGCAAGCACTTGAGAGGACAGGTTGTGCACCTCTACTTTGTGAGTAGCGTGAAGTGCTCAGTAATTGCTAGATGGTTCAGCGGACGTCCTTGCAGGAAGGCCGAAATTGGGTATACTTTTTGCATGCTCCTAGGGCAGGTGGCCATAACTTGCAGGTTTCAAGCTCAGCTCTGCTATGTAGATTCCAATGCAGCTGAGCTTGAAATTTGCCAGCTAGAACCACCTGCCTCAGCAGCCGCAGCGTGAACCCTACTTTTTGAGCAGCCATATGCTGTATCTGACCAGCCAGCGCACCAAGCTGAGTGATGTTTGGTGTTTTGAAGTCCTTATAATGATTTAGATCATTTCAAGAAAAATGGGGCAAAAAGACTAAGTCGTTGGCGAGATATGCAGATTAATGTGCCATTCCCCCCTGGAAAGCACCCATAAAGGGTACAGGTGCAAGACGTGTGCTTTTAATCCTGTCATTCTGTACGCATGGAGACTTGTCTAAATCTGAGCACATGCTCTGGTAGCTTATAAAGTTAGCATGAGTTTGAAGCTAGGTTGGGTCCAATTTGATGAAGTCACGTGTGAGTAGCTGCACCTTTCATGCAAAAAGGAGCATGTTTTGGCTTTTGCCCAGATAACCCCCTCTGCAAATTTTCTGCGTATTCTAAGTGGCCTATTTCCTGATCAACTGTGAGGGCCTTCACGCAAGTTCAATTTCCTGCGTACCCTACGCGTCCTATGCTGTTTATCTATTACGACAATTTAGTAACGTTCAAGTCTTTAGCTTTAAAATCATCCCGCAGACTGGTCAACCATGAAGCATCAAGTAACTTTGATAGCTTCTTAATCAACCTGTAGACCACTCAACCGCATAGATAAAAATGCTGTGTGTGATGAAACATCATACCCAAGCGGTAATAAGACCATAGACATAGAGGATGCCATGCCGGTAGTGTTTACACTATCTGCGTTCTTTTTTCTTTTTTGGGGCGTGGCAGGGCCCTGGCTCTCAGGTGCTTCAGTAACCCGTTGGCTTGCTTATTGTGATTTCTTGAGACCGCTCATCTAGTATTGCATTTACAATCAGGACTCAAGCTGCGCTGGCAACGGGAAAGGCTCCCCACGTGATGTAAGGACAAAGAGTTTATTAACTGATAACTCGTGAAGCTCCAATTATCACGTGCATATGTGTTCTCAAGGGTCTTTCCCCTTTTATTAGTAAGCAACCTTGATAATGTGTAAAGACTGTTCCTCCTAACTAGCTATACCCTAAATGATAGCAACATGACGCTACAGCTCCCTCCTTCTCTGGAGTTTGCCTACTACTGCCTACCTCGATAAGGCTTGCACATACCTTCAATATGCACCAGTCTTGCTGTGTACGACTCTACTAAACGCTGATGGCGAGTCAATTTATTCTCAAATTAAAAATAGCTTGGCATGTTTCACTGCTCACTCAATGGATTGTTCAAAAAGCTTAATGGCTCTCTGCACTCGTAACCCGGCTTCCTTGTTCTCCAAAGCTTGCAGATCCTTGACCAGCTCTACCTGTGCAAAGTTCAGTGAAGTGCGCGCTGTGAAGTGAAGTGAAGTGAAGTGAAGTGCACGCTTCTTGCAAAGCCGAGCAATTAATAATAAAATTAAGCAGGAAGGTGATCTAACAGAAAATTAATGGTTCTGATAAAGGAAAGGATTCTTTTCCTTCTTGTCCTTGGTACGCTCTACCTGGCTGTGCGTATATTGGGGAAGTGCATACGTCTCTTTAAAAATAAAGGGGATAAGGATATAGAGAGAAGGGAAGCTATTCTACGCTGGCAGTGTTCAGATATAAAGCATGATTAAGGAGCACTTTGGTGCCAGCACATTTAAGCCTTTCACCAAGGGGATGAGAACAAACCACAAAGCAGGTGCTGCAATCACTGCAGGCTCTGACAAAGAAAGGGTGGCGATCTGGGAATATGAGAGGGACAAACTTATTGAGCTTGGGGTAAAAATGGGCATGTGTTTATAAGTATATGGGCATGTGTGTATAATATTGGGCATGTGTTTATAAGTATATGGGCATGTGTTTATATTATTGGGCATGTGTTTATAATATATGGGCATGTGTTTTATTATATGGGCATGTGTTTATAATATATGGGCATGTGTTTATAATATATGGGCATGTGGTTATAATATATGGGCATGTGTTTATAATACATGGGCATGTGTTTATAATATATGGGCATGTGTTTATAATATATGGGCATGTGTTTATAATATATGGCATGTGTTTATAATATATGGGCATGTGTTTTTAGTGTATGGGCATGTGTCTATAATATTGGGCATGTGTTTATAATATATGGGCATGTGTTTATTAATGTAAATGACATTGAGATACGGATAGGTACGTTTACTTAGCCTTTTAGTACACCATAATCACGAGGCAAAATAAAGTGTCCGTAAGGACCGAAGTGCCAATCAGGTGCGAGGAAAGTTAAAGCTTCGATACTAGCCATTGTTATTACAGTGCTATGATACAATCCACACTGCGCTGTGATTTTGCGCATGCCTCGTCTGTCTTGTTTAATTTTGAAGCATGCAATGCAACACCGTTTCTGTCTGTGCGCTGGACAAGTGGTTACAGGTTCAGGTTGACACGTAAAGTGATAGCAGTCAGAAGCATACCTTGCTCCGTTGCTCCTCAACTTTCTCTTGTTGTTTTTGAAGGAGGCGATGCTGTGTGTGGGTGCAAACGATACACAATAATAAGGGCACAGGTAAGAGAGTCTGTCGTGGTTCGTGGCAGGAAGGAGCATTAGACAAGTCACCCGCTCAAAGGACTGGACTTCTTCTGCTTGCTCCAGTGAGTTATGCAGATCTTTATCCTTCAACAGTGTTTGCGGTTAAAAAGCAGTCAGGGGTAGCTTTGGCCAGAACCGTATATTTACGCCGTATATAACCTTATACTTGATGAAATTCCTGCAAACAATACCGTACATACACCGTATATATATGGTTCTGGCCAACCTAGTCAGGAGAAATCAAGGGGGCTCAGTGCGTTCAATCGGCCTTTGTAGTCTTTTGTATGAATCCTGACAAACTAAAGATGCATATACGTGTGTGTCATTACACATAGAGCGAGGGAAAACTGCACAGGCAGCAAAACGGACCCAATGTCTCTCACATATCATCTGAGTACTATAGGTTCATGAAAAGGTAACTCACTCAAATTTCTACTGTACTTGATATTTCTATTGTACCTGACATTTCTGCTGCACCTGACATTTCTGCTGCACCTGACATTTCTGCTGTACCTGACATTTCTGCTGTACCTGACATTTCTGCTGTACCTGACATTTCTGCTGTACCTGACATTTCTGCTGTACCTGACATTTCTGCTGTACCTGACATTTCTATTGTACCTGACATTTCTACTGTACCTGACATTTCTACTGTACCTGACATTTCTACTGTACCTGACATTTCTGCTGTACCTGATATTCCAACTCCTCCTCCGCCTCTTTAATGCGTTTCCGAGCAAGGTGCTCTTGGTGCTGCTCTTGGGCAAGCGCGGCATTGAGCTCAGCTTCAGCCGCTTGAAGCCTGTTTGCACGTATGTTTGTGCATGCTTGCTTGTGTGCTTGCTTGTGTGCAAGAGAGAGAGTGTGTGTGTATATGTGTGTATATGTGGGTGTATGTGTGTGTGTGTGTGTGTGTTGAACGTTTTCGTAGTGTAGCTATGCGTTTGCAGTGTCTGTGCGTTAATGTGTACTGTTCATACAGTCCTTGATGCAAGCAGTACGGCAGTGTGTAGGCTGCTTGAAAAACCACACTGCTGGTAATAGACAGCTCAAATTCAGCCTTGAGCTGAACAACAGCTGGACATTAATCGAATAGCTCAAAGTCAGCCTTGAGCTGAACAACAGCAGGACTTTAATCGAATAGCTCAAAATCAGCCTTGAGCTAAACAACAGCTGGACATTAATCGAATTGGTGTAGAGACAGGACATGTACGTCTTCAGGTAGCTCTGGAAAATTTTGGAGCACAGGTAAAAACTCCTTTGTCAGCAATAAGCACGAGAGCATATGAGGATCCCACCTAAACAACAAAGTGATCACTGTCCTCTCACCGTGCCAGCTTTGCAGCCTCAGCGTCAGCAGCCTGCTGCTGCTGCCTCTCTTTGGCTGCAGCAAGCTCCCTAATGGCCCTGATCTCCAGCTCCCGTCCCTGAATGATCAATATTTAATCAACTTGGTCGTTCTTTGGCAACATTGACGATTGCCCTGATCACTTCCTCATGTCCTTGCATATGTGTGTGATCATACACACAAGGAAATGTCTCAAGTTTGATCATACACACAAAGGAAATGTCTCAAGTTTTATCATACACACAAAGGAAATGTCTCAAGTGTGATCATACACACAAAGGAAATGTCTCAAGTTTGATCATACACACAAAAAAAATGTCTCAAGTTTGATCATACACACAAAGGAAATGTCTCAAGTTTGATCATACACACAAAGGAAATGTCTCAAGTTTAATCATACACACAAAGGAAATGTCTCAAGTTTGATCATTAAGCTCCTAACATATCCCTGATTTAATGCCTCCGTCCCTGCGTTCACCCCTATAACTGTGTTACACCCTATAATTGTGTTACAAGCTTGGGCTATTGATTGTCAGGCTCAGAAATAACCCTCATCAACTGCTTGCATCCCAGCAAATATGTGTCGGCTCTTTTTAATGGTCCTTTAAAAAAGATATGCCTCCTGCTAATCCCATAATTATTAGATTAATATTACAAGACTAAGTGGCTGTCAGACCAAGTGGCTCACACAGAAACGCGCTTCCTTTGTTCTTGCCGTTAATCCAACCTAAATGATGAGTATCAGTCCACGTACCTCGTCTCCAAGGACCTGTAATTTCTCAGGCGGTTTTTCACCTTCACTTTTCACGAGCGCCACCTGTGTGTGAACCCAAGATAGAATATGCTGATTGTATTGATCCATGCGGGGCGGGGCAATTGTTGACTGGTAATAATGACTGGTAATAATGACAGAGCCCTATGCATCTCACAATGCAAGCGAAATAGAATTCCACAGTCCAGTCCTGACTATTACTTTGTAAAATGTATCCTTTGTTCATGCCCTGATCTGCTTAAAATGTATCCTTAAAATGTAATGCCCTGTATATCCTTTAATATATGTATGTATATCCTTTAAATGTAATGCCCTGATCTGCTTAAAATGTATCCTTTGTTAATGCCCTGATCTTGCTGCTAAAGCACATACTGCAGTGGCAAAGCAGTCCTTTAACAGCAGACTCAAATAAACACTGCTGGCACAGAATTAGGGAAGGTTGTTGTGCTGGGCTGTGCACCACCTGGAGATACAACATAAGACGCGGCATCATATCTTGAGAATGGAAAAGGTTGGGCTGTTAGTGAGGATCAGGTGTTTGACCCCATACACGCTCATGCACATGCACACACATGCACACACGCGCTTCCTTATATGACGTAAGTATCAGCTTTCCCCTGCTCTGCTTATACGGCATAACACGGGCACAGCGTGTAAAAGAAACTGAAGCAGCACAGAACACTCCCTGCTTTTGTCAGGAATTTGGATCCATGAATAAGTTTTTTTTGACACCCGTGTTTTGTCCAGTAGGACAAGAACTCACCTCGTCATGATGCTTTCTTTTTGTGCCTGTCAGCCTCAATAAAGAAGGTCCGTTTGAATCAGAGGGATCTTGCTGCTTCATGTCCTGTTTGATTTGGGTGTGTGTATGTGTGTGTACGTGTATGCGTTGATGTTGATGTGTTCGTGTATTTATGTGTGCATGTATGCGTTTGTGTGTGTATACGCGCGTGTGTGCACATGTGTGAGTGTACAAGGTAGAAATGGGGGAGCAAGGGGTGTGTATGTGCACATGCATGTGTGTGCGCACAACGATTGATGCACGCTTGTGCGTCCATGATGTGTGGGTAATCATGTAAGTGAGCATGCACGTGCAAGAGCATGGAATATATTTTGCGACAATTCCATTCAAGCCACTTGAGGCCAAAACCAAGAAACGGTAATAAAAACACTGCCTGGAAAACACACAAAAAAAGAAACAACTGACTTTACAAAGAAGAGCAATAGACAAATCAGGCTAAAATCAGGCCTCCTGGAAAAGAAACAAAAGTTAGCCGCAGGGGCTTTGACACCCATTGCTCCCCACAGAGAAGTTGCTGAGGTCAAGAGGCACAGGGGAGCACATGGGAGGCACAGGGGAGCACATGGGAGGCACAGGGGAGCACATGGGAGGCACAGGGGAGCACATGGGAGGCACAGGGGAGCACATGGGAGGCACAGGGGAGCAAGAGCTTAAATTTAACGCTGACCGGGGCCCAAGCATAATTAAGATGGCTTCCACAGCGCAAGTTGTGTCAAGACGATTACACCTTACATTCGGTTACACTTTTTGTTGAGGTTATATGGACAATTACAATTTACTTGTTGAGGTAATATGGACAATTACAACTTACTTGTGGAGGTTATATGAACAATTACAACTTACTTGTTGAGGTTATCGGACAATAGCAACCCACATTCGGTTACAATTTTTGTTGAGGTTATATATCGGAGGTCTTACATCCTATTGGCAAGCCAACGCGTTTGCTTGCCATTAGGATATATAACCTCAAAAGCCTCCAAGAACTGCTGAGTTCAGTGTGTAACACTTGAACTCCAGTTCTAATAGTGGAGCATAGTGATATCTCTTATATCAATCTTGCTTTTTATTTACTTGCGAACGATCCCACTCCATCTCACGATGCAAACGTAATAGAACGCAAGCACTTGTGCAGCTGCAGAGTAGTTATTTAGTACTTGCGCTATCCCAGCATTAAAATAGGTGCAAACACATTGCCTTAAGAAATCCATGTGAGGACAAGTTGCTTCCTATGATTCCTGAGCTGCCTTGTCTGCTCCAGGTGTTGCCATTCCATTATTTGCACGAACACACACAGTAATCCCACTACTTGTGTAGCCCTCTTTCGTGAATGAGAGCACTCAAAAGTAGCGCCAAGCTGTCACGAGCACCGACTGCAAAGCAACAACACGTTCCCTGGTTTTGCCGCTTCACATGCTCAGACGCAGCGCTTTGACATGCAGGGGGGCGCATGTTGCCCACAACCAACTGCTCGCACCAAATACTCACCTTGCTCACTCTCTTATAGCCCAGATCTTGTGCCGTAATTTTCACATAGCGCGTATTGCCCACAACCACAACCTGCTGCTGCTGTGCTTGCTGTTTCAAGGTCTCCTCCTTTGTGAAGGAATCCTGCTGCTGCTGCTGCTGCTGCTGAAAGTGTGAGTGGTTAAATGTCTCTTCTCGCTGCTCCTGCTGTTGCTGCTGCCTGTATAATTGAGCATTTGACTGTGTCTCCTGCTGTTGCTGCGGCTGTTGGAAATGTGAAACCTGGTTGGCAGTCTCCGCTTGCTGCTGCCGCTGATCTTGCTGCGACTCTTCATCCCTGTGATTGCTGCGCCTGTGACTTTTGCTTTTGTGGTGCTGCATGTGCGTGCATGGGTAGGGAGAGTGTGTGCATACATATGTATGTATGCATGCGTACACATGTGTGTTTAGCAGCCAACGACGTTCCTACTTCCTAATTGCATATTGCAGAAGCTCATGCGGAGTGTAAACCCACAAAATGGACAGGCAGACTAAGTATATGTTATATAAGTATGTGTATTCCATATAACCTGATACAAGATGTATTTCAGATTCAGGATCTCTAACCAACTCTGATTCAGATTTTCTGTAATACTCTGGCGTACTCTGATCATTTGCGCACACCTTTTTTGTGTGTTTTCTATCTTCGTTGCCTTGGTCCAGCTGCTTAGGAGCATCCTGAAAAGACATCAGGCAATAATTTAATATGTACCTATGTGGGAGCAAATGCGCTTTCTGCGTGAGTTCACGTGAGCGCACAAAGGAATGACACAAGTTGTGCCTTACACAATGCATACTATGTATTGAATTTAGCGTGCACTTCTGTTCCTTTGGCATTGCACAGATGAATTGCCACGTGCGCTATCTTTATGCATTCCTCTGGGTATCGCAATACAAACATAGCAAACACAATACGCTGTCTGTCCTCTTCCCCCCAATTGGTAAAGGAGTTCTATGGTACTCGGTACCAGAGTGGCACCTTTTCCTTGATGAATGTGTGGGGATTGGTGTTCACTGCCTGCCTAGTTTTTTCCCTTTCTTTTCCTCTCCCCCTTGTTACTAAATCGAGAGATAATGAAGAGAAAAGTATGCACTGCAGGCAGTGATTTTGTGCCTAGAAAAATCAAGGACACATTCCTGGACGATGTCAGCAGCAAGGCACAAGACGCCTTTTTATGATTGCATCTTTTGGCTGTGCTATTCAAATCCCAGCAGTTCAGAGCGCAGTAACGAAAGCTGTTGGCACACCTTCTAAGGAGCAGGGAACCTGCTGTAGTGTGTGAGAGCAGAGCACAGTTGAAGATTGGTGGCCATGAAATAGAAGGTACTCATGCAAGGACGGATGAATTATACACTGGCAAGCAAGTCAAATATACCTTTGAAAGAGCAGAGATTATACTGTGGGAGCAGCACGTCACATCTTGCCCTGACATCTGCAGCCCCTGCTGTTGCTGCAGCTTTTGCAACTCCTCCTGCTGCCTCTGCTGCTCTGCCCTCACAAGCCCTTCTCTTTCTAGCTCCCACAACAGCTTGTTATCCTCCCTCTGCTGCTGCATCTCCTGCGTCTGCTGCCATTTATTCAGCTCCTTCCTTACGCGCTCCTCTCTCCTGCATGTGTGCATATGGACACGTAAGCCAATAATTATTTTGCTGCACCTCCTGCCTCTCCTGCACACGCTGTTATGTCCTGCATGAGTGCGCATGGCCGTGCAAGCAAGCATACTAAGCTGCTACACCTCCTGCCTCTGCTGCAATTTCTCATGCTTCCTTACGCGCTGTCTGTTCTTTCCTGTATGTGTGCATATGTATGTGAATGTGTGTGCGTGTGTATGTGTGTCTGTGTGTGTGCATATGCATGTGAATGTGTGTGCGTGTGTGTGCGTGTGTATGTGTGTTGCGTGAACGTTATTACAGAGCCAATACAAATGAGTCAGCAAGATGGCATAGCTGATACAAACCATGTTTGCCCCATGTCACATTCAATGAAAAGCAGCAGGTGGGAATCAAAGTGCGTATGTGCGTGTGTGCACGTGTGCGTGTACCTGTGCAAGTGTGTATAGCTGTGCGTGTACTTGTGCAAGTGTGTGTGTTTGTGTGTGTGTGTGTCTGAAAGAGAGAGAGAGAGAGAGAGAGAGAGAGAGAGAGAGAGAGAGAGAGAGAGAGAGAGAGAGAGAGAGAGAGAGAGAGAGAGTGTGTGAGAGAGAGAGAGTGAGAGTGAGAGAGAGAGAGAGAGAGTGTGTGAGAGAGAGAGAGAGAGTGAGAGAGAGAGAGAGTGAGAGAGAGAGAGAGAAAGAGAGAGAGTGTGAGAGAGAGAGAGAGAAAGAGAGAGAGTGTGAGAGAGAGAAAGAGAGCGTTGGTTTGTAAATGCTGAGAATAGAGGACGTGTGTGTGGTCAAAATGTTGTTGTCTAGACTGTTGATCTGGAAGATGGGCAGAGCAAAAATTAGGATCTGCTGTAGCAACACCTGTACGATATATATAGAAGCGAAGTAAAAATCGCAGATCGCGTAAACACTACCGGCATGGATTACAAAAGGATGTTGTTTTGTGTTCTGGACCACCCAGTGGATGCAGAGACACACAACATTCTACCTGTGTACTTGATAAATAACAGTGATAAAGAGCTTCAAATAGACATGTAAAAACAAAAAGAAAAAACTACGCAGGCAGTGAAAACCACTTCCCACATTAATTAAGGAAAAGGAGCCACTTTAGTACCGAGTACCGTAAAGCTCCTCCACCGCGAAAAAGAAAGGAAAAATCAATGGGGATCAGGAGGGTTGCAGACTTGGCATGAAATGGGCTCCTGATGAGAGTTGATAACAGTACTGGAAAGTGCACGTCTGGTATGGACAAGTTTAGCAGCAAAGTTCACAGAGTGCACATGGAGCTTGGAGGCAAGCTTCCTAAATATTTGAGAATCGAGACCCAGTTCCTTGAAAGGCTACGTGATAAAATGATGGTACAGAGCTTTGAGTAGATACGTGATATATGATATAACAGTGATAAAGTGCTTCAAGTAGATACTTGAGATAACAACGATCAAGTATTTTAAGTAAAAACATGCAAAGTGCTTCAAGTAGAGCATTACCCGCTTACACGGCCTGATTTGTCATTCACAACAATTACATTAGAAACACTTTGACAGAGTTTTCTCCCCAAAAAGAGATATAGGAACTGTCAATTCGTTAAAACTTTGTAATAACCTGTGTACAAGCAATGCAGTAATCTCATAAACCCCTGACTGCAGAGGATGGAAGCAAATCATCAGTAGGGTGTAGGTGCGTGGCAAATAACTGGGCAAGTCGAGCCCGTGTACCTCCTACTAATAAGAGCAATTGCTGAGCTTGCTATTACATGCAGGAACAACAACAACATGTATGCACGCTCACCTGGCCATCTTTGAGCAGGCTGCTCCACCTGGACCAGACGAGCCCTCTGCCTGTGTGCATGTGTGTATGCGTGTGCATTTTTATGAGCGTGTGCGTGCGTGTGCGTGCCGACCTTGGTCTTGCCGTCCTACTCTACCTTTTTTCGAGATCTGCGAGATGCCTTCTTTGGTGCTGGCTCCATGCGCGACGGTGTGTGATGCGGTGGTGGTGGCCGTGATCTTTGCTGCTGTGCAGATGGTGAATGTGGCGGTGGCCGTGATCCCTGCTGTTGTGCAGATGGTGAATGTGGCAGTGGCCGTGATTCCTGCTGTTGTGCAGATGGTGAAGGTGGTGGTAGTGAGCTTTGCTGCTGTACTGACGGTACAGGTGGCAGCAGCAGCACCCCCTCCTGCTGGATTGTGTGTGGATCATTCTGTGATGAGTGAGAACTCTTTTGCAGCACTGCAGCTATCATTGCTGGCTTTATGCGTGATGGCATGTGGGGTGACGGTGGCTGCAGCAAAACTTGCTGCTGCTGTTGCGTAGGTGTTTGTGCTGGTTTGATGTGTGATGGTATGTGGGGGGACGGTAGCAGGCGGGAACTGTGCTGCTGCTCCTGCTGCTGCTGCTGCAGAGTTGGTGGTGATGGTGAGGGCTGGAGCTCCTGCTGGTGCTGTGTAATGTGTGCTCCATTCTGCTGTGCTTGTGCTTGTGTCATGTGTGCCCCATTCTGCTGTGTTTGTGCTTGTGTCATGTGTGCTCCATTCTGCTGTGTGTGTGCTTGTGTCATGTGTGCCCCATTCTGCTGTGTTTGTGCTTGTGTCATGTGTACTCCATTCTGCTGTGCTTGTGCTTGTGTCATGTGTGCTCCATTCTGCTGTGTGTGTGCTTGTGTCATGTGTGCCCCATTCTGCTGTGTTTGTGCTTGTGTAATGTGTGCTCCATTCTGCTGTGCTTGTGCTTGTGTCATGTGTGCCCCATTCTGTTGAGTTTGTGCTGGCGGCAATGGCCTAGGTGGTGGGGGTGGTGGCAGTGATCTCTGTTGTTGGGCGGCATCAATCCCGACCTGCGGTGATGGTGATGGTGGCAGTGACGGTGGCGGCCTCTGCTGCTGCTCTTGTTGCTGCTGCTGAAGTGGAGGTGGTGGCGGTGGTGGTGAAGGTAGTGGTGGTCCTGCCTGCTGCTGTACGAATGGAGGTGGCAATGGTAGGGAGAAATCCTGCAGCTGATTCTGCTGCTGAGAGATTAGCCTTTGCAAAGGTGGGGCTGGTGCCGATGGCTGCATATGGTGAGTGGAAGGTGGTAGATCACTCCTTGGTTGGTGCTGCAATGGTGTTACTGTCCAGCGTGGTGGTGGTGGTGGTGGT
>Ga0307951_1001232_pt1 | contig 15485 bp, 17 predicted proteins | sample OrgLakmetagen374_FD_201842 | JGI IMG/M metagenome (GOLD analysis project Ga0307951, IMG submission 201842) | Saline water microbial communities from Organic Lake, Antarctica - #374 | ecosystem: Environmental > Aquatic > Non-marine Saline and Alkaline > Saline | place: Antarctica: Organic Lake... | reverse complement strand
CCGTGGCCAGTGCCGGGGATTATTTACGCTTTAGCGCAATGCTGCTCGAAGGCGGGGCGCTGGACGGCGCACGAGGGTGGCCCGCACGATCCGGTCCGAGCAGTATCCGAAGGGTCAGCCCAGCCTGAACGCCGCAGCACTCGTCTGGTCGAAAGCGCCCGATATCGTCAGCGCCCACGATACCGGGCCGCTGATCCGATCGCGCAACGGGTTCTGGCTGACGATCCCGACGGCAGCCGCCGGCAAGTCGCGCCGCGGCGGCCGGATCACCCCGGTCGAATGGGAGCGCCGCACAGGTCTGCGGCTGCGGTTTGTCTATCGCCGGTCCGGCCCGAGCCTGCTTGTCGCCGAGGGGCGACTGAACAAGGGCGGGCGTGCGGTGGCCTCGCGCTCGAAGACAGGCCGCGGCCTGACCACCGTGCCGATCTTCCTGCTGGTTCCGCAGGTCAAGCTGCCGAAGCGGCTGGATCTGGCGCGGGATGCTGAGCGCGCGCATGATGCCCTGCCGGGGTTGATTGTCGCGAACTGGGTGGAGGGGAGGTGACACGGACTGCGCAAGAGTTGCCTATTGCGGTGCCTGAGCGCGATCGAAGAGTCCGTAATCGCGTCGGATGCTGTAAACCGAGGCCTCTTCAAGACCATCGCGACCGATATGGGATCGAAGTGCACTCTTCGCCGTCTCACGAACCTCATATGTCGCCAGCGAAATGAACCTTCCCTCGCTGTTGACGCTCTCGAATGCGGTGTACCCGGCGTCGGTCACTGGTTGAGTGCCATATAGTGCAAGTACATGCTGCGCGGCTGATGCGCCTTCCGGGTCAGCGATCGCGTCGGGTGTCCCTGCTCGCCAGTACATCACTCGCGCGCCAACGCGTATGCGGTAGTCCGCGAAGTGCACGTTGTTGCCTGCGGTCTGGGAACGTCGGTGCTCGGGATCGCTTCGCCAGGCGATGATCGCCTCTTCGCTTTCCCAGAGCTGATGTGACAACAAGACATCCTGATCGCTCAGCGATGCATACCGATCGAGAAAGACGAGCCCCTTGTGTCGCGCGAGGATGGGGCGCAACCGGGCGACGTGAGCGAAATAATGGTCAAGATGCCCCGGGTGCGGGCGCACCTCGAAGAATAGAGCATGCATCGAGTTCCTCCCCTTTCGATCGCGTTCGCGGCAAGCAATCGTCACTTTGCCTCAAAGCGGTCCACCATGCGTCGGGATATCGTGCGGTCCGAGTGCAAGCCACATCCCGGGACTTGATACTGAGAGGTCACTTATCTCAGCGCAACCGGAAAGAAGGACGAGTCCTCAACCTCGGCGCAGCCTTTCCTTGCAGAATCTGACCAAGAGGGCTCAATGCCCACCCTCCGCGAAACCATCCTTTCCGCGCTGCATCCGAGGCTTTCGGCGTGTCCCGCCACCGCCCTGCGCGGAGAGGCGCTGCCGAGCGCGACCCGGCCGAAGGATAGCTGATCTTGCTCGATGGCGAGCCGGACGTGACGCTGAGCCCGTGGCGGGCGTATTACCGGCACCACGGGGAGTTCGAGGCATCATGCCGCCCGGCGCGGCGGAGGCGGCGCTCTACGCGCTGCTTGCCGGCATCGGGACCGCCTTCCTGCTGGTCCCGCAGGTCAAACTGCCGAAACGGCAGGATCTGGCACGGGATTCTGAGCGGGCGCACGACGCGTTGCCGGGGTTGATCGTGGCGAACTGGATGGAGGATCGGCTGTAGACTGAAAACCCCTTCACGGATGTATGGCACGGATAGCCGATCAGCTGCAGGGCATGTGATCCCGAGCAATCGCCCGGCGATCAATGGAGTGCGATGCCTCAGGGTCAAGCGACGGCACCTTGCCGCGGTGGTGCCGCCGCGTCTTTGATCGCCGCAGGTAGAACTGCCCGATCAGCGGGACAGCGGCAGGCCGTCGGCGATCAAACTATTCAGCGTGGTGCTGTCGACATAGCCAGTCACCGGGAGGTCGCGCGCCTCCTGGTAGGCACGCAGTGCCTCACGCGTCGTGCCGTCGAACTGGCCGTCAACCGGCCCGTTGCTGAAACCCTGCGCCCGCAACTGCGCCTCGACCAGGCCGCGGCTTATGGCGTTGAGTCCCAGTTGCGCCTCGGCATCGCGTGCCTGCTCCTGCGAGATGGTGTCCTGATCAGGTGCGTCGTCTTCGGTCAGATTGGCCAGTCGCCCGGCGGCCCGCTCGGAAAACGCGCCCTCGGGAAAGGCATCGAGATATTGCGCATAAGCGTCGGCAGTGTCGGTCTGCTGCGCCTCGTTCCAGGCGGCCTCGTCGGCGGCCCGCGCCTCGGCCTCGCCCATTTCAGCAAGGCGGGCGCGCGCACGACCGGCAAAGGCACCGTCTTCATGCGCGTCCAGATAACGGCGATACGCGGTTGCGGTATCCTCGCTCTGGGCACGCTGCCACGCCTCGCGGTCACGCGATGCGTCGATCTCGGACAGGCGCGCGCTTGCGACATCCGAGAACTGCCCGTCGGGGAACCGCTCGAGATAGGCCCGCAGCCCGGCTTCGTCCTGACCGCGACCGATATCCTCCCAATAGGCGCGGTCCGCGCGCTCGCGCTCGAGCGCCTGTTCGCGTTCCTGCTCTTCCAGTTCGGCCCGGCGGGTTGCCGCCATCTCGTTCAGGATGGCGATCTGCTCGGCGGTCACAAATCCGGTGGCCTCAAAACCGTTCGCCTCCTGCCAGTTACTGATCGCGTTACGGGATCCGGGACCGAAGATGCCATCGACACCGCGCGTGTCATAGTCAAGGACGGTGAGATTGCGCTGGATTTGCTGGCGCGCGGCGGTGCCAAGGTCCAGCGCCGCCTCCATTCGCTCAGGATCGCGCGCGAGCGTGTCGATTGCCGCGCGCGCCTCATCGGCAAACGCGCCATCGAGATACTCGGTCAGATAGGCCTCGTAGGCGATAATGGTGTCGGCATCCCGCGCGGCTTGCCAGGCCTCGCGCTCGGACACAGCATTCGCGTCCTCGGAAGTGTCGGGATCTGGAGCCGTATCGTCCTGCGGCAGGAAGGTTACCAGTGGCGACAGAAAGCCATGCGCCTCGAGCCCGGTTGCGCCGTCGAGCATGTCCGGCAAGCTCAGACTCGGTTGGACCAGCATGTCTTTGGCGAAACTCAGAATTTCCGGAATCCCGCCCGAAATCACCGTGACACCCTGCGGCGGGTCGACCATGCCGAGGCCCGGCATGAGGCCGGCGCCGATCGTGACAGGTGCGTCGTCGCCATCGCCTGTGTCTTCAGACAGACCGACCTCGGAGCCCAACAACACGAGCGCCCCGCCGGGGGACCGGCCGGCGATCTGCATCACCGTGCTCAGTGAAAGCGCCTCGCCGTCAAGCGTGGCCAGCGACAGCTCACCGGCCTCCGCGGTCTCACCGGGCAAGTACCAGCTTGATTGGCCGGAATTGGCAAAACGCCCGGTCAGCAGGATGACGGTCCGCTCGGGGGCCGGCATAGTCAACAGGCTGCCCAGATCTTCGCGCAAGGCGTCGATCTCCGGATCGACACCGGAGACAACCTCGAAACCGGCCGCCTCCAGCGCCTCGGCGGCCCCCGCAATATCGCCGGCTGCGGTCAGTTCCTCCTCGCCGTAGGTTTCCGTTCCCATCAGAAAGGCACGGTTCTCGGCCATAGCCGGCGGCGCAAATACACAGGCGCAGGCAACCACAAGGCGTAGTCTCATTTTTCAAACTCCTTTGGCTTCAGGCGTAGCGAAGGTGCCGTCAACACGTCGCCACAACCCCTCCTCGGGATTCAACATGCCAGTTTTGGAAAGGTTACACCATCTCCGTGTCGACCGCCGGGATGGCGACGGCCACGCTGTGCAGGATGTTCGAGTTGAGCCGCGGCGTCGCCGTGAACTCGATGATCGCCGACGGGTTGACCCGCGCCTGCATCTCGCGCGTCAGGCCGGTGACCGCGTTGTGCGCCTCGTCGACGATCATCAGCGGCCGATGGACATGCATCAAATTGGCGAAGGAGAACTTCACGCCGCCGCCTTCCAGCGTTTCCAGTCCCGGCAGGGTCTTGGGCAGCGCCGTGAAGTGCGGCTCCATGTTCTCATTGTGGGAATAGACCTTGCGGCCCTCGGTGTTCGACACCCGCAGCGTCTGGATCGTGCCCACGACGATACAGCAATGGTCGCGGATGTCGTGCGGGCGGATATGGGTGAAATCGGCGATGTCGAACACGCGCACCCGGCCGTCGAAGGCCTCGTCCAGCGCCTGCCGGTAGGGGTGGCGAGCGTTCTTCAGCGCCTCGGCCGTCTGCAGCCGGATGGTGTTCGACGGGACCAGCCAGAGGACCATCGGATACTCCTTCTCCACCCAGGCGTCGCGCGCGATGCCAATGGAATGGGCGGCGAGGATCGTCTTGCCGCCCCCGGTTGGCAGGCGCAGGCAGACATAGGGAACGGTCGGCAGCTCAACGAGCGGAGTGTAGGTGCCGCCGTATCGGCCGAGCCGCTTGGCCTGGTCCGGCTCCTTGGTGATCGCCTCATAGGCGCCCTTCGGGCCCGCCATGCGCGCCTGCTCGAAGAAGCGGCGGAGAACGGAGAGAGTATCGGTCTGGTATTGCTTCAGTTTCATCAGATGCCCCCTCAGGCCCGCGCTTTGACGTCGTAGGGCGTCTGCTTGAAGGTGATGCGCTCGCGGTCGAGCGTCGCGGGCGTCAGGCGGGATTGCTCGCCATAGACGGTCAGCGGTCCGTCGAAATCCGGCGCCAGAATGGCGATATCGTCACGGATCAGGGCGAGGGTCGCGCGGGTCAGCACGTTGCCGCCACCCGGCCGCTTGTCGCCAAGGATGGCCGAGCTGCAGCGCCGGTTCGACATCGCGATCCTCGTCATCACGCACAACCTCAACGTGGTGCGCCACATCACCGACCGCATGGCGATCATGTATCTGGGCCGCTTCGTTGAGCAGGGACCGACCGCGCGCATCTTCGACGCCCCCCGCCACCCCTATACCGAGGCGCTGTTGTCGGCCAACCCACAGCCCGATCCCGACGCGGCCCATGCCCGCATCACCCTGTCGGGCGAAATGCCCAGCCCGCGACACCGCCCGAAAGGGTGCGAGTTCCATACCCGCTGCCACTACGCTCAGGCCGATTGCCGGGTGACGGTGCCGCCGGTCACGCAGGTCGATGGCGGGCACCGCTTCACCTGCCTGCACCCGCTATCCGCCACGCGCAGGCCCGCGACCGGGACGACCTGAGCGCCATCCAAGGACCCCCGAACCATGAGCTATGGCATCTATATCGGCCGCAACCACACCGCCGACGGCATCGCCTATCTGGCCGGCTACGGCGACGAGCCGTCCGCGCATTGGCTGGAGCTTGTGCCGCGGCAATCGTACGCGCCGGGCAGCACGATCACCGTCGGCGTGACGTCGCACGCGGGCCTGCCGGGGCGGCGCTCGCAGATCCCGCAGGCGGACCAGACCGCACGCCATCTGCGTGTCAGCTACAGCCACTACCTTGGCGTGCCCGCGCCGCTGACCAATGGCGGGCTCAACGAGCACGGGGTTGCCGTGCGCGACATCTGGTCACCCTCGCGCCCCGAGCTGATCGCCATGACTCCCGCCGACCAGACCGGGCCGAACTATTCCGACCTCGCCCGCATCGTCACCGAGCGGGCCACCACCGCCCGTCACGGTGTCGAGATCATCGCCGATCTGATCGCGCGGCACGGCTATGCCTGCTATGGCGGCAATTCGCACATGATCGCCGACCCCGACGAGGCCTGGGTGGTCATCCAGTTTTCCGGCGGGCGCGGGCTATGGGTCGCAGAACGGCTGGGTCCCGACAGCATTCGCGCCTCGCGGCCCGGCTATATTGGCGCGATCCCGGCCGAGCCTGACGCTGACCATCTTTTCCCGCCACATTTCATCGACACGGCGGTCGAGCTGGGTTGGTACGATCGAGGCGAAGGCGCCTTCGACGTCAATCGCGTTTACGGCGACGGGCTGGGCCGCTGGGCCGGCGTCGCCTGGATCGAGGACGCGATGACCGCCCTTGCCGCCCGACCCGAAAAGGTCACGCTGGCGGATGTGTTCTGGGCCAACTCGACCGAAAGGCTGACCGGCGACACCGCCGGTTATGGCCAGGTCGTGCCGCTGACCCATCCGCGTCACGCCGAATTGCGGATGATGTGGCACGCGCCCGTGGGCCCCGTGACGGCGCCGCTGGTGCCGGTGTTCCTGGGCCAGACCCAGGTGCCGCTGGAATTTGGCGCGCACCGCTATCTGGCCTCGGGCGAAAGCGCGCGTTTCCTGGACGAGCGGCACGTCGACAAGCAGCCCGATTCCGTCTCGCATATCCCGCAGGGCGCGGAGTCCACCGTGTCGGCGTTTTACGTTTTCAAGCGCCTGATGCATCTGGTGTTTCAGAGGCCTGACCCTTTTCTCGCAGAAATCTCGTCGCATTGGCGGTGCGTCGAGTCGCAGTTTGCTGGCGAACTGCCCGACATCCAGCGTAGCGCGATTCTGCTTCTGGATGCTGGCGAAGCGGATCTCTGCGCACGATTGCTGACCAGCCATGCAAGCACGTGGCTTCTGAAGGCTCTTGCCGAGGCGCAGATCCTCGCCTCCGCGCTAGAAGTGCGTCTGCGAGCCGTAGGCGGATTGAACATGTCCGTGTCGCCGCGCCGGCCCGAGCAGATCTGGTAAAATTTTCGACGGCAGCGACGGCGAAAATGGTGAACGTTTTCTGACGCGGGTCGCGGCGGAACGCTTCGCACTCGCGCGACAACGACCCGCTTTGGAAAATCCCCGAGGGGGAAGCCACGGAGGTCTTGGACCATCCTATGGGGAAAGTGCGTTAGAAATCGAAGGCGCTATCCACCGGTGCTTTGCGTCAACAGCAGAGCGGCGCTTCGCTCGGCCTTGCTCACGGACATCGGCATCGCGGCGTTGCAGATTTGCGCCGTGGCCAACGAGATTGCGGGCGGTCGCCTGATTCGGGTGCTTGCGGCCGAGGCTCTTCCGGAAAGCGGCATCTACGCAGTCTACCCGTCTACCGGTCCAATCGCCTCGTCACCACCAAGGTGCGCCGCTTCGTCGACCACCTCGCGCCCGTCCTGCGTCAGCGGCTGGGGAGCCGGACTGAAGGTTCCGCTCTCCCCTGCTGGTCGGATCGCGGATCGGAGCGAATGTCTCTGAGCCGTTGCGGTCGATGAACCGCGGTTTCAGGCGACTGCCGGACGCTCGCGCAGAAGGTCTCGCAAGGGGCGTTCGTCGGGGTGTAGTCGGTCGTGGTGAATTGGCCGAAAGCCTCGGCAGCTGCGAGGGTTCTTTGAGCGGCGTCAGGCAGCCGGTCCGGTCCGTCGATCAGCAACGAGGCCAGCGAGAATGGCCCGAAGAGCAAGGCGCGCTCGAGCTCAGGCCTGTTATCGAGGTTGATCTCGACGGTGGCGGTGCGGGCGAAAAGCAGCGCCTTGTGCTGCATCGGAAAGCTTTGCGGCTCGCCCCTTGCAGCCTGCGCCGCAGCTAGGCCACGCATGTCGGCGACATGTTGCTTGCCTCCATCAGAGTTCGCCTTCCATCGCACCAATCAGGGGGGCCTCGCGGAGACAGTGGGGTGGTGCGGGTGCGGCGAATGCCAGACAGTCCGGGTAGCCGCCGACCACCCCGCCATCTGCGAACGGCTGCAGTCAGGACAAGTGCACTTGGCAGGTTGTGTCTCGAAAGTGGTGGAAATTCTCTGGCGACGTCCTCCGAGCGGTTTGATTTGCGCTTGATCAAGCGGCGAGGTCAAGGGTCATGGGTTCGATCGGTTTGTCCAGGGTTTGCCATCCGTCGATCTTGCGCATGGTGATCTGGCCTGAGGCCAACAGGGCCCAGAGCAACATGGGCACGGTTTCTGCGCAGGGCAGTACGGTCTGGGTCTTGATCCGGCGGCGGAACTCCTCGTTCAGTCGTTCGATGGCATTGGTCGTTCGGGCCGCTTTCCATTGCGCCGGGTCGAGGCGGGTGAAGGTGAAGAGCCGATCCCCGGCCTCTTCCAGGCTATCGGCGACCGCCTTGCATTTCAGTCGCCACTTGCGAAGGAAGGCCTTGCGCTTCTTCTCGACCTCGGCTGCCGGTCGCCAATGGAGCGCCAATGGTCCGAGCGACATTGGCGACGCGTAGATCATGTCACGATAATCCTCGGTGAGTTCGTCATGCATATGGCTGGGCGCGTGGCCGATCAGGTTGCGGTGCTTGTAAACAGTGCAGCGCTGGATCGGCAGGTCGTTGCCCCAGAGCTGCACAAGCGCGGCTTCCAGCCCTGGCGCGCCGTCGCGCGGGACGCGCGCCTCAGGCGCGACGATCACAAACTCGGGCCGCTTGAGGCCGCGGGCGTCGAGATCGGCGAGGTGAGGGGGGACCGTGGCCGCAGATGCGGCCGCGTAAGCCGCCCGAACGGGCCCACGCCGCCTTGCTCTCGCCGCCCATATTCATGATGGAAAGCAGCACCTTTTGCCCGTCACGGCGAACGCCGATGGCCGCCAGAACCGAGATGTTCGTGGCCTTCTTGTCTATCCGCGTCTTGACGACCGTGCCGTCGAGGATCACCCGGATGATGTCTTCATCTTCGAGGCTGCGTGCGCACCACGCGTCCCAGTCCGTCTTGACCTTGCGCCACGCCCGGCTGACCACGTCCTTGCTGACAGCCCCCTTGAACAACGCAAACAGCGCGCGCTTCACAGGCCGCGTGTTCGTGCCGGAAAGGTAGACCGATGTGATCAGCGCCTCTGCAGTCTTCGTCAGCCGCCGGTAACGCGGCAGCGCCTTCGAGCGCCATTCGCGCACCTTGCCGTCCTCGTTCTCGACACGGGCTCGGGGCACGCTGATCGTCTCGGTGCCGAACGTTCCGGTGATCTGCCGATCCCGGTGGCCGTGGCGATACCCCTTCGCCGCCCCGGGCTCTCGGCCATAGCGCAGCCGGCCCAGAAAGCCGTCCAGTTCTTCGTTGAAAACCGCCTCGATCGTGCTGCGGATATTCGCCCGCAACCGATCCTCGATCGGGTCGAAGCCGTCTTCACATGCCAGTAGCGAAAGCGTGCTGGTGTCTGTAGTCTTGGTCATGGCGTGATCTCCTATGGCGGTGCCAGCCGCCGTTTGGGTGGGTTTGAGTCACCCGGAGATTACGCCACATTCAAATTTCTACCAACTTCGCGACACGACCTTCTTGAACGACCGTCTGTAAAGAGGCTAACTGCCGTCACCTGATAGTGTTCGTCAGGAATGGGAGCGCGTCGATGGACCTGAGCGGCGGCAGGGCGCAGGGAGCTGCCGCTGCAAAGTTGCGAACCGTGACTGTAGTTCTGACTTTACCGGCCCTGACCTGTCGCTCCTCGGTATTACCTATCTCACGCTGCGCCGTCACCAGACCGGCCATTCGTGCATCGTGTAGCATTCTCGGGGGCGAATGGCGGCAAAAGCGGGACGCAAGTGAGCGTTGGCTGCGGGAGCACCAATACCGCTTTGTGAGGACGGCAGAGAAAGGCCGGTTCACGCCAGGAAACGGGTATGCCTTCGTCCGGTAGACAGCGGCAGCATTGGGTTTCCTGTAGACTTCGGGATGATTTTACGATAGGATTTATTAAGAAGTGCCACATTGTTCAAAATAGGTAATGCGTTCGGCACCAAATAAGTCGATCAGGGAGGATCAGATGAAAGAGAATTTAAGAATTCCGCGTCGCCACTTTCTCGTGGGTGCCGCAGGCACGGCCTATGCAGGGGCCTTGCTGGGGACCGGCACAGGGGCTGCGTTTGCCCAGGATGGCGATTTGCCCGACTACGTGGCATGGAAAGAGCCTGGCGCGTTTATCCAGCATTCGGCGAATACACTCGAAACGATGCGCGGCGAAATCGGAAGCGTCGTCACGCCGAACGACCTGCTTTTTGTACGCAACAACCTGCCAAGCCTGACCGAGGAGGAAGCAGGCGAAGCGGATGCCTGGGAGGTCTCGGTCGAGGGCGTCGCTGAGCCGCGCGCATTGACCGTCGCCGAGCTTAAGGCAATGGATATCGAGCAGGTGGCAAGCGTTCTGCAATGCTCCGGCAACGGTCGCGGCTTTTTCGAACACGAAACGAGCGGATCGCAATGGCTGACCGGGGCGGCTGGCAACGTGATCTGGACCGGTGTGCCCGTGGCCAGCGTTGTCGAGGCCCTCGGCGGTGCCGTGGATGGTGCGCAGTGGATGACGGGAACCGGCGGCGAGAACATTCCCGACGGCATCGACCCGCTTACGGTGATGGTCGAACGGTCGGTTCCGATCGCCTCGCACCAGCAGGCAATCCTCGCTTGGGAACTGAATGGCGAGCCTCTTCCGCTCGCGCATGGCGGACCTTTGCGGCTCGTCGTTCCGGGCTATTACGGCGTGAACAATATCAAGCATATCAAGCGCTTGGCGTTCACCGAGGAGGAATCGCAGGCCAACATCCAGCAGTCCGGCTACCGGGTCCGCGAAGTCGGCGAGAGCGGTGCACCTGACCAGCCTTCCATGTTCGATATGAGCGTGAAGTCCTGGGTGACGCACCCGCTGATGGACGCATCGACCGGCCGTGTGTTGATTTCTGGCGTAGCGCTCGGAGGCACGGAAACGTTGGAACGGATCGAGGTCTCGACGGACGGCGGAGCCAGCTGGTCTGAAGCGCGCTTTACCGGTCCGGATCTTGGGCCTTTTGCGTGGCGTTCCTTCGTGATCGCGGCGGATCTATCACCAGGTACGCACCGGATCGCCAGCCGTGCGACGACCGTGAGCGGGGCGACGCAGCCAGAAGAATTCTCGGCGAACCACCGAGGGTATGGCCACAATGGTTGGTCGGATCACGGTGTCGACGTGACGGTGAGCTGAGCATGTTTTGGCCCGTCCCGAGGCCGGGACGGGCATCACAACACTAGGGAATGAATATGAAGTGCTTTTTGCGCGCTTTCGTTTTTGCTACCGCCGCCATGACCGTTGGAGCGCAAGCGGCAGAGGACAGTGCAGACAATCTCGGAAAGCAGATTTTCCAGGAAGGCAGCGGCGAAATGCCCGCATGTTCCGTCTGTCACACACTCTCGGATGCAGGAGGAACCGGCGAGATCGGCCCCAATCTCGACGATATGATGCCGGACTCGGACCGGGTGCGGGTGGCGGTCCATGACGGTGTCGGCGTCATGCCAGCTTACGGCGAGGGCCTGAGCGCCGCCGAGATCGACGCTGTCGCTAGTTACGTCTCGAGCGTCTCCAGACACTGAAAGATCGTCTTAAGTGCCGCCGTAATCGGCTTCCTTGAGCCGGGATTCGGTTGTTCGGTCATTTTCCAGATGGTCGCTTTATTTACACACCGGATATCACCCACTTCCGAAACTCGAATAGAGCGGCTACGCGCCCGGCGCTGGAGCGCGGCGTTCCCCTGTACCAGTTCCATGACCAAAGCGGCGAGCTTTTCCGGCCCCAGCCTTTCGAGGTTTTTGTGGTTCAAGGTCTTTTTGGACATATGATCGGGCTATCAGATTTGTTCTGGCAAGGCAGCTTGGAAATTGCCTCACGACGCGTTCAGCGGCAATCGCGAATGGCACGCGTGATGGTGCGCCGCCATTTTGCCTCGGGCAATGCTTCGAGACGGGTATCAGCGGCCAGGACGCACTGCGATCCAGATCGTGTGGCGGGCGCCGCGTTTCGTGCGGCCGGCGCGCACCGTTTGCTCGCTGACATTGAAGCCGCAACGGGAGAGGCGGTTTGCAAACGCTCGATCCGGTGCTGCCGACCACACGGCGAGGACACCCCCGGGGGTCAGCGCCCGTCGCGCGGCGTTCAGTCCAGCCTCGCTGTAAAGCGCGTCGTTGCCCGCGACCGTCAATCCGTCAGGGCCGTTGTCGACGTCGAGCAGGATGGCGTCGAACGCACCCGTCTCCGCGCGGATTGCGGCTCCGACATCACCGGTCCTGATCTCAACCCGATGGTCCGAGAGGCAGTCACCGAAAACCGCTGCCATGTGTTGCCCGGCCCAGTCGACGAGGTCGGGCACAATCTCGGACACGATCAGCCGGGCATCGCCCGGTGCTGCCACTTGCGCCGCGCGCAGCGTGAACCCCATGCCGAGGCCCCCGATCAGCACGCGCGGCGCGCTGCGTCCGGCGAGGCGCTCAAGCGAAAGGGTGGCGAGCGCCTCTTCCGATCCACCAAGACGACTGTTCATGAGCTCGTTGCCGCCTTCGATCCGGATCGAAAATTCGTCGCCCCGACGCATCAGCCGGAGCGTGTCGCCCTGCGGCGCGGTCGCCGTCGCCAAATGTATCCACGGCAGCATGCAGGGAGTCCCGTATTCAAACACTGTCCCGCGACCTACCCGATCGAAGCATCGAGGAGAAGGGGCGTGCCTGTGCCGATAAAGCGGGTGCCGCAGGTCAGGCCGGCCTGTGCCTTTGCCCTTCCTCCTTTCACGCGAATCTCGAAGCCGCGATTTGCTCCGCTCCGCACGCCGGTGCCTTGGGCGAACTCGACGAACTTGAGCCCGCCGAACCAGCGCAGACTCAACACCAGGCAGGGGCGGCGCTTGGCCTCTGCCTGCGGGTTGTCGGGATCATCGACGGGAAAGCGGAAGCGCACGACATCTCCGGTCGTAAGCTGGTCCTTCCATGGGGTCGGGTTTGATGTGAATTGCATTGGCGTCTCCATTCTGAGGTTGGAATGATGACGCGCGGCCGGGTTTGTGCTGTCAGGCATGCCACCTTGTGCTGCGGGTGCAGCGGGCCGCTGTCAGCCCCAGAGTTGACGTTCGTTCCGGGTCGGCCAGAGGGGTCGTCAAGGTCGGTGAAAGAGCTGCAACGGAAAATAATGAGCAGCATGAACGGCGTGAACCCCTAAGCCTGTATCGCCGCCACGCTCCGCAAGACCCTCGACCAGCACATGCAGAGCGACGTCGAAGACCTCATGCCATGGAACTTCGCCGAATAGTCAAGCCAATAGGCCATGGGTGATCGCGAGGCGTTTACGCTTGTTTCGGCGCCCGTGTTGTATTCATCTGCACGGAGAACAGTGGTGTGGATGACTAACTGTGACAAACGGCTTTCCGGTATGGCTCTTGGTGCTTGCGCAAGGTGTGATCAGCGCGGCTTCGCTCGTTGTCGAAATCGTGGCCGGGCGCATGCTTGCACCCCATGTCGGCATGTCGCTTTACACTTGGACGGCGGTGATCGCGGTCGTGCTGGCAGGGTTTTCTGCCGGGCATTGGTGGGGTGGGCGTCTGGCTGAGAAGCCCGCCGATGCATCTTTGCGCTGGACTGGCGGCGCGCTTCTGGCTGGCGCGGTGATGACCGCGGTGGCGGTTCCGATACTGCCTTTTCTGGCCGGCCCGGTGCTCGGTGCCGCCGCGCATCCGGTTTGGGGGATCACTGGCCTGACGGCGCTTGTCTTCTTCTTGCCGTCCTTCTTCGCGGGCGTACCTGCACCGGTCCTGACCAGGATTGCCGTCACCACCGCAGATCGTACAGGCCCCGCGCTTGGTGCGATGTTCGCTGCTGGCGCGGTGGGGGCGATCGCCGGCACGCTACTGGCGGGGTTTCTTTTCATCTCATGGCTTGGGTCCGCAGCCACGCTTGCCGTGGTCACGGCAGTCTATATCGGCTCTGGCGTGCTGTTTCTGTGGCTCGGCCGCGCGCGCGGCTTTTCCGTGGCGCTGTCGGTCGCCGCGCTGGCGGCAGGGCTCGCCGGATTGACGCTCGTCACGCCGTCGCCGTGCGACCGTGAGAGCCGTTACTTTTGCCTGCGCGTCGATGTTTTGTCGGCAGATCCATCCAGCCCCGTGCATCTGATGGTAATCGACCATCTCGCCCACGGCGTAAGTGCACGGGACCTGCCCGAGGTCCAGTTCACGGAACATACCGCGATGCTCGATGCCTTGGCGATGCTCCGCGCGCCCGGGCCAGACTTTACGAGCTATCACATTGGCGGTGGCAACTACGCCATACCGCGCGCTTTCGCCTCACGCGGTACGGGTGAGATCACGGTGGCCGAGATTGATCCGGCGGTCACCGAACTCGCCGCCGAGGCATTCTGGTTCGATCCGTCCACCGCAAGGATCCTTCACGAGGATGGACGTCGCGCGCTTCTGGTCCGTCCGGAGGCGCATTACGACATCATCCTCGGAGACGCCTTCACGGATGTCGTGGTGCCGGTCCATCTGGTCACTCAGGAATTCTTTCGTCTTGTGGCAGACCGATTGGCACCCGGCGGCTCTTTCCTAATGAACGTGATCGACCACGAGGACAGACTGGTTGCGCTGGCGTCCATCGTGAAGACCATGCAGACGGTCTTCCCGGTGGTCGAAGTCTGGACCAAACGGGCACAGCCCGTGCCAGGTCAACGGATCGTCTTCGTCGTGGTCGGAGGTCGCGCGCAGACAGAGATCGACGATTTCACGGTGCCTGCACCCGACCGAACGCAGTTTGGCGTACTCGCAGATGATCTGGTGCAGCAACTCGCGGAAGCGCGCGGGCAGGTGCTGACCGACGATTATGCGCCAATCGACAGGCTCATGGGCCGGCGCGAATAGGACCTGTGAACTGACCTGACACGAGGGGCGAGTTGCGGCACGAGTTGTAGGCGACATGTTCGTGGCCGCATTTGGTGCATGCCGACACGTGCCCGCCGAGGGCGGCGGTGCGGCAGTTCTCGATCGCGGACATCACCTTCAACTGTACCTTCAACTGTGGAAGGTTCAGGTGTCCGGCATGTTCGCGGCGATAGGCCGGCCCATGAGCGCGGAAGATATGCATCTGAGAAGGACAGAGCCAGACGCCAACTTGCACCGGTTCTACCGGATGGAGATTGTGCGCGGTCTCTTCGATGACTGGAGCCTGGTGCGCGAATGGGGACGGATCGGCAGCTCTGGCCAGGTGAGAACCGATTGGTTCGACACGGAAGCCGACGCCAAGGACGCCCGCTTCGAGGTTCACATGGCGAAAGCCAAGCGGGGCTACGAGTAGCCCTGCAAAACGGCCCGTTCCTGTACTGCATTGACGGTCAACGCACACGGAGCCTGCCAGCGCTTCAAGTGCGCGAGCAGTGCGCGGCCGTTTTGCGACATCGAGCACTTGAGCGAGCACCTCCGTTTCCGTACCCTCTTTTGCCCATCGGCCCCCGCTTTTATGTGCACGTCGTTGCCAGAGCGGCAGGCGCACATGCAGGAGATGGTCTTTCGCATCTCGTCGGAAACATGCGGCGAGATGTCGAGGCGCGGTTAATGCATCATGCCGGGCCAGTTTTGGTTTCACATGTCAGGTTAGAGAATACGGCCCTGGTTCGCGATAATTTTCTGTACTGGGGCACGGTTTTGAGACAGCGCGTTGCGCTGGTTATGCTGCCATCTTAACCCCCGTGGCGGCTTCGGGTTCAAGGGCTTTTTGTTCAGCCCTGATCTGATCGGGTGTCTTGTGCCCGTGGCGCTGGCGGAGCCATGAGGCGTTGTACTTGGCCGCAAAGCTG